>Ga0079223_10000140_pt1 | contig 28665 bp, 23 predicted proteins | sample Stecom2011_FD_75072 | JGI IMG/M metagenome (GOLD analysis project Ga0079223, IMG submission 75072) | Agricultural soil microbial communities from Utah to study Nitrogen management - Steer compost 2011 | ecosystem: Environmental > Terrestrial > Soil > Agricultural land | place: USA: Utah...
TGAACTGCCTGCATTAATTGACTTCTGGGCTCCATGGTGCGGACCCTGCAGAATGATAGCTCCTGTTCTTGAAGAATTATCTGAAGAGTATAAAGGCAGAGTTCATATTTATAAAGTTAATACCGATGAGGAACAGGAGTTAGGTGCAGTATTCGGAATAAGAAGTATTCCTTCGCTGCTGTTTGTACCTAAAGAAGGGCAGCCTAAAATGGCTGTTGGCGCTCTGCCAAAAGAAGCACTTAAAGATGCAATTGAAAAAGAACTGCTCGCAGAAAATCTTAAAGAAAATTAATGCTTGTTAAAGTGAGGTTCATTTTTTGATGAACCTCATTGTTTTTAAATCATCTTAAAAGAATCATCTTTTTTGTATTCACAAAACCGGGGGTTGTAATTCTGTAAAAATAAATTCCCGAATTCAGTCCATCAGCATTGAAATTAATTGAATACCTTCCTTCAGCCATCTCCTCATTAATTAATGTTTTTATTTTCTGTCCAATGGAATTATAAATTTCAATAATCACATGTCCTTTTCTCTTCAAATCAAAAGTAATATTAGTTGATGGATTGAAAGGATTCGGATAATTCTGATGGAGATAATAAATGCCTGGTTCATAATCATTAGCTTCAACTGAAGTAGGATAAACAACTGCAGTAAAATCTACAATAAAGTATTCCGTATCGCGCATTCCTCCTATTTTCAACTGTATAAATCCTTCCCCCGGATTTTCCATAGGATTAACATGAACAGAAACCTCTCTTGTTTCGCCTGGTTGAAGCGGAGAACTGTTATATTCCGATGTTGTTGTTACACTATCGACCCAATATCCGAAACATGCGTCGAAACATAATGAAGATGTCCATCCTTCAGGCAGGTCATTAACTTTCCTTACAAGATAAATAGTTTGTTCTGTTTCTGTAATGTTGGTTACATCAATAGCAAAAATAATGTCAGCCCCAAGTGTATCTGTAAGTAATGTGTTATGTACCTCAATAGAAATTGATTGTGAAAAAAGATTAATATTCAAAAAAAGAATAAGTAGAAATAATATTTTATATACTTTCATAGTAAACCTTCATAAGCATAAATGTAAAAAGGATGTCCCGTAAGTTTGGGACATCCTCAAAATATTTTTTACTTAAGCACATTAATTTTCTTTACAGAAGAAAATGAACCAGATATCATTCTTACCAGGTATACACCTGAAGCAAAAGATGATGCATCAATATTAATTGAATAATTTCCCGGTTCTTTTACTTCATTAACTAGTGTCTTTATTTCCTGTCCTGATATATCATATAATTTTATTATAACAGGTTGTTTTTCTCCCATTGAGTAATTTACTATTGTATAAGGATTAAAAGGATTGGGATAATTCTGATACAGCTTAAATTCAAAAGGTTTTTCAAAAACAACATATACAATTTCACTATAAGAATATGCCCCGTTGAAATCGATTTGTTTCAAACGATAATAAACCTCACCTGTTAACTGCAATTTATCATTATATGAATAATTATTCCGATTGGGTGATGTTCCTGCACCAGTAACAAATCCAACTGTAACAAAATCACTTCCGTTATATGACCTCTGAATTTCAAATCCATAGTTATTTGTTTCAGAAGCAGTGCTCCATTTAAGAAGAACAGAGTTATTAATAACATCAGCAGTAAATGAAATTAATTCAACAGGTACAATTTCCTCCAGTGAATATGAAAATGTTACCCATTGATTAGCCGTAGGTACAAACGAACTACTTGTTATCGGTGCAGTAGCAAGGCTGCTTCCTGATTTATCAAAAATTGTAAAGGGATAAGTTAACCCTCCGTCATTTGAAACTTTTACAATTAATCTGTCTGAATAAGATGAACTGTATTGGGCATAAGCATAATCAAATTTAATTGAATCAGTTTGTTGAAGATTAAAGAATGGACCTGCATACATTGTATCTGTTTGTCCCGATGTGCTGTAAGAATAAAATTCAACTATTACCGATTTATTGCCATTGAATGATGGACCATTTGCCCCTTCAAATTGCTGGAATGTTATTCCGCCATCCGGATTTACAATTGTGTAATTCTGTGGTGGAAAATTTCCTTCAAACAATTCATAATAAATAGTTCCGCCATTCTTACCCTTAATTCCTTTTGAGACTGTTTTATCTTTTACAATAATATCATCCGCAACCTCAAAAGGTTTTTGATTGAAGACAGGAATAAAGTTCTGGAGGTTCAATTCTTTAGCATAGTTCCTTGCTTTTCCGCAGTTTATAACTTCCTTTGTAATATCATTCTGAATAAAAGCAGTAGTGTAAATCATAGAATCAACCCAGACTGCCATATCAATAGGATATTTTATTACATAATGATACTGCCCTACTGCTGTTCCTATTTCTATTCCTTCAGAGTTCGGAAAAGCTTTTCTGAATACATCATAAAAAATTTTTTCACCATTTGAACCGGGTGCTGTTGTATATTCAATTTTTCTCTCAATTGCATGAACTCTCAGATAATAATTACCATACATTAATGGTGCATGAATTGTAACATCAATATCAGCCTGGATAGAATCACCTGCAATTTTTGTATCGCTAACTGTTATTGAGACAGGAGAACCAATTACTGCTCTGCTGTTAAATGCATTACTAAGACTGTTAGGTGTTGTATAAGGATATTGGGGATGAACCAATCCATCCATTATTATATGCGGAACTGCGTTAACACCATAATAATATCTCCTGTCGTATGATTGGGTAGGATTGTACAAATACATCGGATCATTGCCCGGAGAAGGCCAGCCAACATGATATTTTATTGCACATAAAGAATTGAAGTTTGAACTAACAAAAGCATCAATTGTTGGATTGTTAGAAGCACAGGGTCCGCAGGTTGAACTTGTCCATTGTTCAAGCAGAACTTTTCTTTCTACCCCCGGATATACAATTGAAAATTGAGAAAGATTATTGTTGCTTTCAAATTCATCTCCGGGTAATGCAGTTGTTACATTAATTGTAAATGCCTCCCCGGGTGTTATTGTAAGCTGGTCGAAAAGGACTTCCAGCATGCTTCCGCTGTTAAGTGATGCAACCTGTTTTGTGCTGCTGTATGTTCCCGGTGAAACAGTCATTGTTACATTAAACGGTGTGGTAACGTTATTCAATCCGGAATTAATAACAGACACGGAAGGAATTATATTAAACGGATTGGACCCTATAGTATAGCTCGTATCTTTTTTAATATTATTAATGGAAACAACTCCCACATCATTATTAAATCTGGTTCCTGCTGTTATATTATCTATATACAAATTATTACTGTATCCATTTACAGTAATAAATGATATATAAACACCGCCGGCGTTTTCTTCAGTATTGTTCTGAGATAAGATTTGAAATGAAAAAAGAAGTATGAAAGAGGTAAATATAAATCTATACACAAAAAATCCCCTGCAATAAAATTATATGTTACTCACAATAGTGAGGTTAATTATTCTTTTTAAAATATGAAAGAAACAATTAATAAATAACTAATGTTTGCTTGTTGTAAAGCAACTACATTGGCTATTTTGTTTTTACCTTAAGTGATTTTTCATACTCGGTATCAACCGGTTGCCAAAGTTCAATTTTATTTCCTTCAATATCCATTATATGGACAAACTTGCCGTACTCGTAAGTTTCAATACTATCTAATACTGTTACTCCCTCCTTCTTTAATTCTTCAACAAGCCATTCAAGATTTTCAACTCTGTAATTAATCATAAATTCTTTTTTGGAAGGGTCAAAATATTTTGTGCTCTCTTTAAAAGGACACCATACAGTATAACCTGTTTTTTCCGGATTATCGGAATGACGCCATTCGAAGTTAGTTCCGTATTCATCTACATTTAAACCAAGATGTTTGGAATACCATTCTTTTAACTTTGCGGGATTTTCTGATTTAAAAAATACCCCTCCTAATGATGTGACTCTTTTCATTTTTTTAACCTCTTCCTGTTGTTGATAATTATTTTCACTTAATGTGAATCCTAAAAGAAAAAAAATAATTGCTGTTGTTACTAATAAAAATAATTGCTTCACTATCACTCCAGTTAAACTTGTAAAAAAAGTATTTGCTAAATGTAATTTTATACAGGCTCAGTTAAAAGTTATTTTAACAATAATCATTTTCTTTATTAATCTGAATTTAAAGTAAGGCAAGGATTTTGATTTATTCTCCTCTCACCGGGTAAAGGTAGAAGCTAAAAGGATAAAAAATTGAAAACTTTAACTTCATTTTCCAAAAGAAATCTGGTTACATTTTCACTTGTAATTTCTCTCTTCTCATTTTTATTCTATGCCTATGAAGATGGAATTACAGGAAGAACATTAAAGAGCTCTCAGCCCGGATGCCTCTGCCATTCGGAAACAAATTCACCAAATGTTAATGTTGTTATAGAAGGACCCGGTATACTCAAACCAGGTGAAACAGCAGATTATGCAGTAAGAATTTCCGGCGGACCGCTTGTACGCGGAGGAACCAACATAGCTGTATCTTCAGGAACTCTATTACCCGGAGAAGGACTACAAAAAATCGGGACAGAACTTACACATGTTCAACCGAAGATTCCGCAGGGCGGAGAGGTTGTTTTTAATTTTACATATTCGGCACCAAACAATCCGGCTACAGTTACACTTTATGCAAACGGCAATAGTGTAAATTACAGTGGAACTGAATTCGGAGATTCATGGAATTTTGCAGAAAGTAGAACTATAGTTGTTGATAATACTTCAGATGTAAAAGATGAAGGAATGATTAATGATTTTTATCTTTCACAAAACTATCCTAATCCATTCAACCCTGTTACAAAAATAAGTTGGTATTCTCCGACCAGCGGATGGCATACTTTAAAGGTTTTTGATATTCTTGGAAATGAAGTTACAACCCTTATGGATGAATATAAATCAGCAGGAAATTATGAAATTGAATTTTCTGCAAAATCTGATGGAATCAGTTTATCAAGCGGGATTTACTATTATCAATTAGCTATCGGAAATTTTAAGGAAACTAAAAAGATGATTTTAATTAAATAATCTCTTTTTAATGCACGTCTCCTATCACAAAAATTCATCTCTCTTAGTGGTCATAAATTATTGACCAAAGAAATTTCCTTCGATTATTAACCAAAAACCAATTTTTTTCGGTTTGTAGTATTTCTTCTACAGAGATATAGTAATTCTTTTTATTGTGCAAATCACATCAACGTATAAATTTGAGACAAGTGTTTTGTAAACGTTTTCAATAAAATTTCTCGGTTATGTAAAACAAAAATAGGAGAAAAATTACCTTAAACTTCTGCCGCTTTTCCCTCTTGTTGATTTTTTGTTGGTGCAGAGATAAACGACAATTAAGATAAGGAAACGACTAGAACTACCTCTAATCTTTCCTTGGGTATTTCAAACAAATTCAGGAGTCACAAATGCTAATTAAGCTATTCCCGATTGTTATGTGCTTTCTAATGTTTAGCATAAGTTCTTTCTCACAATCGTATTCGGTTTATATTAAGAATGGGGATTTCATTGACGATTACAATTATAAATTTGATGTTGTTTTAAAAGCAAATGAAAATTCATTGGAGCTTACCTGTTACCAGGGAGCAATTGTTCATAAATTACCTGACGATAATAATATTATTTTTAAATACATAAACGGTTCGAGCCAGCTTTCAAATAAACCTGTTGTTGCTGTTGGTTTGTATAATAACAGTAATGATGATGAACTTTTAACATTCGCATCATCTCCCGGACAGGATATAATTGAGGAGGGGGAAAAAAGAATAGGCACTTTCCAGATTACAAGCGATAAACCAATCAGAATAAATAAAAATTTTTTATACTGGAATTTTGAAGGAAGTATTAAAACTGTATTCATGGGGTCAGGGTTTGTTAATATTACTTCAACCGGTGATTTTTCTCCTGCTATTGGAAAACAATTTCACAAACCTCAGGTCACAGGCACTGAGGAGGAAGGAGTAATTAAAGAGTTTGAATTGTTTCAGAATTTTCCAAATCCATTTAATCCCTCAACAACAATAAAATATAATATTCCTCTTGAATCAAATGTTAAACTTAAAGTATTTAATGTGTTAGGTGAGGAAGTTACTACTCTTGTTGACCAGTCTCTCACTCCCGGTTCTTACGAAGTTCAATTTGATGCTGCTAACTTACCAAGCGGCTATTACATTTATTCTCTTTATGTAAATGATAAAGCTATTGATAATAAAAAAATGATTCTGGTTAAATAATTAGTAAGAAAGTAATATTTGAAAGGCTGCCTCAGAAATTAATCTGAAGGCAGCTTTTTATAAAATATAAACCTTTCTAAATCTTTTCTATTTTTTTCATTTGATTCAATTATTATGCTCATTTTAACTTAAACTAATTTTTTGTGATATTCCTTCTTTGGAAAGTAAATTTTAACTTTTAGTTTAGCAGCCATTCCACTTAATAATTTTTCACAAAGGGATGTGTCAATAATTTTAATAAAAAAGGAGGCTCTATGAAAACTCTTTCTATCTTACTCTTGTTTTTCTTTTCTCTATCAGTAATAATTTATTCTCAGGATGCAGAGTTAAAAGAAAAATTTCAGCAAATGAATAATGATATGATTAAAGAAATCTTAAATGGAAATGAGGAAGCAGCACTTGAGCTCTATACTGATGATGCTATCTCTTTACCCAGCTTTGAACCGATGTTAATTGGTAAACAGGCAATTATGGAAAGCCATAAAAAAACAAAGGAAGCCGGCGTTAAAATAAATGATATGGTTTTTACAACTATGAATGTCTGGTCATCAGGAAACATGGCTTATGAAATCGGAACATATATGTTAGACTTTACAATACCCGAAATGGGAAACATAACTGATAAAGGTAAATATTTAACAATATGGGAAAAACAATCTGATGGTTCCTGGAAAGTTAAAGCAGATACATGGAATACAGATACAAATCCATGGGAAGAAATACCGCAGGAAGATATGGAAGGAATGGAAGAGAACTAAAAATTAATTTTTCTGATTTTTTTGAGGATGACAAAAGTTCTCAAAAGGAACTTTAAATTCATCCTCTTTTTATTTTAAATTAAAACCCTGGCAGCATTTGCGATTAAGCTGAAAATTTTTATTATAAATCATTTTCATAAAATGCTGAATCTTTATAAATGTTTAATATTACTTCTATAGGCGAAATATTATTTGATGTTTATAAAGATTTTAAGAAGCTCGGGGGAGCACCATTTAACTTTTTTTATCATATCATAAAATTAACCGGCAAAGGGAATTTTATAAGCCGCATTGGCAATGATGAAGCCGGGAAAGAAATTTTAAATTTCTTTAAGGAACATAATCTTTCAACTCAATTTATTCAGGTTGATAATTCTCACCCAACAGGAATTGCATCAGCTAATCTTGATGATAAAAAAATTCCCCATTGGGTAATAGAAGAAAATACAGCTTATGATTTTATTGAACTCAATTCAGAAATTGAAGATGAAATAAGAAAATCAGATTGCCTATACTTTGGTACACTTGCACAAAGAAATTCTGTTTCAGCAAAAACCATACAATCGTTATTCAACAGGCAGATAAAATATTTTTGCGATTTGAATTTAAGACAAAATTTCTTTACCAGAGAGATTCTTGAACTTTCTTTAACAACTGCTGATGTTCTTAAAGTAAATGAAGAGGAATTAATTATTCTTAATGATTTTTTTCTTAATAAGAAATATGAACTTGTTTCTTCTGCTGTTCAGCTGAAAAGCAATTTTAACATCGACCTTTTATCTGTAACATGCGGCGAAAAGGGCTCTTATCTTTTTATGAATGAAGAAACAGATTTTTACAGAAACACAAATGTTAATCCTGTTGATACTGTTGGTGCAGGTGATGCCTATGCCGCAATCCTATGCCTGGGCTATCTTAAAAAATGGAATATAAGAAAATTAAATGAAGCTGCCGGAAACTTTGCAGGAAGAATTACAACCATTGAAGGTGCTCTGCCGGTTAATGATGATTTTTATACAAATCAGGGGATTGTTTTATGAATTCGATCGAAAAGAAAAATGGATTGTATATTCAGCTTTACAGCATACATGGACTTGTCCGCTACAACTTTCCTGAATATGGCAGAGATGCCGATACGGGCGGACAGGTTAAATATGTTCTTGAACTTGCCGAAGCATTAAGCAAGGAACCTCGCGTTGAAAAAGTTGACCTTATTACACGATATATAAAAGATAAAAACGTTTCCGAAGATTATTCTGTTCCTGAAGAAAAAATAAATGATAAGTTCAGCATCATAAGAATAAAAGCAGGCGGCAGTAAATATATAAGAAAAGAATTGTTGTGGGACCACCTTGAAGAATTTGTTGATAAAAGTATTAAGTATATAAAATCTGTCGGCAGACTCCCTGACATTATCCATAGCCATTATGCAGATGCTGGTTATGTTTGTTCTGAACTCACAAGATTTTTCGGAATACCTTTTGTCCATACAGGACATTCACTCGGACGTGCAAAACTAAACAGGCTTTTAAGCAATGGCTTATCTCGTGAAGAAATCGAAAAAAGATATAAGATTAGTCACCGTATAGATGTTGAAGAAAAAGTTATTTACTATGCTGATAGAATTATTACAAGCACACGACAGGAAATTGAACAGCAATATGGAGAGTATAAAAATACTTCAACACATAAATTTAAAGTTATACCTCCCGGTGTTGATATAGAAAGATTTTACCCATACAATGAAGAAAGACCTCTTGATGAAGAAACTAAAAGAATAATAAATATCATTGTTGATAAGCTCCATAAATTTTTTATGGATATTAATAAGCCCATCATTCTTACTCTATGCAGACCCGATAAAAAGAAAAACATTTCCGGTTTAATTACTGCGTATGGTGAAGACCCGGAGCTTCAGGCTATGGCTAATCTTGCAATATTTGCAGGGATAAGAAAAGACATTCAAACAATGCCTGATAATGAACGTGAGGTTTTGACTGAAATTCTGCTTCTTATGGACAAATATAATCTCTATGGTAAAATGGCAATTCCAAAGAAACACGATACCCATTTCGAAGTTCCCGAGCTTTATCGAATTGCGGCAGAAACAGGCGGAGTATTTGTAAATGCCGCATTAACCGAACCTTTCGGTCTAACTTTAATTGAAGCTGCTGCATCGGGTGTGCCCATTGTAGCCACCGATGATGGAGGACCAAGAGACATCATTGCTAATTGTAAAAACGGAATTCTTGTAGATGTATCGGATACAAAAAATATTTCTTCAGCTATAAAAAAGATTTTGCAGGATAAGGAGCTATGGAGAGAGTATTCTGAAAACGGAATGAAAAATGTCAGGAAATATTATACCTGGGAAGCACATACAAAAACTTATATAGATGAACTTGAGAAAATATTATTTAAACAGGAAGAAAAAGCAGATACTTTTGCACCTGTCGGGAAAAAGCTTTTCAGCATGAAAAAACTTATTGTATCAGATATAGACCATACTCTTTTAGGTGATGATAATTCACTTAAAGAATTTGACAATCTTATTAGTAAAGCTAATGCAGATGTTGGGTTTGCTGTTGCTACAGGAAGAACAGTTGATTCGGCTTTTCATGTTCTTAAAGAAAATAATATAACACTTCCTATAGTTATTATATCATCAGTAGGCTCTGAAATCTATTATAATTATAAAGGGGAATTAATTTATTCAACCGGGTGGCATGCACATATAAAACATTTATGGGACAGGAAGAAAATTGCCGGGCTTCTTAAAGAACTTAAATTCCTTAAATATCAGGAAGAAGAAAACCAGAGAGAGTTTAAAATAAGTTATTACACAACCGACAACCCGGAAAATCTGAAGAAGGTAAATGATATTCTTATTAAGAATAAAATAAAAGCAAATATAATTTTTAGTCATGGCCAGTTTCTCGATATTCTTCCTTACAGAGCATCTAAAGGAAAAGCGATAAGATATTTATCCTATAGATGGAATATACCATCTGAAAATATTCTTGTTGCCGGGGATTCAGGGAATGATGAAGAAATGCTTAAAGGAGATTTGCTTGGAGTTGTTGTTGGTAATTATACCCCCGAGCTTGATAAATTAAGAGGCAGCAGAAGAATTTATTTCTCTAAAAGAAATTTTGCCGGCGGAATAACAGATGGAATAATTCATTATAATTTTTTAAAGAATGATGAGGGAGAGACTAAGTGAGTAAAAAAATAATTTCTTTAATTGAAGAGAATAAACAATTTTTTTTCGGCTACCTTAATAAGCTTCTTCATTCAGAGAATAAACTTTTCGTTAAAGGAAATCTTCTTGATATTCTTTATGAATATAAACAGAGTGATGAAAAAGGAAATTACGAAGCTGTTGAAAGAATTCTGAAACGAACTACTGAAGCAGTTTCATTAAGTAATTCAGTTTATTTTGAATTCAGGGAGAAAATTGGTGATTCAGATTATTATCATTTTAATGTTGAAGAATATTATTATGAAAAAATCAGCACTACAGATTATCTTAAAATAAAAGAAGAATATGTAACCTCTGAAACAAAAGAGGATCTTCTTACACTTAATTTCAAAACTTTTTATGATAAATTCCCCGGCATAAAAGAACCAAAAAATATTGGGCGTGGAGTTGAATATCTGAACAGGTATCTCTCCAGTACAATGTTTACCAACCCGGAAAAAACAAGAGGGGCATTATTTGAATTTTTATTTCTGCATAAATATAAAAATCAGCAGCTTATAGTTAATGACAGAATTGATAGTCCTGAAAAATTAAGCAGCAGCATAGATGCAGCAATTTCTTTTTTGAGAAAAAAAAATGATGATGAGCCATTTGAAAATTTCAGACATCAATTGCAGGAGTTAGGTTTCGAACAGGGAATTGGTAATACAGCCAGTTCGGTTATTGAAAATCTTGAACTGCTTGACAGGCTCTTAACCTCTCCAGACCATCTCGCATTAAAAGAATTTCTTTCCCGCATTCCAATGATTTTTAATATTGTAATTGTTTCTCCGCATGGTTTTTTTGGCCAGGAAGGTGTACTTGGTAAACCCGATACAGGCGGGCAGGTTGTTTATATCCTTGACCAGGTGAAAGCACTTGAAAAAGCAATGAAAAAATCACTGGAAGTATCAGGATTAAAAGCCGAAACAAAAATAATTATTCTTACAAGACTTATTCCTAATTCAGAAGGAACCAAATGCAACCAGAGGCTTGAGAAAGTTCATGAGACAGAAAACTCCTGGATACTTCGTGTTCCTTTCAGAACATTTAATAAAAATGTAACTGATAACTGGATTTCACGTTTTGAAATTTAGCCATACCTTGAAACCTTTGCGGAAGATTCATACAGAGAACTGCTTGCTGAATTTGGAGGAAGACCTGATTTTATTATTGGAAACTATTCTGATGGCAATATGGTTAGCTATATGCTCGCAAAAAAATTCGATGTTACACAATGCAACATTGCACATGCTCTTGAAAAGAGTAAATATTTGTACAGTGACTTGTACTGGAAGAATCTTGAAGAGCAATATCATTTTTCTGTTCATTTTACCGCCGACCTGATTGCAATGAATGCTGCTAATTTTATAATTGTTTCTTCTTACCAGGAAATTGCAGGTACAGAAGAAAGTATTGGTCAGTATGAATCATATAAAAACTTTACTATGCCCGGCTTTTACAGGGTAACCGGTGGTATAAATCTTTTTCATCCTAAATTTAATATTGTACCTCCCGGAGTTAATACGAAAATCTATTTCCCCTATTCAAAAAAGAAAGAGAGACTAAAAGAAATTAAAGATGAGCTTAATAATCTTCTTTTTGGAAATCAGGAAGACCCGGATGTTGCTGGTATTTTAGAAAAACCGGAATTAACACCAATCTTTACTATAGCAAGACTGGATAAGATTAAAAATATAACATCGCTTGTAAAATGGTATGGCGAAAGTCCGGAACTGCAAAAACTTGCTAACCTTATTGTAATAGCCGGTACTGTTAATCCTGATTTATCAACTGATAATGAAGAACGCGAGCAGATTGAATTAATGCATAAATATATAAATGAGTATAACCTCAATAATAAGATTAGATGGATTGGTAAGTTATTCAGAAAAGATCAGACCGGAGAAGTTTACAGATTAATTGCCGATCATAAAGGAATATTTGTTCAGCCTGCATTGTTTGAAGGATTTGGTCTCACCGTGCTTGAAGCAATGAGATCGGGGCTTCCGGTATTTGCTACAATGTATGGCGGTCCCCTTGAAATTATACAGGAAGGTAAATCAGGTTTTCATATAGACCCCATTAATGGTAAAGAAACAACAGACAAGATTTTAAATTTTCTTAAAGCCTGTAAGAAAGATAAAAAAATATGGGAGCATATCTCTGCAGAAGCAATAAAAAGAGTTGATACTGCATACAACTGGGATCTTTATGCCAATACACTTCTTTCACTCGCAAAAATTTACGGCTTCTGGGAATTTACAATAAATATAGAGATGGAAGAACTCAATGCATACCTTGATGTTCTTTACCATCTCTTATACAAACCGGGAGCTGATAAAATTCTTGAGAAACACAATTCACTTTAAATAATATTATTTCAAAAGAATCATCTTTTTTGTTTCAGAATATTTATCTGTAATAAGCCTGTAATAATAAACACCTGATGATAATTTTGAACCATCATATTTTATTGTATGACGCCCTGCTTTCATTTCTTTATTAACTACAGTTTCTATTTCATTACCAAGTATATCATAAATTTTTAATATAACATTTGATGATGAAGGCAAATGAAATTCAAATGTTGTTACTGGATTAAAGGGGTTTGGGTAGTTCTGACTTAAATAGTAATCTTTAATTACAGCATCATCATCAACCGAAACAACTGTAGTTCCAATCAATTTAACAACCTGGGCTATCCTTTCATTCTCTTTATTCCATTGAAGATGAAGTTCATCATTATAATTTCCATCTGATTCAGGTTTAAATGTTACCTGCAAATCAGCAGTACCCAATGGAGGCAAAAGAACAGGCAGATTTGTATTCACATAAAAAGATGAATCCCTGTTCAGAATTCCATTAATTTCAATTTCCTCATTGGAATTATTTTTTATTTCAAGGGTAAGTGTCAGCGAATCTCCATTGGGTACATAACCAAAGAAGAGGCTGTCGGGATTTGTTACGAATAAATTTGTTTTCCAGGGATATTTAAAAGCACGGTAATTAAACAATCCATCTTCAAAGGAAAGATAAAATACAACTTCTCCTTCTGCATTTACTTCACTGATTGCAGGAACAAATGAGGTTCCCCATCCTATAATTGTATTATGATTTTCTAATCTTCTTGAACTTCCCATTGCCCCTGAATAAGTGGAAGGGTCGTTCCTGTATTCCCAAACTAAAGTTGCATACTTATTTACTTCATCGATCTGATATTCAACTGATCTTGAGAAAGAAGGAGAATGAAGATTCCCATTATCAAACATAGTAATATTACCGTTTGGCAAACGCCGGACATCATGCTGATGGGAGAAACCCATAGGGTCATTCAAAAATGTAAATTCATTATTTTCGCAATGTTCCCCTCCCAACCTCCAGATTATCTCCCCTGTCTGCCTGTTTATTTTTGTAATTTCATCAAAATGCCTTGTTGATAAGAGTATATGCCCGTCGTAATCTATTTCAATAGCATTACTATGTGCATAATCTACTAGTGAGTCGGTAAGATCAATATCATAAGTAGCATCAGTTATTTTATAATGATCCCAGCTCCTCCATTGAAAAACCAGGTTTTTATTTTCGTCCAGTTCCTGCAGAACAATACCAATAACAACAGCATTAGGGTCTCCTCCCTGCACAACAGTATCCATCGGATAATACTGGTAATCATAACTCATTAAAAATGCATGACCATCTTCAATAATTAATTCATGAAGATCGGTTAAATAACCAATCATTGCAAGACTATCTATTACATTATATGTGCTATCGAGGAGGTAATAGTAATTTGTGCCTATATCATAATAAGTAAGTTTATCTTCCGTTACTTTTTTGAAATCATAAGTATTTGCTGACATTTTTCTATAAAAAACGGGAGTGCCGTAATGATCAGTAATTATAAGATATGTCGGAAGAAAACCAGGAAACCTGAATGGTGTAAAAAAAACATTACCCTGAGTTGGATTCTTAACCGAATCAACATAAAATACCGGGAAGTCTTCGGGCAGAGTATCTTTTTGTATTGTGTATGATTTTGTTTCAAATATTGTCTTATGACTTTTATTTAACTGAATTTCTTTTTCAGCATTAAATATCTCCGGGAACATTTTCTTAAAATATTTTTCAGGGTTTTTCCTCACTATCTCATTATAATTTATTTCAGATGTTTGAAAAGAGAATTTTAATTTATTGGGTGTTTGCAATTCAACAGTTACAATTTCACCATCTGCAAATTTATTATAGGGTTTGAAGATTAAAGTTTTGTTTTCTTCTGCAAGTACTGCGTTACCTGAGTGAACACCGCTAATATTCCCTGTAACTTTTATTTTATTCAAATAAGAATTATCAAATAAACCATCTGTCTTTAATATAATATGAGTTTCAGAAGAATTTAACTTTGAATCGGGAACAGGAGATATGTAGGTAATATTTTGTGCAATGACTGATGCAGTTGCAAAAATCAAAAACAAAAGAGCCGTTAAAGAATTCATAATATCCTCAAATAAATATTAATTACTTTTATTATCTTAAGTGGAGGAAGAAATAATTCCCTCATTTAATTTTTAGTTTAACATATTTTTTATAACATTTCTATCCATTTAGTCTATTTCAGCAGAATCATCTTCTTTGTTTCAGAATATTTATCTGTAATAAGCCTGTAATAATAAACTCCCGATGATAATTTTGAACCATCATATTTTATTGTATGACGCCCTGCTTTCATTCCCTCATTAACTATGGTTTCTATTTCATTACCAAGTACATCATAAATTTTTAATGTAACATTTGATGATGAAGGCAAATGAAATTCAAATGTTGTTACAGGATTAAAAGGATTAGGATAGTTCTGGCTTAAGTTATAGTTTATCTCATTTTCTTCTGTTTCAATATTAGTTAATACCGAATCGGTACTTCCGATTAAAGCTACAACCTGAGCTATTCTCATTTCTTCTCTGTTCCATTGAATATGAAGATCATCAATGTAATCACCATCAGCTGCCGGTTTAAAAGTAACTTCAATTTCCTCAGAAGCTGATGGAGAAATGATAACAGGCAAAGTTGTTGTTGAATAGAATTCAGATGTTCTATTATATAATCTGTTTATTTCGATTTCCTGATCAGAATTATTTGTAACAATAATTTTTGCAGTAAGAGAATCACCTGCTGTAACATTAAGAAAAAACAGCGTATCGGGAGAAGCAGTAAACAGATTCGTCTTCCATGGAAATTTAAAAGTCCGATAACTTATTCTGTTTGTACCTAAGTTAATATTCAAATTTATTGTACCATCCCGGCTGACTTCAGATACAGATGGTTGTTGAGGACTCCATCCCCAGCCAATAACTGTCCTTTCATCTTTAATTCTTCTGCTGCTTCCCATAGCCGGTGAAAAAGTTAAAGGATTATTTTTATGTTCCCATACAAGCATAGCCGTTTTATTTTCTTCATCAACATGAAATTCAGCAGTTCTTGTAATGCCCGGGAAATTTAAATTGCCATTATCAAAAAGAAGTATGTTTCCGTTTTCAAGTCTTCTAACATCATGCTGATGTGAAAAACCGACCGTGTCATTAAGAAATGTAAACTGGTTATTCTCACAGAACATCCCTCCTAACCTCCATATAATTTCTCCGCTTTGCCTGTTTATTTTTGTTACTTCATCCATATGTCTGCAGGATATTAGTATATTGCCGTCATAATCAACTTCAATTGAATTTCCGTGTACATAATCTATTTGGTTCCCTGTCAGATTAATATTATATGTAGCATCGGTAATTTCAAAATGATCCCAGCTTCTCCATTGAAATACGACATTCCTGTTTTCGTCGAGTTCCTGAATAACCAACCCTATCACAATTGCATCAGGCTGCCCTCCCGGAACAATAGTATCCATATTAACAACCTGCGGATCATAACTCATCATCAGAACATGCTTGTTTTCAAGTATTAAACATTCATGTGTATCTGTGGAATATCCGTTCTGCATATAGAGACTGTCAACTATTGAGTACGAACTATCCATTACATAAAACTTCCCGTTGTTATAATATGTCAATAAGCCATTATCCTGTTTTTTAAAGTCGAAAGCAGCACTACCGTAAATTTTCCTGTAAAAAACCGGAGTCCCATAATTATCCATTATTATAATATACGGTCTTCTGTCCACTGAACTAATAAAAGGTGCGACAAAAAAATATCCTTCGGCAGGCTTGTTAAAGTGACTTACGCTTATATTTGGAAAGTCTTCAGGTAGGGTTGTATCGCTTCTACTATTATTTAAAATACTATTAATATCAATAGATTTTTCCGGTTCAAATTCAGGATATAATCTTTTAATTATTGATTCAGTATCCAAAGTTTTTTTAATATCTGATGAAAATATTTCAAAAGAAAAGACCAAAGGAGGAATCTCTTTATCATTAATTGTTCTGAAATTATTTAACCGGACTTCAACAGTTTCACCTTTAGTAAATTGTGAATAGGGTTTAAATATTAAAGTTCTGTTATCGCTGGTTAAAATTATTTCTCCTTCTTTTATTCCACTTCTGTTTCCCTTAACAATTATACCCGATTGATTATTCAGAGCTGAAGAATTAAACGGGTCTTCGTTATATCTTATGATTATGTTTGTTCCGGCAGAATTTAATTTTGAGTTTGGAACCGGGGAAATGTAAAGAAATTTATCTGTATTAATACTCTGAGCATTTGATAAAAAATTAAACATCTGAAAGAATAATACAACCAGACAAAATTTCATATCCGCCTCGATAATGAAGAAAAAATATTACTAAATGTAACCTCAAGAAAACTATTTAATATATAACTATAATTATATAGAATACGTGACGGGGGAAAATTAATACCCCATTATTCTAAAAATTTTTTTTAATTACTCTTCTCTTCTTTTTCAACATCATTGTTTAAGAAGATTGTGCGGGTGGGATAGGCAAATTCTATTCCCTGTTTCTCAAATTCTTCGTGTATTTTAAGATTTATTGCCTGCTGTGTGTCCATATATTTATTGTAATCAGAGCTTAATACATAATACACAAACTCAAAATCAAGACTTGATTCACTAAACTTTTGGAAGTGCGCTCTGTCAAAAAGTGTGTCTGGCTGCTCTTCAATAAATTTTTTTACCATCAGGGGAATTTCTTTTAAATACTTATGAGATGTTTGATATGTAACACGCAAATTAAATACAATTCTTCTCCTCTCCATCCTTTTAAAATTCTTTATGCGTGAGTTTGTCAGATCAGTATTTGAGACAACTATTTGCTCACCTGTTAAACTTCTTATTCTTGTGGTTTTAATTCCTATATATTCTACACTGCCAAGAAAATCCCCGTTGAGAATGATAAAATCTCCTATCTCAAAAGGACGATCAAAGAAGATTACAAAGTAGCTGAACAAATCTCCTAATATTGTTTGTGCAGCCAAAGCTATTGCAATACCGCCTATACCAAGTCCGGCTATTACTGCAGATATTTCAAAACCCAAATTGTCTAAAAGAAAAACAAGACCGATTGCCCAAACAACAAAACTTATTAATACGCTTATGCCTTTAATTTGTTTTATTCTTCTTTCAGCATCAACTTCTTCTAATGATTTCTTTTTAATATAGAAAAGGAGTGAATAATTAATTACAGAGGTTATAACCTTAAGAATAAAAAATGTAACTATTATTATAGTTACTTTGTTAATTATATTAGAGAGAACATCATTTAAAGAAAGAGTTTTTATTGCTGAGTAAATAATAAGAATGTATAGAACCGGTAAAAGTGATTTCTCAATACCTTTTATCAGAAAATCATCTAACGTTGTTTTTGATCTCTCTGACCATTTCTTAAGTTTTATTAAAACAATTTTTCTGAATATTGTTATTAAAATTATTCCCAGTAAAAAGATACCAATAACAACAAGGTAGTCGTAAATTGTATTGCCATAAAATTTTTGGTTAAGGAAATCCTGCATAATTTATATTTTCTCCTGTCTTATCTGTTCATCATTATAGTTTATACAAAATAATATTTTTGTTTTTTAATAAGATGATATTCATCAGATTGTATAATGTTCTGCCAGTTCAGGTGGAATTCTTACAGGTTTGCCGCTTTCTATAGAAATCATTGTATAAATAATGTAACCTTCAGCCGATATTTTGTTATTCTCTTTCTTTTCAATCCAGAAATTTACTTTGCATTGTGCACCGTTGTAAGAATCAAATTGTGTTTTAACAATTATCTTATCATTTAATTTTAATGCCCTTTTATAATTAATAACCACTGAACTTACAACCCAGTTATAACCAAGCTTATGAAAATCATCCATAGAAAATTGTAGTCTTTTATCATCTGGTCATATCTCGCTGCAAGCATATAATCCAGGTATCTTGAATTATGTACATGATTATTCATATCAATATCGTCAGGACGAATTGTAATTTCAGATTGAAAAACTGAATACATTTTTAAAATCTTTCATAAATACTATTACAAATTTAGATTTAATGAAAAGGAATGACAACCCGGTGAATGATTTATTCATTAAAAATAAACTTAACACCTTCGGGAAGAGTTTCAGAGAATTTTTTAAGCAGGGAGAGAGTCTCTTCCTTTCTTCCTTCATTGAGAAGATAAAAAGATACTGCTTTTCTTGATGGAGTAATTTTAATTTTTCCAAGATAAAGCTTACCTGCTTTATACCAGCTTTTGGGAATATCTTCAAACCACTCATCGTAAATCATTGCAAGTTCAATGTTATGCTTTTTTGAAAGAACATTAATCCACTCAGTGCTGTTTCTTGATATTGAATATTTCAATGCTTCGGATGACGCGAGACCAACCAGGTCTAACACATAATTATCATTTTTAAATGAGACATAACCAATATCATTTACCGCAACAGGTTTTTTATAATAATCAGCAGCAAACCTGTGCATTTGATAATGCTGTTCATAAATATTGTTTGAAGCGATAGGTATTGTAAATATGTTCATCAAATAAAAGAATGAAATAACTGCCAATGGAAATAAAAAGATTATTAATATCCTTTTAAAACTATATCGATTAATAATTCTTATAAGCCTATCCCTGTAAACAAAAAGTAATACTAATAATGAAGCCGACCATATATAAACAACATATCTCCTGTTCCCTCCAAAGATAAGATGAATCCAAACTGCTGCAATAAATAATACTACAAACAATTTTTTTTCTTTTAGAATTTCTTTTTGTGACGAATATAACAGTAATAAAGAAATAATAAAGAGTAATAATGCCCTTGGATTAAAAAGATTTTCAATCAAATTATTAACTATACCTTCAATACCTGTTGGTGAAGTGAAAGATGATTTTTTCATTACTGAAAGAGGAAGAGGATGCAAACCAATGTTTAGAAGAAATAAAGAAAAGCTCCCTGCCAGAATAATTATTATTAAAAATGATATTAATGCTTCACGCTTTTTACCCTGTAAATAAAGAAAAATTAAGGAAACAAAAGAGAGAGCAAGATTCTCATATCTTATTAATGGAGCAATAACAATTACGGGTAATACCCAGGCGGGGAGCTTATTCTCAGTAATATTTAATATCAATCCATAAATAATCAAGAAAGTCAATAACAGCTGTAAGCTGTGTTCCATTCCATTGAAGATAAAACCAACAAGATTAGCTGATATAATTAAAAGTATGTTAAACAGAATTATAATTTTTTCATATTTAGATTCATCTAATTCTTTATTAAAAATTTTTATCAGGAAAAGAAAAAAGATATAAACCGAACCGGCTGATGCTAAAATATTTATAAGAAGCGGAGCTATCTCTATAAAATTAATTAAGTTAAATGGAGTCAGTATAAAAGCCCAGATTATACTTGAGGATGGGGATGAATTTTCACCGGGGTTAATTCCGTAATGCCCGTTAACTATATTTTCACTTAAAGATAAATGTATATATGCATCATCGGTTGTATAAACAAATAAACCTGAATTGAGAATTAATATGAATATTATTTCGATAAAAATAATAATTATTAATGCAGCAAGGGGGAATAGAAATTTTTTATCTTTTATGCTTGTGAGCATCAATCATATTTCAATAAAGTTCTTCAGAAGTAGTTTGCCCGGCTCACCTGATTTTTCAGGAAGAAACTGAACTCCGTAATAATTATCTTTTTCAACTGAGGCTGAGAATGAAATTTTATTTTCTGATACTGAAGAAGAATATTCATTAACCGGAATAAAGTATGAATTTTTAAAATAAAATTTATCTTCAGGATTAATTCCTTTTAATATTTTACTGCTGGAATTAATTGAAATACTTTTAAATCCTGTAAAAGGTATCTCTGAATTTTCCGAATCAAATTTTTCAACCGGAACATTTAAGATACCAAGCCCGCTCATATTTAATCCCTTAACACTTCCGCCGAATACCTGCATACCAGTATTTATACCGAGTATGGGTTTTCTGCAGACACGAAGCATGGTAAATAAATTATTTTTATGAAGCTGCTTAATTGTAAATTCTATTCCCCCCTCCCCCGGCAGTATTATCTTATCTGATTTTAATATTTCTAATTCTTTATTGGTTACAATATATTTTTCATTTAATGAATCAAGAGCTTCAGCAATTGTTTCAATATTCTTTTCACCGTAATCAACTACTGCTATCATCTGCAATCCTCAAATAAAATATTTCTTACTGCTCAAAGGTATGAAAAGAAGTCAAATTATTTAAGTGAAATATTTAAAATGATTTTTATTCTTACTCCGATATTTTTTTATTTAGCTCTTTAAATTCATTTTTAATTTCCGAATCAAAAATTTCTTCGGAAAAATTTTCCAGAAGCAAAGAGAGTATTTCTTTTGCTTTGGTTTTTTCCCCGGCATTATAATAATAATCCGCTAATGTAAGATGTAACTTCAGATAAACTTTCATCACATCGGGGTTTAAATTATCATAAGTATAAATCTCTGTAATATTATTGTAAATTTTTTCAGGAGAAATTTTTTCTTTATGAGAATTAACTTTTCTTACAAGTCCTTCAAAGGTTAAATATTCTGATAAACCTGCCTGGTATTCTTCATCAACTGCTGCTGTAAAATACACAGGTCTTTCCCAGTTATTTGCTTTAAGTATTTCAACAATCATCTGGTCTCTTACAAGAAGGGCTTTGCTTTCATAAGTAGGTTTAAGCAACCAGGTAATTTTATTTTCTTTATTCAATGGATCATTAACAGCTAATTCAATTTCTGTTTCTTCCCATTTTACAGGTCGTATATTATCTATCTCATCATCAGGTATATTTAAATAAATATTATTAATGCCAAAGGGATAACCATTCTTTAACTGTTTAATATACCAGGGCACATTAAGAAGATGAACATTAACAATGGTAATATCTTTCCTGTATCCTTCAATATATTGAAGAAACCAGATTGGAAAAGTATCATCATCTCCCGAAGTAAAAATTATTGCATCCTTATCACAGCCTGCAAGAATATTTTTGTTATGTTCAAGCATTGATTCAGAAAAACCTCCCTGTGATTTACCAAATTCAAATGCCCATCGTGCTGAATCAGGCTTATCTTTTAGGATATAGTTCATTGCCATTGATCCCCATATCGTTTGAATTTTTGAATATGGATCCTGCACAAAAATTTTTCCGGTATAGTATGGAGAAATTTCAATGACTTTTTTAAATGCCCGGGAAGCTTTCATTGCAGGGTGCAGATCAATGTTCTGCATCTTTAATCCTTCAACAAACAAAGGTTTGTAGTAAGCCTGACCAAGGTAGTAATGAGCTTCCTGATTTAACGGATTTTCAGAAATAATTTTCTGAAGATACTCCACAGCTTCGGTGTATTGCCGGTTATTAATTAATTGCTCTGCTTTAAGCAATTGTTCTTTTATATTATCCTGGCAGAAAATATTAATAGAAAGGATAACCAGAAGAAAGGATAAGCTTTTCATTTTAGCCCTCTCTGTGTTATTTGAAGTTCAACTTAAATGAAAATACTTTTATCTTCAATTATCATTTATTAACAGATGCCGGATGTAAATCAATTATTCTCTTTTATAAGCTGCTGTTAAACTGAGCTTCGGCAAGTATGTGTTCAATTTTTTTTTAACTAAATATTCTTTTATATCTGAAGGGCATCACATTTAGTGATGATTTACATATCTAATTGCTTGTAGATTTTTTCTTTTATTTTTGTAGGAAGAGATTTAACAACTAAAAGGTATGAATCATCCACCCATTCAATTAAATCGTTTCCTGAAAAAGAACCATCAGCTATTACGGTATTCCAATGAGTTTTGTTCATGTGATACCCCGGCAGAACCGAATCATACTTCTCTCTTAATTCAACAGCTTTCCCGGGATCACATTTTAAATTAATTCTCAGAGGGTATTCATCAAGTGCAGCAAGAAGAAATATCTTACCTGCAACTTTAAAAACAAGTGTATCCTCCCCAAATGGAAATCCTTCTGTTACTTCAGGTTTACTTAAACAATATGTTCTTAATGATTCAATATCCATAAACTATGGTGATTAATATAATTTGCCCTCTTTTTTTCTCATTTATTTTGAAAACTAATTTATTAAATATGTAATATCAATTAAAAATTTTTTTGTGAAGAAGAGATTATGAAAAAGAACATGTTAATTTTTTTAGCCGGATTTATTTGTGCATCTGTTCTCCTTTTCTTTATTGGTTCAGCAGTAAATAATTCACAGGATGAACAGGTTGATTTCCCGCAAGGATATAAAATTGTTTCACCAGATTTCCCTAAAGAACTTGAATTTGCAGGTGAACGTGTTCCGATTGAAAACTTTGAAGTTTATGAACGTATTGACAGAGAAATAATTGTAAATACATATTTTCATTCATCAACAATTATATCAATAAAAAGAGCAAACAGATGGTTCCCTGTCATCGAACCTATCCTTGAGAGCAACGGCATTCCCGATGATTTTAAATATTTAATGATTGCTGAAAGCGGTGCAGCAAATGCAATCTCCCCGGCTGGTGCAACAGGGTTCTGGCAGTTCTTGGAAGGAACTGCATTAAAATATGGACTCGAAGTTAACAATGAAGTCGATGAAAGATATGATGTTGAAAAATCAACATTAGCTGCATGTATGTATTTAAAAGAAGCTTATAATTTATTTGGATCCTGGACACTTGCAGCAGCTTCATTTAATATGGGAATACCGGGAGTGAAAAAACAACTCGAAAGACAAAAAACCAGGAACTATTATAATCTTGTACTGGGAGAAGAAACTTCCAGATACATTGCAAGAATAATTGCTTTAAAAGAAATTATGAATAATCCTTCAAAATATGGATTTCATATAAAAGAAGAAGATTTATATAATCCTTTACCTTATGAAGAAGTTGAAGTTTCGGGTTCAATAAATGATCTTGCCGATTGGGCAATTCAAAGGGGAATTAATTATAAAATATTAAAGCTTTACAATCCCTGGTTAAGAGATAATACTTTAACTAACAGAAGCAGGAAATCTTATACAATAAAATTGCCTGAAATGGGAAGTATTGAAGTTATTAAAGAAAATTAATGTATAGCCTGTTTTCTTTAAGTTAAAAAACCGTATAATTTTAATTATTTGAATATTCCTTCCTTACCCCCGAATGGAAGTAATAAAAATGTTAATTTAGTATTGTAAATAATTAATAATCAGATGAAGAAAACCGCTGTTGTATTGTTTAACCTTGGGGGACCCGATAGTCTGGATAGTGTACAGCCATTCCTGGAAAATCTCTTTAATGATCCTGACATCTTCAGGCTTCCTTTTCAAAAAACCCTTGCCCGTTATATATCTGTTAAACGCGCTCCAAAGGTTATAAAAGAATATGAACTTATCGGTGGTAAATCCCCTATTAATGAATGGACAGAGAAGCAGCGGTCAATGCTTGAAAATCAATTAAGAAGTGCAGGGTATAATTCTGATGTTTTTGTTGCAATGCGTTACTGGAAGCCTCTTACTCAGGATGTGATTCCAAAAATTGAAAACGGTAATTATGATAGAATAATTCTTCTTCCTCTTTATCCTCACTTTTCTATATCAACAACCGGATCATCTTTTAATGAATGGAAAAGATTTTATAAAGGAGATTATTTTAAATTAATTTATATAAATTCTTACCAGACACATCCTGTTTATTTAAAAGCAATTAATCAAAGAATAGATGAAACTCTTTTACTCTTTCCTGAAAATGTAAGAGATGAAGTACAGCTTGTGTTTAGTGCTCATGGCACTCCGGTTAGCTATCTTAAAAAAGGAGACCCGTATAGCTTTCAGATAAAAGAAACTATTGATGCTGTAATGAAATTAAGAAATTATTCACACAAACATCATCTTTGTTACCAGAGTAAAGTTGGTCCGGCAAAATGGCTTGAACCTGCTACCGATAAAATGATTGAAGACCTTGCCGCATTAGGAAAGAAACATCTGCTTATTATTCCAATCAGTTTTGTTTCCGATCATATTGAAACTTCTTTTGAGCTTGATATTGAATACAGGCATGTTGCTGATAAAGTTAAAATAGAAAATTACTTTGTTATGAAAGGATTAAATGATTCGCACCTTTTTATTGATGCACTTTTCGATCTTGTTAAAGAAAAAATTAATGGAGCTGAAATAAAATGAACATTACCATCGATTCAGATGGCGGACAAATAAAAAATAAAATTGTAATAATTGGTGCCGGAATTTCCGGTACATCCGCAGCATATCTGCTAAATAAACTTGGTTACGATATAGTTGTACTTGAAAAGAAAAAAGATCCGGGCGGTTCAATTGAAACTGCTTTCGAAAACGGATTCCTGTTTGATAAAGGACCAAACTCCGCACTCGAAACAACTCCTCTTATCTCCCAATTAATTGAAGAACTTGATCTTAAAGATCAGCTTGTTTATGCAAATAAAGAAGCAAACAAAAGATATATTTTAAGGAACAATAAGCTTCATGCTTTACCGATGTCTCCCGGTGCGTTTTTCAAAACAAAATTGTTTTCTCCCGCAGCAAAATTACGCTTGATGGGTGAACCATTCGTCGGCAGATCAAAGGATGGATACTATCAAAGCTTAGCTGAGTTTGTTAAAAGAAGATTGGGAAAAGAATTTCTCGATTATGTAATCAATCCTTTTGTTGCAGGAGTTTATGCCGGCACCCCGGAAGAATTAAGTGTTAAATCTGCATTCCCAAAATTGTATGATCTTGAAGAAAAGTATGGAGGATTAATTGTCGGAACAATCAGAAGTATAAGAGAGAGAAAAAGAAGAGCCGAGAAATCAAAACAAAGTGCAAAGATGCTTTCATTTAAAGACGGAATGCATGTTCTTCCAAAAGCAATTGTAAAACATCTTGCTAATAAAGTTAAACTTGAAAGTGAAGTAGTATCAATTGAAAAAAAAGAAAAAGGGTATTGTGTTAATTATATTCAGAATGGTGTTAAACAGAGCATCGATTGTACAAAAATTATTTCAACCCTTCCTGCTTATGCTGCAGCTGATCTCTTCTCTCATTTTGATGAAGGAATAGTTAAACATTTTAATGAGATTTACTATCCTCCTGTACTTGTTCTTTTTCTTGCTTATAAAAAGGAAGATATCAAAACTCCGCTTGATGGTTTTGGATTTCTTATTCCTGCCAAAGAAAGAAAATCTTTTCTTGGTGCAATCTGGAGTTCTGTAATTTTCCCAAACAGATCAGATGAAAACAATGCTGCATTTACATTATTTGTAGGCGGTGCAAGAAATCCTGAAATCGGAAGTATCGATAAGGAAATATTAATTAACAAAGTTCAGAAAGAATTTGAAGAGATAATGCAAATCTCCGGTAAGCCGCTGCTTCAGAAATATAAATACTGGAGCAAAGCAATCCCGCAGTACAACCTCGGCTATATTGAACACGAAAAATATTTTGACGAATTTGAAAAAAAGAATCCCGGGATAATTTTAAGCGGGAACTACCGCGGTGGAATATCTGTCGGTGATTGTATTAAAAATGCATCAGTAGTAGTTGATAAAGTAACTAAATATTAAAACGAATTGTTGGGAGTGAAATATGGCAACATATCCTGTTAAAAGATTAAGACGTTTAAGATACAACCCTCTGCTTAGAGACATGGTCAGAGAAACCGAATTATCAAAAAATGATTTTATCTATCCTTTGTTTGTTGTAACTGGTGATAACATTAAAAAAGAAATTAAATCAATGCCGGGTATTTACCAGCTTTCAGTAGATCATCTGGTTATAGAATGCAGAGAGGTTGCTTCACTCGGTATACCTGCAGTTATTCTTTTTGGTATACCTGCACATAAAGATGAAAGAGGCTCGGAAGCTTACGATCCGGATGGTATAATCCAAAGAGCAGTAAGAGCAATAAAAGCTGAGGTGAAAGATCTGCTTGTAATTACAGACGTCTGCATGTGCGAATACACTTCTCATGGACATTGCGGTGTGCTGAAAGGTGAAGAGATTCTGAATGATGAAACTGTTGAACTCCTCGCCAGGGAAGCATTAACACATGCACAGGCTGGTGCAGATATTATCGCTCCGTCCGATATGATGGACGGCCGCGTTACCGCAATAAGAAAAATTCTCGATGACAATGGTTATGAAAAAATTCCAATAATGAGTTATGCAGCAAAGTATGCATCGGGTTATTATGGGCCGTTCAGAGATGCTGCTGAATCTGCTCCTGCGTTTGGCGACAGACGCTCTCACCAGATGGATACAGGTAATGCATTTGAAGCTCTGAGAGAAGTTGAGTCTGATATTGAAGAAGGTGCAGACATTGTTATGGTTAAACCTGCTGGTCCTTATCTCGATATTATAAGAATGGTAAAAGATAAATTTAAAATGCCGACTGCAGCTTACCAGGTAAGCGGTGAATATGCAATGATTAAAGCAGCAGGTATGAATGGCTGGATTGATGAAGAGAGAGTTATGATTGAATCATTAATTGCAATTAAAAGAGCAGGTGCAGACATGTTTCTTACATACTTTGCAAAAGATGCTGCAAGATGGCTCGACAGGAACAGGAGATAAGTCAAAAGTCAAAAATAAAAAGTCAAAATCTTTGACTTGGTCTGTGAATTTTATTTCATTATGAAAACTGCGTATCTCCGTTTCTATGAAGAGTTAAATGATTTCCTTCCCGCGGAGAGAAGAAAAACTAAATTTCCTCATAACTTTACCGGGCGCACTTCTGTAAAAGATATGATTGAGTCTTTAGGTGTGCCTCATACCGAAGTTGATATGATTCTTGTTAATGGCACTTCAGTTGATTTTTCTTATATCGTTAATGATAAAGATGAAATAAGTGTCTACCCTGTTTTTGAATCTTTTGATATTTCAGATGTTCAACATTTAAGAACGGCTACCCTTCGTAAACCCAAATTTATACTTGATGTTCATCTTGGAAAATTAGCAAGATATATGAGAATGGCGGGGTTCGATTCTTTCTACAAAAATAATCTTACAGATGATGAAATTGTAAATATATCTCTTCAGGAAAAAAGAACAATTCTTACAAAAGACAGGGGCATCTTAAAAAGAAATAAAGTAACTCATGGTTATTGTGTGAGAAATGAAAATGTCTTTGAGCAATTGAAAGAAGTTATTGAACGGTTTCATCTTCAAAAAGAAATAAAAGAATTTACAAGATGTCTTGAGTGCAATTCATTAATAATGAAAGTTGATAAAGATGAAGTAATTTCTCAAATCCCTCCAAAAGTAAAAGAATGGCAGAATGAATTTTTTCAATGTCCCTCCTGCAAGAAAATATACTGGAAAGGAAGCCATTATGATGAGATGGAAAAAATAATCTCATTAATAAAAAAGTGATACAGGGATATTAAACTTTGTAAAAAGAAGTGATATATTAGCCAGGGCAACTAACAAATTATCCTGAGGTATATTATGAAAAATTTTTATCTGGTTTTCTTTACTTTTCTTTTAATTTTAAGTCTTTCTCCAAGTACGAACTCTCAAATACGTTCAACTTTTATTCCTGATATAGAGGGAAAAGTTAACAGTTCATCTGAGAGTATAATTTACAGCAGTGGTCAATCTTCATTCTTTGATGGACCTAACTTTACAATGTATCCCGGATTTCCTGTTCAATATCTTTATACAGTTTTTTCCCCAAAGACCGGAGGCATCTACTGCAACATGGATGCAGATGCCGATATGGAAATAGTTTTTGGTGCAGGAAATAATCTTTATGCAGTGAACCTTGATGGAACAGCAGTTCCCGGATGGACAAAAACTTTTCCGTCATTGTATGAAGTTGCGTGGGCTCCATCATTTGGAGATATAGATGGAGATGGAGAAGGTGAAGTTGTAGCAGGCA
>Ga0079223_10000141_pt1 | contig 28598 bp, 19 predicted proteins | sample Stecom2011_FD_75072 | JGI IMG/M metagenome (GOLD analysis project Ga0079223, IMG submission 75072) | Agricultural soil microbial communities from Utah to study Nitrogen management - Steer compost 2011 | ecosystem: Environmental > Terrestrial > Soil > Agricultural land | place: USA: Utah...
GTGCTCCGCTACTTCCTGATTTTGAGGGTTGCATGCTAAGCGCGATCGCCAAGCGCGTATTCGGATCAGCAAACGACCGCTACATCAAGTCGCTGCGGCGGCACGTCGCGGCGATCAACGCTCTGGAGCCGGAGCTGGAAAAGCTGGACGACGCAGCTCTGGCCGCGCGTACAGAGCAGTTCCGGGAAAGGCTCGACAAGGGCGAGACCCTGGACGATCTCCTGGTCGAAGCTTTCGCCACTGTGCGTGAAGCCTCCAAGCGCACGCTGGGCTTGCGCCACTTCGACGTGCAGTTGATCGGCGGCATGGTGCTGCATCAGGGGCAGATCGCCGAGATGAAGACCGGTGAGGGCAAGACCCTTGTCGCCACGCTCGCGGTCTACCTCAATGCCCTCGGCGGCAAGGGTGTGCACGTCATCACGGTCAACGACTACCTGGCGAGCCGCGACGCGGAGTGGATGGGTCAGGTCTATCGCTTCCTCGGCCTGTCGGTCGGCACCATCGTGCACGGTCTACCCGATCCGGTTCGGCGCGAGCAGTATGCGTGCGACATCACCTACGGGACCAACAACGAGTTCGGCTTCGACTACTTGCGCGACAACATGAAGTACCGCCTGGAAGACATGGTCCAGCGCGACTTCAACTTCGCCATCGTCGACGAGGTCGACTCCATCCTGATCGACGAAAGCCGCACGCCGTTGATCATCTCCGGCCCGGCGCAGGATTCCAGCGAGCACTATCGCGCGGTCGACAAGGTCATCCCGCACCTCACCGAGGAACACTACGAGAAGGACGAGAAGCTCCGCACCGTCAACCTGACCGACGCTGGTGTAGAGAAGGTCGAGGAAGTTCTGCGCGAAATGGGTCTGATGGAGACCGGCGGTCTCTATGACATCCAGAACGTCTCCCTGCTTCATCACGTCACCCAGGAGCTGCGAGCGCACAAGCTTTTCTCGCGCGATACGGATTACATCGTCAAAGACGACAAGGTCGTCATCATTGACGAGTTCACCGGACGCATGATGGAGGGGCGCCGCTACTCCGAAGGCCTGCACCAGGCGCTGGAGGCCAAGGAAGGCGTCACCATCCAGCAGGAAAACCAGACGCTCGCCTCGATCACCTTCCAGAACTACTTCCGCCTCTATCCGAAGCTTGCCGGCATGACCGGTACCGCGATGACCGAGGCCGCCGAGTTCGCGGACATCTATAACCTCGAGGTCATCGAGATCCCGACCAACGTGCCGGTCGCTCGCGTCGATCATGACGATGAGGTCTATCGCACGGCGCGCGAGAAGTACGACGCCATTATCGCCCAGATCGAGGAATGTCGGCAGCGCCAGCAGCCGGTCCTCGTCGGAACGGTGTCCATCGAAAAGTCCGAGTTCCTGGCGGGCTTGCTGAAGCAGAAGAAGATCCCGCACCAGGTGCTGAACGCTCGCTATCACGAGCAGGAAGCCTTCATCATCGCCCAGGCCGGCGCGCCCGGGTCGGTGACCATCGCCACCAACATGGCTGGTCGCGGTACCGACATTCAGCTCGGCGGCAACGTTGAGATGCGCGTGCGCCAGGAACTGGCGCAAATCGAAGACGAGGCTGCGAAGGCAAAGCGCGAGGCCGAGATTCGCGCCGAGGTTCAGCGCAACCGCGAGATTGTGTTGGAGGCCGGGGGCCTCTTCGTGCTGGGTACAGAGCGGCACGAGAGCCGGCGCATCGACAACCAGTTGCGCGGCCGCTCCGGTCGTCAGGGCGATCCTGGGGGATCCAAGTTCTTCCTCTCCCTGGAAGACGATCTCATGCGCATCTTCGGCTCTGAGCGCATGGACACCATGCTGCGCCGCCTGGGCCTGAAGGAAGGCGAGGCCATCGTTCACCCCTGGGTCAACAAGGCGCTGGAGAAGGCCCAGCAAAAGGTCGAAGCGCGCAACTACGATATCCGCAAGAACCTGCTGAAGTACGACGACGTCATGAACGACCAGCGAAAAGTCGTCTTCGAGCAGCGCAAGGACATGATGCGTGCGGAAAACGTCCACGACACCGTGCTGTCGATGCGAACAGAGGTGCTGGAGGATCTGGTCGCTCGCTGCATTCCCCCCAAGGCCTACGTCGAGCAGTGGGACGTTGATGGCCTCCACGAGGAAACCAGGCGCATCTTCGGCCTGGATCTGCCGATTCAGGAGTGGGCCAAGGAAGACGGCATCGCCGATGAGGAGATCCTGGAGCGTCTGCGCGAGGCCGTGGACGCCAAGATGGCGACCAAGGACGAGTCCTTCACGCCCGACATCATGCGCGCTGCAGAGAAGCAGATTCTGCTGGCCGTATTGGACAAGCAGTGGAAGGAGCATCTCCTCGCTCTCGATCATCTGCGGCATGGGATCGGTTTGCGGGCCTATGGTCAGCGTGACCCCCTGAACGAATACAAGCGTGAAGCCTTCGGCATGTTCGAAGCGATGCTGAATCACGTGCGGGAGGAGGTCACCATGCTGCTCTCTCACGTACAAATCCGCGGACCTCAGCCGGATGCCATCCAGCGCCCGCCGCAGGAGATGCACGAAACGCGGCAGGATCCTGCGCGGGCGGATGCGGAGCCCGAACCTGCGTTGGCGGGGGCAGAAACGGCAGCGCGGGCGGCACCTCGCCCGACCCTTAGCCGCTCGCCGGATGCCGAGTTCGATCCCAACGATCCCTCGACTTGGGGCCGCACCGGTCGCAACGCGCCCTGCCCCTGCGGCTCCGGCAAAAAGTACAAGCACTGCCACGGCAGCCTCGTCTGAGGCTGCCGTCCGGCCTCCCCCCGCTCTGTCATTGCGAGCCGCGCGGCGCTGGGTTGAGAACCGCCCGCCGCGTCCAATGAGCGGTACCTCCTCAATTAGTCGGTACGAACTCGGTGTGACGTGGAAGTAGCGTGATAGACGTCGCTTCCTGCGCGAGTCACAATGAGCTGCACCTTCATGGGCAGGGAGGCCAAAGATGGCATGGCTTTGGGCCAGCGTGGCTGCTGTTCTGTTTGCGCTCGTCTTTCCATCTTATGCCAGCGCCGAGGCGGAACGCCGGATCGTCACGATCGAGAACGCGGACTACTTCGGCTTCGATCTCGAAACCGTCAGGGACGTCACGCTGGCGGACTGCTCGCAAATTTGCCTGGCGCAGGAAGATTGCCGCGCCTTCACCTACAACAACAATGCCAACTGGTGCTTCCTGAAGAGCGGCTACGGCGAATTGCGCACCTTCGTCGGCGCGGTAGCCGGCCGCGTGGTGGAAGGCCCGGCACAGCGGGAGGTCATGCCCCGCCCTGATCTTTCCTTTCTCCCAGACTGGGTGAGGGAAGAATCCGAACGCTATCTGGGCGAGATCCGCAGCGGTACCAGGGGTGAGGAGGATGCCGCCGCCCTGCTCGCGCAGGGTGAGGGCGCGCTGGCCGCAGGAGATGGCCGCCGGGCGACGGAGTTCCTGCGCCAGGCATTGGCGCGCGACCCCGCAAACGGGGCCGCCTGGTCACAGCTTGCCCGGGCTCTGATGGAGAGCGAGCCCGACGAGCAGACCGATAGTTATCAACTTCAGACTCAGGTAATAGGCGCCGCCTATGGCGCGGTGACAAACGCAGGTAATCGGGCGGAGCGTGCGGCTGCCTATGGGCTGCTCGCCGAGGCGTTGAGCGAAGAAGGCCAGTTCCGCCCGGCGCTGGAAGCCTACAAAGCCGGCCTCGCCCTGCACGACGATCCGGAGATGCGCGCTGCCTTCGATGCTCTGCGTGCCGAACATGGCTTCCGGATGGTCGACTACACCGTGGATGCCGATTCCCCGACTCCACGCATCTGCGTCCAGTTCTCCGAGCAGCTGATGCGCGGGCGCATCGACTTTACTCCTTACGTGACGCTGGACGGGTCGACACCAGCCTCGGTCTCCGCAGAAGGCCAGCAGCTTTGCGTGGAAGGTGTCGAGCACGGCGGTCGCTATCGTCTTGCCCTGCGGCCAGGGTTGCCTTCGATCGTAGATGAATCGCTGGAGAAGCAGGTCAATCTGGACGTCTACGTCCGCGACCGCTCACCCTCCGTTCGCTTTACGGGACGCGCTTATGTCCTGCCGCGCATGGGCTCGAAGGGCCTCCCGGTTGTCTCTGTAAACAGCGAGGAGATCGAGCTCGAACTCTACCGCATCGGGGCACGCGGCCTCTCCAGCACCCTGGGAGACAACAGCTTCCTCAGCCAGCTCGGCGACTACGACGCCTGGCAGCTCTCGGAGCAGCGCGGGGAGAAGCTTTGGGAGGGAAGTCTTGAGGTACGTTCCGAGTTGAACAGGGAGATCACGAGCTCGATCCCGCTCGAGGAGGCCCTGCCAGAGCGCGATCCAGGCGTCTACGTGCTACGCGCTCGCGCTAAGGAAGCGACCACTCAGAGCTGGGAGCCGCAAGCCACCCAGTGGTTCGTCGTCTCCGACATCGGTCTGTCGACGCTGATGGGCAGCGACGGCCTCCATGTCTTTACGCGCTCGCTTTCCACAGCTGCGCCAAAGCCCGAGGTGACGGTCGCTCTGGTTGCGCGCAACAACGAGGTGCTGGGCGAAGCGGTCGCCGGCGCCGACGGCCACGTCCACTTCCCGGCCGGCCTCACGAGAGGGACTGGGGGACTTGCTCCCGGCCATCTGGAGGCGCGTGGGCAAGAAGCCGACTTTGCGATTCTCGATCTCTCCCGCGCTGGCTTCGACCTGACCGATCGCGGCGTCGAGGGGCGGCCGGCTCCGGGCCCGGTTGATCTCTTCCTCTACACTGAACGGGGCGTCTATAGGCCCGGCGAAACGGTTCACCTGTCGGCTCTCGTCCGCGACGATGTGGGTCTGGCCATTCAAGAGTTGCCTCTCACCTTCGTGGTGACCCGACCGGATGGGCTGGAAGATCGCCGGATCGCCTCGCAGGAAACCGTACCCGGCGCGCATGTGCTGGAACTGCCACTGATCGGTGCAGCGATGCGGGGAACCTGGCGGGTCGCAGCTCATGCCGATCCCAACGAACCTGCCATTGCCGAAACCGAGTTCCTGGTCGAAGACTTCGTGCCCGACAGGATCGAGTTCGAGATGCAGACTTCGGCGAAGCAACTGCCGCGCGATGAAGCGATAAAGGTCGACCTAGAGGGACGCTTTCTCTACGGCGCATCCGCGGCCGATCTTGCTGTGGAAGGCGAACTACGCCTTGCCGCCACCGACCGCCGCCCAGAGGCGCCCGGCTACCGATTCGGCCTCGCCGATGAGGAGATCCTGGGCCAGCGCGAGACGCTCACCAGCCTCCCACGCACCGATGCCGAAGGGCGTGCGGTGATTGACGTGGCCGCGCCCATCCTCCCCGCCTCGACGCGCCCGCTGGAAGCTACCCTGGCCATATCGCTCCGCGAGGCTGGCGGAAGAGCCGTGGAGGAAACTCTCACCCTTCCTGTCGCCGCGGCCGGACCGATGATTGGAATTCGTCCCGCCTTCCCGGGCAACGCCGTAGATGAAGGAGGAACGGCGGCCTTCGATCTGATCGCTCTCGACAAGGACGGCAGCCAGGTCAACCTTCCCGGTCAGCGCTGGGAGCTCTTCCGCATCGAGAGGAACTTCCAGTGGTACCGGGCCGACGGCCGCTGGTCCTATGAGGCAGTGGAGTACACCACGCGCGTTGCCGACGGAGCTGTTGATCTTTCTGCGCAAGACCCGGCGCGGGTCAACGTCCCCGTCGACTGGGGCCGCTATCGCTTTGAAGTTTCCGCCGCTGACCCGAACGCTCCCGCTTCGAGCATCGACTTCACGGCTGGCTGGTACGTCGAAACCTCGGATGCCGACAGTCCGGACGTGTTGGATGTCTCTCTCGACCGAGCTTCCTACCAGGCCGGCGAGACCGCGCGGGTGACCCTCGGCTCGCGCTTTGCCGGAACCGCCCTCGTCAACGTGATCGGCGAGCACCTCATCGACAGCCAGGAGGTCGAGGTCGGCGAAGGTGACACAACCATTGAGCTGGAGGTGACCGAAGACTGGGGGCCCGGCGCCTATGTCACGGCCACCGTCTTCCGCGCCCCCGATGGCGACGCTGGACGCATGCCTGCCCGCGCAGTGGGGCTTGCCTGGCTGGCCGTTGATACTTCGAACAGAACCTTGAAGGTGTCTCTCGATCTGCCGCAGCTGGCGTCGCCTCGGGAAGAGCTCACCATACCGCTCGAGGTCGAAGGGCTTCCAGAGGGCGAAACCGCCTGGCTTACGCTGGCTGCGGTGGACGTCGGCATCCTGAACCTCACCGACTACGAGCCGCCAGAACCGGAAACCTGGTACTTCGGCCAGCGCGCGCTTTCCATGGAGATGCGCGACCTCTACGGCAGCCTTATCGACGGCACGCTCGGCGAAACTGGCCGGCTGCGCGTCGGCGGCGGCGCGCCGGGCGGTGGGCTGATCGGTAGTCCGCCCGCCCAGGAACCCGTAGCACTCTTTACCGGCCCGGTGGAAGCCGGCGCGGACGGCAGGGCAACGGTCAAACTCGACATTCCCGAGTTCAACGGAACACTGAGGGTCATGGCGGTGGCCTGGTCGACCAGCGCCACCGGGCACGGGGTTTCCGATCTCACGGTGCGCGATCCGGTGGTCATCACCTCCGCATTGCCCCGAGTTCTGGCACCGGGAGATGAATCGCGCCTGCGGCTCGACCTGCACAATATGGAGGGACCCGAGGGGCTCTACAGCCTTGCCGTGGACTCCAGCGGACTTGTGCGGACGGGAACTCCCAGCCTAGCGACCTTCATGCTCGAAGCCGATAGCCGCGCGGCGGTTGAAGTGCCGCTTGAGGGCGTGGAGGCCGGCACGGACCAGCTGAAGATCCGCCTGACCCACAAGGACGGGACAGAAATCTCCCAAACGCTCAACATCACGGTTCGACCAGGCGCACCACCCCTATCGGAGCGACGGATCGTGACGCTGGAGCCGGGCCAAAGCCTAACTTTGGATGAGGAACTGCTGGCCGCCTACCAGCCGGAAACCGGCAGCGTCAGCCTCTCGGTGACCAACGCCGGGCGCCTGGACCTTCCGGGCATCGTGGCTGCACTGGAAACCTACCCCTATGGCTGCAGCGAGCAGGTAGCAAGCCGTGCCATGCCGCTGCTTTACCTCGCGGAGGTGGCGCAAGACATAGGCATTGGCACGGAAAGCGAAATTGCCGAGAGCGTTCGCGATGCCATCCGTAGCGTCAGTGCCAATCAGACCTCCAGCGGCAGCTTCGGTCTGTGGGGCCCGGGGTCTGGCGATCTATGGCTCGATGCCTACATCACCGACTTCCTGACGCGGGCCAGTGCCGCCGGTCACGAGGTGCCACGCCGTGTTCTCGGTCTCGCGCTCGACAACCTTTCGAACCAGTTGGCCTACACGAGCGATCCCGCCAACGCCGGAGAAGGAATTGCCTACGCCCTCTACATGCTCGCGCGCAACCAGCGGGCAGCAATATCGGACCTACGCTACTACGCTGACACCGCCCTCGACCGCTTCCCCACCCCCCTGGCCAAGGCACAACTGGGCGCCGCGCTGGCGCTTTACGGGGAGCAGAGCCGGGCAGCCGATGCCTTTGCGGCGGCTCGCGCCGACCTCGAGACCGAAGGACGGCAGCGCCGCGAGCGACGCGACTATGGCTCGCGCCTGCGGGACGCGGCAGCCACTCTTGCGCTCGCGGCAGAAGTGAGCAGCACCGCGGCACCCCTGCCGGCTTTGCTGGAGATCGTTGAGGATGCCCGGGCGCAAACCAGAGTGACGAGCACTCAGGAGAACGCCTGGATGCTGCTTGCCGCTCACGCCGTGATCGAGGAAAGCGCAGACATTGCGCTAGAGATCAATGGGCGGCAAGTGCAGGGCAGCGTCACCGAACGCTACGAGGAGCCCGCCCTCACCGGGTCGCCGGTAACCGTGGTCAACCGCTCCCAAACGGCAGTGGATGCAGTGGTTGGCATTTCCGGAGTGCCGGAAGCCGCCCCTGCCGCGGAAGCGCAAGGCTTCACCATTGAGCGTGAGTACTACACCCTCGACGGAGAGCTGACGGACCCCTCCGGGGTTGCACAGAACGAGCGCCTGGTGGTCGTTCTCCGGATTTCCGAGGACAACGCCTGGCCATCCAACGTACTGGTCGTGGACCTGCTGCCCGCCGGCTTCGAGATCGACAATCCGCGCCTGGTGGACAGCGGGGATATAGCCGCCCTTCCCTGGCTCAGCATCGACACACCGCCGGCTCATACGGAATTCCGTGACGACCGCTTCGTCGCCGCCTATGAGCGAGATCGGTCGAGCCCGCGGTCCTTCACCCTCGCCTACATGGTACGCGCAGTTTCGCCCGGCACCTTCGCGCACCCGCCCGCGATGGTCGAGGATATGTACAGGCCTCACCTGTCGGCAAGAACGGACAGTGGGCAGGTCGAGGTGTTCGGTCCAAGGCCATGATCGGCCGCCCCGCCCGCGTCACCGCGGCGGGTGCGGCGCTGCTCTTCGTGACGGCGCTGGTGCTTGGCGCCGCCTTCCTCTGTTCGAATTCAGGTGACGCTGCGGTGGAACGGGCGCGCGCTATCGACACCTCGCGTCAGGTGGTGGACCGGGCGGGGTCGCTGCTCCGACCCTTCCCGCTCCCCGACGGCCGCTGGCGCCTTCCGGTAAGGCTCGAGGAGGTCGATCCCCGCTTCGTCGACATGCTGCTCGCCTATGAGGACGCACGCTTCTACACCCACTTCGGAATCGATCCGCTGGCCGTGCTGCGTGCGTCGTGGCAATTCGCCCAACAGGGCCGCATCGTCTCCGGTGCCTCGACCCTCACGATGCAGGTCGCGCGGCTGCTCTCGCCAAGGTCGGAGCGGACTCTCTGGGGCAAACTCGTCCAGATGCGCGATGCGGTGAGGCTCGAAATCGCCTTTTCTAAGCAAGAGATTCTGGAGCTCTATCTGACACTTGCCCCCTACGGCGGGAACATCGAGGGGATCCGCGCGGCCTCCCTTGCCTGGTTCGGCAAGGAACCTCGTCGTCTGACGCCGGCGGAGACGGCGCTGCTGGTCGCCTTGCCGCAGTCACCGGAAAGCCGCCGGCCGGACCGCTTTTCTGACGAAGCGCGTGCATCGCGCGATCGAGTCATTGCGCGCCTGACAGCCTCGGCGCGCGTCACGGAAACGGAAGCCGGGCTTGCAATGGCCGGCCCGGTGCCGGAAACCAGGCGCCCGCTGCCCAATCATGCAGCCCACCTCGCGCGTCGGCTGGCTGCTGCGCAACCCGGCAATGCACGGGTGCAGGTGACAGTGGACAAGAACCTTCAAGCAAGGCTGGAAAACCTGGCCGCCGAGCGGGCAAGTCTAGTTGGCCCGCGCGCTTCGCTGGCAATATTGGTCGCGGATCACGAAACCGGGGAGGTGCTGGCCGAGGTCGGTTCGGCGGGACTCTTCGCAGATGGACGCGCCGGACATGTGGACATGGTCCATGCGGTGCGCTCGCCGGGATCGACCTTGAAGCCCTTGATCTACGGCCTGGCCTTCGAAAGCCGCATCGCGCACCCGGAAACCCTTATCGAGGATCGTCCCGTCAGCTTCGCCGGCTATCGGCCGAAGAACTTTGAACTCGCTCACCAGGGAACCGTTACGGTTCGCGAAGCTCTGCAGCTGTCGCTCAACGTGCCCGCCGTACGTCTTCTGGAGGCGGTCGGCCCCGCCCGTCTGACGGCGCGACTGCGACGGGCAGGCCTGGCACCGGCTCTGCCGCGGCACGCCAGCGCCGGTCTGCCCATTGGGCTTGGAGGCGTCGGCTTGAGTCTCGACGAGCTGGTGCGCCTCTTCGGCGGGATCGCCCGCGGCGGGGAGCCCCTTATGCTACAGCGCCAGCTAAACCAGATCGCGGCGCAGGCAACCGCCGGCGAGTTTCTTGATGCCGGTGCTTCCTGGCTGGTCGCGGAGGTGCTGCTAGGCACACCGCCACCTCCTGGACGCGGTCGAGAGGCCATTGCCTACAAGACCGGCACTTCCTATGGCTATCGGGATGCCTGGGCGATCGGCTTCGACGGTCGCCACGTCATCGGGGTGTGGGTAGGACGGCCGGATGGCGCGCCCCTGCCCGGCCTGACCGGTCGCACGGCGGCCGCTCCCGTACTTTTCGACGTCTTCCGACGCCTGTCGCAGGAGCGTGTGCCACTCCCCCCGGCACCACCGGGCACGCTCGTCGCCAACGGGGCAGCGCTTCCGGCGGCGCTGCGTCGTTTTTCCGGAGATCTCTCGCTTGGCCAGCCCGACGTGCAGCCTGAAGCGCCGCCCGCCATCATCTATCCACCTGATGGCGCCCGGGTGGACCTTGGGCTGCGCAAGGGGGCTCCGGCTCCGCCCCTCATCATGAAGCTCGACGGCGGCCGCCCTCCCTTCCACTGGTTCGCCGACGGGCGCTCCCTCGGTAACGCACAACACCGGCGGACTGCCTCCTGGGAGCCGGAAGGCCCCGGCTTTTCGACCCTTTCGGTAGTCGATGCTGCGGGAGAAGCGACCAGCGTCACCATCTTCCTCGAGTGAAGCTATTCGACCGCTATATCGAAGTGATGAACGTCTTCGCGCCGGCCGAGCTTGGAATAGAGGGCGACCGGCGCCTCCTCTTGCCAATCGGCCTGGACGAAGATGACGTACCCTCCCCGCTCGGCCGCGACGACCTTGAGCGATTCGATGAGCGCGGTCGCAACACCACGGCGACGATGCGCGTCGACCACCGCCAGGTCGTAGAGATAGAACTCGCTGCGTTCCTGCTCAAACTTCCGCAGTTCATAGGCGGCGAGCCCGCCAACCACTTTCCCCCGAGCGATGGCAACGAGGGCGACAAAGGTATCATCGCCCAGCAGTTCCCGTTGATAGGCCGCCGACGGTCGTGCACCTCCGTAGGTCCGGGGCTCCTGGAAGACTTCCGCGAAGAGATCCAGCAACTCCTCCATCACCCTCAGGTCTCCCGCGAAAAGTCGCCTGATCTCCATGTCTTCCTTTCTCCGAACAGCAATATCTCGGCATCAGTATAGGCCGAAACGAACCGGCGTCGCGCCTGACCGTTCAGTGTCGGAAGCAGCTTGGCGGGAGCACAGGCACTCAGCCTGAACTCCCGCCCCGGGCATCCCCACCAGAGTCAGGCTGGCGTCTCTTTCAGCTGCGCCGTCAGTCGCGTGTCGACGGCGTAGAGGATGACGAAAGTTGCCAGCAGCAAGGCGCCGCCGCTCGCCAGGAAGACGGCCTGGACCCCGCTGTGGTCCAGAATGAAACCGCCGGCCGCCGCGCCGCTAGCGATCGCGAAGTTGATGGCCGCGACGAAAAGGCCCCCAGCGCTTTCCGTCTCGTCAGGCACAGCCCGAGTGATCCAGGTGGACCAGGCAACGGGAACCGCCCCGAATGCAAGTCCCCACCCGGCAACGAGAGCCGCGTCAAGCAGCAGTTTGCCGCCGAGACTGGAGAGCATCAGGGCGAGCGAGCCCAGGACCAGCGGCATGAGCGTCAGAGTAAGCCGCATTGAACGGCTGAGAAGAAGGGCGGCGAGATAGTTGCCCAGAAAATTGGCGATTCCGAAGACCAGGAGAATGAGGGAAACTGCTTCCACCCCCAAGCCGGTCACCTGCTCCAGGAACGGACGAATGTAGGTGAAGAAGGCGAAGTGGCCGACGAAGATCAGCAGGATGGCAAGCATCGCCCTACTGACATGCCGTCGGGAGAGAACCTCGAACAGGGTGCGGAAACGCGCCTGACCTCTCGGCGGGAGAGAAGGAAGCGTGAGCAGCTGAAAGAGGAAAACCAGCAGGCCCAGCGCCGCGGCCGCCAGAAAAACCATTCGCCATCCGTGCGTTGACCCGAGATAACTCCCGACCGGAGCTGCGAAAATGGTCGCCGCCGAGAGACCCGACATCTGTATCGAAAGGGCCGTCGGGACGAGACGTTCCGGGACCAGTCGCATGATGACTGCTGCTGACAGGGTCCAGAAACCGCCTAACGCCATCCCGAGTAGCATCCGCCCTGCCAACAGCGTCGGAAGGTTCGGCGCGACGGCAACCAGAAGGTTAGAAAAGACAAGAAGAAGCGAAAAACCGAGCAGCACCAGGCGACGGTCGATGCGGCGCGTGATGGCGGTGACGGTCAGGCTAGTCGCGAAGCCAATCACTGCCGTAGCGGTGACGGCTTGCCCCGCAAGGCCCTCCGTTATCCCGAGTTCCCAGGCCATTGGTGTCAGCAGGCTGGCGGGAAGTAGCTCCGCCCCTACCAGTCCAAAGACACCCAGTCCCATGGAGACGACGGCCCCCCAGGCCGGCAATATCTCCTTGGCGCCCCTTGGAGCTGCCTTCTCTACGTTCTGCACCCACAGGATCTCCTCTAGAAGAAAAGAGTGCCTGCAGATGGGTGGCTTTTCCGGATGATCTATGCCATAATATCCTAAATGCTTGATCGAAACGCCGGAATGCATCAGGAAACTGCCGACCCGGTCAGCGAGTTGCTGCTCGGCATGCGGCTGCGCGGAGCCCGTTACGGGAAGCTGCGCCTGGCGCCGCCCTTTGGGCTTCAGCTTCCGGCTACGGCGGAAGCGCACTTCCACTTCATTGCGGCCGGCCCCCTCTATCTGCAGTGCGAAGGCAGCGAGCCTCACAAGCTCAACAGCGGCGATGCAGTGCTGCTTCCCCGAGGGCAAGAGCATGCTCTGCTGTCTGAACCCGGGGTTCCGTTGCGCCCCCTGGACAGCTTGAGGGCCGCGCAGCTGTGCCACGACATCTGCCTCATGGATGCCTGTCCCGAAGGCACTTGCCGAACGAAGGATATCCTGATTTTTAGCGGCAGCATGGTTTTTGACCTGGACAGCTTGCACCCTTTGGTCGAGCTGATGCCGCAGCTGCTTTCGGTGCGAGAACTGCTTTCCAGACAACCCGAGATCATGCCGCTGCTCCGGGCGATGGAGCGGGAGATGAACGAGGCGCGCGCCGGCGCTGCAGGCATCGCCGCGCGGCTGGCGGATGTCATTGCGGCGAGCATCGTCCGCGGCTGGGTCGAATCAGGCTGCGGCAACGCCACCGGCTGGGTGGAGGCGCTGCGAGATCCGCAGCTGGGTCGCGTGATCGCGGCGCTGCACAGGAACCCGGGCCGGAACTGGACCGTGGCCGAGATGGCCGCCGAAATGGGTAGCTCTCGCTCCGTTTTCGCCGAACGCTTCACGGCCGCCACAGGAGTGACCCCCTTGCGATACCTGGCCAATCTGCGGATGCGGCTGGCGACGCAATGGCTGGCGCAGGAGCGCTTGGCCATCGACACCGTGGCCAAACGCCTGGGCTATGCTTCTCACGCCGCCTTCGCACGCGCCTACAAGCGGGTAGCCGGACACCCGCCCGGCGCCGCCCGGACCTCAAAGGCATCGCCCCCACCCATTCTGTTGAGTGAGCGATCGCCACATCGGAGCGTGGGCAGAACAAGCAGGCTAGAGTAGATCCACGCGCCAACGCGGATTGCGCGAATTCTGGTATGGCGGGCTGACGAAAGCGTTGAAGCCCAGCAGCGCGCGCCTACTCCGGCAGCACCTTCCCCGGGTTCATGATCCCTTCGGGATCCAGGGCATTCTTGATCTGCCGCATCAGCGCCACGGCTTCCCCATGCTCCGCCTGCAGGAAGGGGATCTTGCCGTAGCCGATTCCGTGCTCACCGGTGCAAGTACCGCCCATGGAAATGGCGCGCATGACCATGCGGTCGTTGTGCGCACTGGCGCGGCGGTACTCCTCCTCGTCCTCCTCGTCGATCAAATAGACGAGGTGGAAGTTGCCGTCGCCCACATGGCCGACCAGAGGGGCAAGCAGCCCACTGTCCTCAATATCGCGCTTGGTTTCCAGGATGCATTCCGCAAGGCGCGAGATAGGCACACAGACGTCGGTCGCCCAGCCGCCGCTGGCAGGCCGCAGCGCCTTTGCCGCCCAGTAGGCGTCGTGGCGGGCCTGCCACAGCTTCGAGCGATCCTCCTGCTGCGTCGCCCACTGGAAGTCGCGCCCACCGAACTCGGTCGCCAGTTCCGCAACCCGCTCAGCCTGCTCCTTCACCCCCGCCGGGGTGCCATGAAACTCGAAGAAGAGCGTGGGCAGCGCAGGGTAGTCGAGCTTTGAATAGGCATTGCAGGCGGCCATCTGGACTTCATCCAGCAACTCGATACGAGCGACCGGAATGCCTGACTGGATCGTCAGGATAACGGTGTTGACGGCACCCTCCAGGCTGTCGAAGGCGCAGACTGCGGCTGAAATCGCTTCTGGAACACCATGCAGGCGAAGCTGCACCTCGGTGATGATGCCCAGCGTGCCTTCCGAACCGACGAAGAGGCGAGTGAGATCGTAGCCCGCCGCCGACTTGCGGGCGCGCCCCCCGGTCCGGATGATGCGTCCATCGGCCGTAACCACCGTCAATCCAAGTACGTTTTCGCGCATCGTTCCGTAGCGTACGGCGTTGGTACCGCTGGCGCGCGTTGATGCCATGCCACCCAGGGAGGCATCGGCGCCGGGGTCGATCGGAAAGAAAAGACCGGTGTCGCGCAGATACTCGTTCAGTTGCTTGCGCGTCACGCCCGCCTGAACTCGACAATCCAGATCTTCGGCGTTGATCTCAAGGATCTCGTTCATGCGGCTGAGATCGATGCAGATACCGCCCTTGAGCGCCGCGATATGGCCCTCCAGGGAAGTGCCCGTGCCAAAAGGCACGATCGGCGTCTTGTGCTCCGCGCAGAGGCGCACAATCTGAGCGACTTCTTCGGTAGACTCGGCGAAAGCGACCGCATCCGGGGGAGAGCCCTCATGGTAGCTCACATCCTTGCCATGCTGTTCACGCACGGCGAGAGAGGTTGAGACGCGGTCGCCTAGAAGGCTGCGGAGTGCCTCGAGTAACTCGTTTGTCAGGGCGGTTTCTGCGCTCATTATGCTTGTCCTCTTGCTATCTTTCCGAGTCTAGCGTTGCGCCCGGAGGACACAAGCGCGCTAAGCTCGAGTCCGAGCGCCTCTTCCCTCGACACTGCCCGCGCGCTGAGCTAAAGACGCAAACGAGAGTTGTTCGCAGTTGCAATTAACGCTGCGGGCCAGTGGCAACATCAGCAAGGATGCGAGCATGGACGAAACCGAGAATCCCGTCGGTCGTACCAACGAAGAGGGAACCGTCTCCGAGGAAGTGACAGCTTCTGAGGAAGTAGGAGCCGAGGGGGCTGATCTGGACCCGTTGGATGTGGCTGACGCTCCGCTGCTGGAAGTGCCGGAGGCCGGGCTAGGAAATGAGCCGGAGCTCTTGCAGCAAGCGATGCAGTTCATCGACGCCGGTGGTCCGGTGGTTCTTATCCTGCTGCTGATGTCGGTCATTGCGCTGGCCATCATTCTGGTCAAGCTATGGCAATTCCTCCGGCTGGGTTCCAGCACCAAGGCGCGGGCTGCCGTTGCCCTCTATCGAGATGGGCGGACCGATGAGGCCCTCGCCACGCTTGTTACACAGCGCAACCCGACGGCGCAGCTATTGGCCCTCGCCATCGGCGGGCGGGAGCGCGCGGATGTACCGGAAGCGCGCCTGCGCGAGGAACTTGCCCGCCAAGGCAGCGAGCAGATCGAATCCCTGCGTGGCGGCTTGCGGGCCTTGGAAGTCATTGGGGGGCTCGCCCCGCTCCTTGGCCTGTTCGGTACAGTTTTGGGAATGATCGCCGCCTTCCAGGCGATGGAAAGAGCGGGTAACCAGGTAGACCCCTCGATCCTCTCCGGCGGCATCTGGGAAGCGCTCCTTACCACTGCCGTGGGTCTTGCGGTAGCGATCCCTGCCGTGGCCGCCCACAACTGGCTAGAACGACGGCTGGAGCGGCAAACACAAGAAATGGAGAGCCTGGTGACGCAGATCTTCACTGCCGATCTGAGCAGGCCGCGGCAGCAGCCGGCGACTCAGGACGGCCAGGCAGCCAGGCTTCGTCTCCATGCCGCTGGGGAGTGAATCGCTCGTGGGAGGCTTCAATATTGCGCGCCCTCGGCGTCGGCGCGCCAGCGTCTCCCTGACCCCCTTGATCGACGTTGTTTTCATCCTTCTGATCTTTTTCATGCTTGCCTCGAGCTTTATGGATTGGCGCTCCCTGGATCTGGGGACCCCCGTGCAGGCCACGACCGCCGGCAGCGGCGAGGGTGCCTTGCTGGTGGAGCTTCGCGCAAGCGAGGAAGGCGTCGTGCTGCGGCTTGCCGGCGAGCGGCTGAGTCCGGAGGAACTGGACGCCCGTCTGAGCGCGCGATTGGAGCAGCAGCCGGGCCAGAAGGTGCTGCTCCGGGCAGGCAAAGGCGTTGCGCTTCAGGACACTGTGAACCTGCTGGATCGGCTAGACCGGCTGGGCGTGCAAGAGCTGGCGTTGCTGCCCCCGCGAGGCTGAGGAGTATCAATGCGTTTCGACCGTCCACGACAGCGTCCCCAGGGCGACGACGCGATGCTGCCGCTTATCAACATCGTGTTCTTGCTTTTGATCTTCTTCATGATTGCCGGGAAGCTCGCCAGCAGCGATCCCTTCGAAGTCGAGCCACCAGAATCAGCCACCGAGGAGCTGCCGCGGGCTGAGGCTCCCACGCTGCTGCTTGGCAGCGATGGCCGCCTGGCCCTTGAGGGGGTCATCATCGAGCGGGACGAACTGGCCGAGCAGTTGCAGCAGCTGCGAGAAGAAGGCCGCCTGGAGCGCCTGCGTCTGCGCGCTGACGCCCGCATGGATACGCCGGATGTCGTAAGCCTGATGGAGCTGCTTCGCAGTCATGGCGTCGAACGGGTAAACCTGATCACGCAGACGCACGGAGGGGTGCGGTCGTGACGCCAGTCGTTCGTGGGCGCCACTGGATCGTTGCTCTGCTGCTTGCGGCCGCCGTTCACTTTGCCCTCTTTTTCTTCCTGATAGAGCCGCCGTCCTCCGGCGCCGTTGCCTATGGCGAGGGTGGGCTGGACATTGCCCTCGGTCCTAGCGGAGGTACACCGGGCGCCGTTACCGCCACCGCCGAAGAGAACGCCCTGGAGGCAGCCGAAACGGAGGCATCCGAAGCCGCCGAGGTGGAAGCAGAAAGCCTGGCCGAGTCGGACCCCGAGCAGACCGACCCTCTCGCTGAGCCCCTACCGCCTGAAGAAGCGGTTGCCGATCCTGTCGAGACGCAAGAGGCGCCATTTGAGCCCGATGTTGCCGAGCCTCCAGTTGAGCAACTCGCCGAAGTGATCCAGGAGCCGGAGACACCTCCCGACCAGGTCGAACCATCCGAAATGATGGAACCGCAGCTTGCTCCCACGACAGAACCGGAGGAAGCGATGGCTGCGGAAGTACCCACCGAAAGGCCCGAAGTCGTCGAAACGTCTGAGCCCGAGCCTGCTCCCACGATGGAGCCGGAGGAAGCTGTTGTGGCAGAAGCGCCGGAAGACCGGCCTGAAGTACTCGAAATGTCGGAGCCCGAACCCACTCCAACCGCGGCGGCGGAGGAAGCTGTTGTGGCGGCAATGCCGGAAGACCCTCCTCCGCCCGCTCCTGCTGCACCGCCACCGCCAAAGCCCTACCGCAAACCGCCGGCGCCGCAGATGGCCGCCCGACCGGCCCCACCTCCGCCGCCCCCCGAGGCGAGTGCTCCGGCGCCCGCGCCCGCTCCATCTGCCACACAAGAGCCTGCGCCGCCGTCTGGCGAAGCGGCAGGGAGCAACGAAAGTGCAACGGCGGACAGCAGCGACAGCCAAGTCGGCAGTGGACCAGATACCAGTGCCGGCGGCAATCCGGGCGCGGAACGCGATTACTTCGCTCAACTCCTGGCCTGGCTCGAGCGCCACAAGGAATACCCGCGGAATGCGCGGGCCAGGCGGCGTGAAGGTACAGCTATGCTCTGGGTAGAGATCGACCGTCAGGGCCGGGTCCTCGCCTACAATCTGCAGCGCAGCGCTGGAGACTCCTCTCTGGACAGAGCCGTAGAGAAGATGATTCAGAGAGCGCAACCCCTGCCGCCGCTACCCCCTGACATGCCGCAGCAGCGTTTGTCCTTCGTTGTGCCCGTGCAGTTCCACCTGCGCTAAGGAGGCCGCGCGCTCAAGGACGGCATTGGCCTTTTCTCTGCCTGGAGCGCGCGCCATTATCCGGCTGGATCAGTTGACGGGGAAAGTATATGGAGCGGATAGACTGCGCCGTCATTGGCGCGGGAGTCGTTGGCTTGGCCTGTGCACGCGCTCTCGCGCTCAGTGGCCGGGACGTCGTGGTGCTGGAGGCCACGCTCGCCATCGGCACGGAAACCTCCTCGCGCAACAGCGAAGTCATCCACGCCGGCATCTACTATCCCGCAGGTTCCCTGAAGGCCCAGAGCTGTGTGCGCGGCAAGCACCTCCTCTACGACTATCTGGAGAGCCGCGGCGTGGCTTATCGGCGCTGTGGCAAGCTGATCGTGGCAACTGACGAAAGCCAACTTCCAGTGCTTAAGACACTACAGGAGAAGGCGATCGCCAACGGCGTACACGATCTCAGCTTTTTGACGGCGGAGGAGGTGAAGGCACTGGAGCCGGAGACAGCCAGCGTAGGTGCGCTCCTGTCCCCTTCGACCGGCATTCTGGACAGCCACGGGCTCATGCTTGCCTATCAGGGGGAGGCAGAGGATGCCGGCGCCATGCTTGCGTTCGACGCGCCCGTCCTTTCAGGGAAGGTGACGCCGGCGGGCATCGAGCTCCAGGTTGGTGGGGAGTTCCCGATGGAGCTTCTTGTCGGAGAGCTGGTCAACGCCGCGGGACTTCACGCGCCCGACCTTGCCGGTCGCATCGAGGGCCTGCCCAAAGAGGCGGTGCCGCAGGCCTGGTACTGCAAGGGCAGCTACTACACCCTCGCCGGTCGCGCGCCCTTTTCGCACCTGATCTATCCGGTTCCCGAGGCGGCCGGTCTTGGCGTCCATCTGACACTCGATCTCGGTGGCCAGGCTCGCTTTGGCCCCGATACCGAATGGGTCGACTCCCCCGAGGATCTCGACGTGGATCCGGCCGGCGCGACGGACTTCTATGAAGCCGTACGCCGCTACTGGCCCGGTTTGCCCGATGGCGCCCTGCTGCCGGGATATGCGGGCATCCGGCCCAAGCTCTCCCCGCCCGATGGGGCAGCCAGCGACTTCCTCATACAGGGACCGGGTGCCCACGGTGTTCCGGGGCTCGTCAATCTCTTCGGTATTGAGAGCCCCGGCCTCACCGCCAGTCTCGCGCTCGCCGAGATCGTTCTGGAAAAGCTCGGCAGACCTACTCGCGCTCCTTGAGCGGGCCTACCCGAGTTCTTCGATCACTTGAGCGGCGTTTCGGCCACCGGCGTGATGGGCTTGCCGGTCTCAAAGAACCGCTTCAGGTTGTCCACCAGCAACTGGCCCATGAGCCCTCGGGTGTGGACTGATGCGGAGCCGACGTGTGGCAGCAGCACCACCCGCTCCATGGCGATGAGCTCTGCCGGCACATGGGGCTCATTTTCGAAGACGTCGAGCCCGGCAGAAAAGAGGCGCTCTTCCTGAAGCGCTGAAATCAAGGCCGCTTCGTCAACGACGGAGCCCCGGCCGACGTTGATCAGGACGCCGTCGGGACCCAGGGCGTTCAGAACATCGGTTGAGATGAGGTGGTGGGTTGCATCCCCGCCTGGGGCGATCGAGATCAGGATGTCCACGTCGCGGGCCATCTCCACCAGATCGCCATAGAAGGGATAGGCAACATCTTCCTGCTTGCGGCGTCCGTGATAGACGATCGTCGAGCCAAAGGCTTCCAGACGAGTCGCAACCGCCTTCCCGATGCGCCCCAGGCCCAGAATCCCGACCTTCCGGTCGCGCAGCGTCTGACGCGTCAGGGGGAAGGGCCCCTCCTTCTCCCAACGGCCTGCCCGGAGGTAGCGTTCGCTTTCCGAAAGCTGACGCAGGGTCATCAGAAGCAAGCCCAGCGTCGTATCGGCGACCTCTTCGGTGAGGACGTCCGGAGTGTTGGTCACATAGATGCCGTGCTCCCCGGCCCAGGCGGCATCCACCGTATCGTAGCCAACGCCAAAGTTTGCGACGATCTTGAGGTTGGGAAGACGGCTCATGAGTTCGCCATCCACCGGGCGCTTGCCCCCGGTCGCGATGCCTTCGATCTTGTCTGCCAAGGCCGTGACTTCCGCTTCCGGATCTTCAGCCTCCCACAACTTGTGGAGCGTAAAGGCTTCATCCAGCTGCTTGACGACCAGGTCCATCATCGGACTGGGCATCAGCACGTGCGGCTTGCTCATACGTCTTTTCCTTATCCCTAGTTGTTATTGGCGCGAGCCGGCGCCCCTCTCTAAAGAAGCGTTCCTCCCGCGATCTCACCGGATGGTTAGCAGGAATGGCGGCCCGGAGGAACGCCTATCCCACCTCAACGGTAAACCAGTGACGGGAGCCACATGGAGAGGGCTGGCACATAGGTTACCAGCAGCAACACGATGACCAGCGGCACCAGGAAAGGGAGCGTGCCTGAAAGTGCCCGCTCGAATGGAATCTTGGCGACCCGCGCGAGAACGTAGAGGACCATGCCCACCGGCGGGGTCAGGAGCCCGATCATCAGGTTCAGCACCATGATGACGCCGAAGTGGACCGGATCGACCCCTACGAAAACCGCAATCGGGAGCAGCACCGGCACCAGGATGGTGATGGCGGCGACCGTCTCCAGGAAGCAGCCAACAATGATTAGGATGATGTTGATCAGCAGCAGGACGATGATTGGATTTTCGCTGATCTGAAGGATCAGGGAGGCAAACTGCTCCGCGGTCCGCGTGGAGGTGAGGATCCACGCGAAGATCGAAGCTCCCGCCACGATGAAAAGGATCACCGCGGTGGTTTCGATCGTGTCCATCGATACACGCAGGAACCGCTTCCAGGTCAGGGTGCGATAGATCAGCGTGCCGAGAAGCAGTGCGTAGAAGCAGGCGGCAATGGCGGCCTCAGTCGGCGTGAAGATGCCGAAGAGGATGCCGCCCACGATGATCACAGGGGTCAGAAGCGAGAGGAAAGCTGCCTTGAAGCTGTGCCAGAGCAAACAGAGGTTGAAGGCCTGATCGCGCGGGTATCCCCGTCGTCTGGCCGTCCAGGCAACCAGCGCCATGAGCGCCGCGGCCATCACTAGCCCCGGCACCAGGCCGGCCGCAAAGAGCTGGCCGATGGAAGCGCCGGCAATAACCCCGTAGATAACCATGGGCAAGGAGGGAGGGATGATCGGGCCGATGGTGGAGGAAGCCGCGGTGACACCGACCGAGAAATCCAGGTCGTAGCCGGCATCCTTCATTGCCTTGATCTCGATCGCTCCCAAGCCGCCGGCGTCCGCAACGGCGGCGCCGGACATGCCGGCGAAGATCACCGACGCACCGACATTTACATGGCCGAGGCCGCCGCGCATCCAGCCCACGATCGCCTTGGCGAAGGTGAAGATCCGGTTGGTTATGCCGGCCGTATTCATCAGGTTGCCGGCCAGAATGAAGAAGGGGACCGCCAGCAGGGGAAAGGAATCTACCCCGTTCACCATGCGGTGGATAACGACGACCTCCGGCGCATTGCCGGACAGCATGATGTAGACGAGGGAAGAGCCGGCCAGCGCGATTCCGATGGGCGCCCCGATGATGATCAGGGCGAAAAGCACCACGAACATGATAGCCACGAACAAGGCAGTCACTCCATCCCGGGACGATCGGGCGTCTGGACTGGCCCGGCCATGCGAATAAGGGGGCTGCTGCGGGTGCGCCAATGGACCCAGGCAGCATAGAGAGCGTAGAGGGTGCAGACCGCAAGGCCGGCTGTAACGCCCCAGTAGATCAGGGACTTCGGCCAGTCGATGGAGGTCATCGACTGCCGAGTGCGCTGGGCCAGCTGGATGCAGAGCAAAGTCATCTTCGCAAAAAAGGCGACGGAGATCAGGTCGACCACCGTCGAAAGCACCCGCCTCATCCCCATGGGCATCCAGCGATAGAAGATTTCCACCGCGATGTTGGATTCCTTGCGTACCACCATCACCAGGCCGAAGAAGGTGGCCCAGATCAGCAGGTAGCGCGCGATCTCTTCAGTCCAGGCGAAGGAGCTGTTGAGCACATAACGGCTAAAGAACTGGAGGAAAACGACGAATGCCAAGACCCAGAAGACGACGAAGGGAAAGGCATCGATCCAGCGCAAGTCACTGGTGTCCAGGGCCTCGTCGTCCTCGTCGAGCAGGGGCGTAGAATCAGGGAGCTCGCCGCCATGAGGAAGCGTCATTCGCTGCTCCGTTCGCTGCGGGAGAGAAAACTATCTGAAACCAGAGGTCAGAAAACGGCAGCACGCGAGCGACTTCGCGCGCTGCCGTGTCGATCAAAGGTCCTGGAGGCGGTCGTAGACCTCCGGGTCCCAGGTGGCATCGGGACCGCTGTGGGCTTCCACGACAAGCTCCCGGAAGGGTGTACGATCGACCTCAACGACCTGCTTGCCCATGTCGCGGAAGGATTGGACCAACTCCTGCTCCAGTTCCCGGATGTCCTGGGTGCAGTTTTCCGCCGCCTGCTCGATCAGGTCGACCAGGATGTCGCGGTCCGCTTCATCCATGCTATCCCAGGTTGGCCCGCCGATGATGGTAAGCAGCGCGTCGGTGATGTGGCCGGTCAGGACGATGTACTCCTGCACCTCGTAGAACTTCTTTGCATCGATCGCCGGCAGGGGGTTCTCCTGCGCATCCACCACCCCCTGCTGCAGCGCCAGGTAGACTTCTGAAAAGGCGATCGGCGCAGGATTGGCGCCGGCGGCTTTCGGGAACATCATATAGAGCGGTGCGTCCGGCACGCGGATCTTCAGCCCCTGCATGTCTTCGGGCTTCTCGATCGGCTTGTTCGACGTCACGTGGCGCTCGCCGTAGTAGGTAAGCGAAACGATGTGGTTCCCGCTCGCCTCGTAATAGCCTTCGGACAGCTCCTGAAAGAGGTCGCTGTTGCGGAAAGTCTCCCAGTGGTCGAAGTCGCGGAACATATAGGGCGCGCCACCGATGGCCACCGATGGATAAGCGCGGCCGGCGAAAAGCTGCCCGGTATAGATGATATCGACGGTCCCTAGCCCAAGCCCTTCGTTGATGTCCGTTTCCTTGCCCAGGGAGGAAGCCGGATAGACCTCGATGGTGTAGCGACCATCGGTTGCCTTCTCGAACTCCTCGCCTACCCACTGGGCCCAGTGATGATAGGGCTCGCTCGCTTCGTAGACGTGAGCCCATTTCAACTCGGTCTGGGCTGAGGCAGAAGCAGCGAAGGTAAAGGCAGCTACGGCAGCCAGAGCACTACCGGCAAAGACTCGCGCAAGGCGGCTGGTGCTGGACATTGTTCCTCCCTATCAGGTCTGGTCATTCTTCTTATGGACAGTCGCGCACCGATAGTTCAGGGCGAATCAAGGTGTGTCAAGATGTCGCTGACGATCGTTCGACCAGTAAGCTCCGCCGTCGCCACACCGGCTGCCGCATCTGCGCGACGACGGAGGAAAAAGAGCCTATTTCCAGCTTTCAGACAGCTCGCCGATCCTCTACGGGGTCTAGCGGGTAAATCGGGCGACGAACCTTGGTGAAGTTGAGCTGGCTGTAATCCGAGGTGCAAACACCCACGCCGGCGCATTCGATGATGTCCCGCGCGATGTGCTTCAGGCCGGCACGCCAGTGGATGCGGCTCTTCAGCATTACATAGCGCTTTTGCATCGGATCGATCCCAAGGCTGAGCAGCACGTTGATGTCGTGCGGCTCCACATGACGAGAGATGATCACGATCTCGACGCGACCCGTGTCGAGCACTACCGCCGTGCCCATGTCCATGGCGACGCCGGCGTACATGGGCCCCTTGTTCCGATAGCGGCCTTCGGAGATGGTCTTGATACGCCCGGTGACCTCGAGCGGCCGGCTTTCGACCGGAAGGCTCGGCATCGGCAGCTTGCCGCCGAGGCTGAGCGTGACGGTCTGCCCGATGCCCGCGGCCACCGCCTGCTGCACCGCTTCCGGATCGAAGATGGCGAAGGCCGCGACATCCTCCAGTTCCTGCCGCAAGATCTCCGCCAGAACGGCGGTGGTGTCCATCGTGCCGCCGGAGGCTGCATTGTCGTAGTGGTCCAAAAGGATGATCGGGCCTTTTTTGGCATCCGGCGGCGTGGCCTTGGCACGAGCGACAGAGACCGCCAAGGGCTCCGGCCGATAGACGAAAGCCTCCCGCTCCTTCCAGGCGCTATCCAGCAGCTCGTCGCGCAACCGCTCCGCAAGGGCGCGGTCGTTGTCGGTCACCACCACGACCGAAAGACCCGCGTCGCGGATGTCCGCATGGGGAAAGCCGACAAAGAGGCTCACTGCCAGCACGCCGCGCCGCGACTCCATCTCGCGACAGGCCGCCTGCAGCATCTGGTTCGGGTGGTCGTCGGTGCCCTGGCGCATCACGTGGGGCAGCATGGGGTTATTACCCCAGGCCTGAACCGGTCGCACCTCGCCGCGGATCTGCGCGAGCAGCGCCCGAGCCGCACGGCGCCCTGTCTCGAACATGTCGATGTGGGGATAGGTGTGGTAGCCGGCGACCACGTCGCTGTTGGCGACGATCGCCTCGTAGATGTTGGCGTGCATGTCCAGGCCCACGGCGATCGGCGTGTCCGGCGCCAGCGCCCGAACCTCCTTCAACAGGCCGCCCTCCCCGTCTTCCAGGCTTTCCGTCACCATCGCCCCGTGAAGATCGAGCAGAATGCCGTCCCATCCCCCGCGCCCAACCGCATCGCAGATGGTTTCGCACATGATCCGGTAGGCTTCATCATCTACCGGCCCGCTTGGCCAGGCCTCGGCGGCGATTGCGACTTCGATCTCTGCCTTCTCCTCTTCGGCAACCGCCAGATAGCCGCCCAAGACGGTGCCGGTGCCGCGGTAGGCGTCGATCGCCTCCTGGCCAGTGAGGGGTCGCGCACCGCGACGCGCGAAGCGCTCGAGCTTTGTCGGGACGGGCGAAAAGGTGTTGGTCTCGTGCTTCATCATGGCCAGGAGCAGGCGCATGGCAGGATCTCTCCTCTAATGTCGGAACTCAGGAATTAGCGGCTCAAGCGGGCTCGAGGCGGCGCTCGACAAGCCGCGCCATGATGGAGGCTCCCACCGGGAGGATGCCGTCATCTACGAAGAAGCCTGGGTTGTGTAGCGGGATGTTCCCCCCGTGGCCCACGCGGCAATAGGCGCCAGGCACAACCTTCAGCATGTCCGCAAAGTCTTCGCTGCCGGTTGCATACTGATCCGTTTCCTGAGCGTTCTCCGTGCCCACCACATCACCGGCGGCTTCCAGGTAGGCCCGTCCCAGCTCAGGATCGTTCATCAGTACGTCGAAGACGTTGCGCAGGTCCACCTCGATCTCCACCCCATAGGCCGTCGCCATCCCGGCACAAAGCTCGCGGACCCGCTGGTGCGTCATGTCCCGCGCCTCGTCCGAGAAGTAGCGGATCGTGCCTGAGATCGTGGCGGTATTCGGCACCACGTTGTAGGCTGAACCAGCGTGGATCTGCGTGACTGAGAATACCAGCGGCACGGCGGGCGGCCTGTTGCGGCTGACGATGGTCTGCAACTGCTGCACCAAGGCCGTCGCCACGATGATGGGATCTTGCCCCTGATGCGGCATGGCCGCGTGGGCACCAGTACCTTTGACGACGAGATCGAAGAAGGTGGCGCCCGCCATGGCGGCGCCCGGCTTCAGGCGAACCTGACCGGCCGGGCTGGTGGGGTCATTGTGCATCCCATAGATCTCGTCGCAGGGGAAGCGCTCGAACAAGCCTTCAGCGACCATGCGGCGGGCTCCGCCGAGCCCCTCTTCCGCCGGCTGGAAAATCAGATGAACCTTGCCGGCGAAGTTGCGGGTTTCCGCAAGATAGCGAGCGGCCCCCAGCAGGATTGCCGTGTGACTATCATGGCCGCAGGCGTGCATCTTGCCTTCGTTCTTGGAAGCAAAGGGCAGATCCGTCGCCTCCTGGATCGGCAGAGCATCCATGTCCGCCCGTAGGCCGATGGCCCGATTGCCCGGCGCCTTGCCCTGGATCACCCCGACAACCCCAGTGCCGCCTATCCCGGTATGAACCTCGTCCACTCCCCATTCCTGCAGCTTGTCGGCGACGAGCTTGGCAGTCCGGGTTTCCTCGAATCCCAGCTCAGGATGAGCGTGGATGTCGTGGCGGATAGCCGCCAGTTCATCGGCGAATTCCTGGATACGCGGCAGGACGGGCATCTTGTCTTCCTCTGTCTGTTGGGCCGGTAGCATCGCCGGTCGATTGTGCGGCGGCCAGCTCACTGCGCCGGGCGAAGTGCTTTTGGGCAAAGTCGACTCGCCGTTCGGAACTAACATTATCTGGCTCACGCTCCACCAGATCGAGGCGCGGACGCAAGCCTTCTCCGTTGGCCATCTGAATTGCCAGGCCCGGTCGCGCGTTGAGCTCCAGCAACATCGGGCCCTGATCGCGGTCGAGGGCGATATCCACCCCCAGGTAGCCCAGACCAGTCATCTCGTAGCAGTCGACAGCCAGAAGCAGCAGATCGCGCCAGCCGTCGATGCGCAGGCTGGCGAGCTCTTGACCCGTGTCGGGATGATCGTGGCGGGTGCGATCGAACTGTACGCCGCGAATGGCGGTGCCGCTGGCGATGTCGAGGCCCACCCCAACGGCCCCCTGGTGAAGGTTGGCCTTGCCGTCGGAAGCTGCCGTGGAGAGGCGCATCATCGCCATCACCGGATAACCGCGAAACACGATCACCCGGATGTCTGGTACGCCCTCGTAGGTATAGGCTGCAAGGCGTTCGTCAAAGCGGATCAGCGTCTCAACCAGCGCCACGTCGGGAGAGCCGCCGAGGGAATAGAGGCCTGAAAGAATGTTGGACACGTGTCGCTCCACATCCTTCAGCTCCAGATGCGCCCCACTCGGTTTGATGTAAACTCCCTGGGCGCTGCGCTCGATTACCAGGATTCCCTTCCCGCCAGCGCCCTTGGCGGGCTTGATCACAAAGCCCTGGTGGCTGTCGATCATCTGGCGGATATGGCGGACGCTGAACTGGGTGGTCACCGTGCCGATCAAATCGGGCGTCGTGATGCCGTACTGCTTGGCGAGCAGCTTGGTCTTCAGCTTGTCGTCAACCAGCGGGTAAAGTCGACGATCGTTGTAGCGGCCGATGTAGTGGATGTTGCGCCGATTCATCCCAATGATGCCCTTGGCGCGGAGCTGACGGGCAGACGTCCAGGAGGACATCCACATCGCCTCAGTCCTCCGTAGCCGGCTTGAAACGGCGCAATTCGAGCAGGCGGTAGCCCGTATAGCTTCCGGCCAGCAGGATCAGAGACATCAGGATCAGCTGCACCCCCAGGAAGTTGAAGGTGATGTGGCGCACCCAGGGATTGTTCATGGCGAGATAGGCCAAGACCGCCGTGAGCAGGCTGCCGCCGCCCTGGATCAGAACCTCACGGGGCCCCTCCTCTTCCCACAAGATCGACATCCGCTCGATGGTCCAGGAAAGGATGATCATGGGGAAGAAGGTTATGGTCAAGCCGGCGTTCAGGCCGAATCGGTAGGAGAGAACCGAGAAGACCGAGATGATGGCGATGACGGTAATGATCACCGCCGAGACCCTGGCCACCAGCAGCAGATTGAGGTGCGATAGATAACTGCGGATCACCAACCCCACGGCGACGACCAGCAGGAAACCGATCAGGCCGGTGAGCAGACTGGTCTGGATGAACGCCAGGGCAATGAGCACCGGCATGAACGTACCAGAGGTCTTGATCCCCACCAGGATGCGCAGGAAGACGACGACCAGGGCGCCGATCGGTATCAGCAGAATGGTCTGGAAGAGCGCCTGCTCCTCGAGCGGAAGACTGTGAATCGAGAAGTTGAGGAGCGTATCGTCGACCGGCCGGTGGCGCACGGCGGTGGCCGGCTGGTTGTGGCTCAACATGGAAAAGCTGACCCGAGAGTTGCCTCCCCCCTCCACCTCCAGTACAGCCTGCCCCGCCGCCTCCCAGAGCAGCAGGTTCTCCGGACGCCCTCGATCGCCGGTTCGCGGGTTGAACAGCGCCCAGTCTTCGTCGTGAAAGACCTGCACCCAGCTGGACAGGCTCTGGCGACGCCGGCCGTCCTCCAGCAGCAGACCATTCACCTCCCGGGCCACGACCCCGGCTTGGTTGAGCAGGCGCACCAGCAGCGGGCTGTGCTCGAACTGGGTCAGCAGCAGGCGAGCATTCTCACCTTGTCGGTCCTCGTCGAACTCGCGGATCAGTTCCCGGGTGAAGGTAAAGGGGTCCGCGCTGCGCGCCCAGGCTTGCTCGATCACCTGGGCTGCCGCCGTGTTGTAGGGGCTTTCCCAGACAATATCCTCGCGTAGCGGCGGCGGCTCCACCTCGGGATCGCCCGCCCAGGGCACGACCAGAAACTGCGCAGTGTAATAGAGCTGCTGTTCCCCTGATGCTTCGCGGATCGACCAGCGGGCGCGGCGGGCGCCATTCTCTTCCAGGAAGGAGAGGCCGTAGCCGGGAGATGCCGTGTTCTGGGTGAGCAGGCGGAAACCCTGTTGATCGGACGGCAGAGCCATGTCGACCAGTACCGGGCCGCCCTGGGCATTGAAGTTGACCTCAGCCTCCACCGCCCA
>Ga0079223_10000142_pt1 | contig 28597 bp, 28 predicted proteins | sample Stecom2011_FD_75072 | JGI IMG/M metagenome (GOLD analysis project Ga0079223, IMG submission 75072) | Agricultural soil microbial communities from Utah to study Nitrogen management - Steer compost 2011 | ecosystem: Environmental > Terrestrial > Soil > Agricultural land | place: USA: Utah...
CGCGAGCGTACGCGTCAGGGGGCGCCGCAAACCCAGGAGCGCCAGCAGGAACACGAAGAACAAGAAGAGTTGGCGTTGGTGCGCAAACTGGCGGCTCGCGATCGGGAAGTGCGTATGCACGAGCGCGCTCACGCCGCCATAGGCGGTAGGTATGCCAGTGCGCCGCGCTACGAATACACCCGTGGACCCGATGGTGTGAGCTATGCCACCTCAGGTGAAGTGAGTATTGATACAGCCAAGGTGTCTGGCGACCCTCAGGCAACGCTGGAAAAAGCCCAGCTTATTCGTCGCGCTGCACTGGCGCCGGCGGAACCTTCCTCCCAGGACCGCATGGTCGCCGTGGCGGCCTTACGCTTGGAGCTTGAAGCCAAAGCCGAGCTGTTAGTGCAGCAGCGCGAGGAAATGCAAGATAAAAAAACTACAGCGGCGAGTGAAGAAGGCCGTGCCGAGACAGGTGCGAGCGGTCCAAACACCAATAGTGAACAGCTTGAGCGCCAGACGCGACAGGAGCGAGCTGAAGAGATGGCCAGAATTGGCGCACGCAATATTGAAAACAATCGCCGCCTGATTGAAATTGGCTTGTTGCAGCCCCCCGCCAGTGGCCAGTTACTGAGTCGTCGAGTCTAGCCGTATCGGTGCCTGGGAGCCATTTCCGGAGTATGATGCGCTTATTTACCTAGGAGTTTTATCGTGACGAGCAAGTTGTCGCCGGAAGATCAGGCCCGTGTGGATCAGGTGATTCACCGGGGCGTAAATAGCGTTGAGCGTAAGCCCTTTCGTCCTTTCCTGTTGTTGTTTGTTATTGTTGCTGTACTGACCATTATCAGCCTGCTCAGTTATTTTATTGCCTGGCAGCAAGGTGTCGTGTAATTCGGGCTTGACCCAAGCCATTCACCTCCCTATAATGCGCGGCCTTGGTAGCAAGCTTCTGCCAAGTGATGGTGCGGGGTGGAGCAGTCTGGTAGCTCGTCGGGCTCATAACCCGAAGGTCGTTGGTTCGAATCCAGCCCCCGCTACCAATTATTACGGTCGCGCAGCGAATTAGACTCCCAAGGTAGATGAGTTTCTCCCAAAGAGTATAAAACTGTCACCGAAGTCGCTGGAATTACCAGGCCTGCGACGATCAGTCGGCTAGATTTAGATTGCCGATGGCCCCAAGGGCTTTTTACAGGCTGTCGCGAGGCGGTCAGGTGCGAGTTTAGCGCACAGCACTAAAGCCCCGGTACGGGGCTTTTTTGTATCTGTTTTCATGCCACGCCTGACCATTCAGGGGTGGCGTGTCGAGGATGGGCCAATGGCCCATTTTTTGTTTCTGCGGTCGGCAGCGGCCAGTGTTGTCAATGAGGTGAGTTGCCCGATTATGGCTTCGAAGGAAGAACAGTTAAAAACGCTGCTTACGCCCGTAGTGGAGTCGCTCGAATGTGAATTCTGGGGGCTGGAGTATATCGTGGGCGGAGCGCGAAAAACGCTCAGGATTTATATCGATAAGCCCGGTGGCGTAGTGCTGGAAGATTGTGAAATTGTCAGCCGGCAATTAAGCAGTGTTCTCGACGTGGAAGACCCGGTGGCAGGTGAATACCTGTTGGAGGTGTCTTCGCCAGGCATGGATCGTGCTTTGTATACCCTGGCGCACTACGAACGCTTTATCGGTGAAACAGTTACATTGCGACTGCGAGTGCCGCTGGAAGGACGACGCAAATTTACAGGCCGTCTGCAAGCTGTAGAAGGCGATGAAATTATATTGGCGGTGGATGGTGAAGAGCTGGTGCTGCCTATTGAAACCATTGAGAAAGCAAACATAGTCCCCCACTTCTAATCAGGAGTTGAACGAGGCAAGCTCATGAACAACAAAGAAATTTTGCTGGTTGCCGACGCCGTATCCAATGAGAAAGGCGTTGATAAGGAAGTGATCTTCGAGGCTATAGAAAGTGCCTTGGCGATGGCTACCAAGAAACGCTTTGAAGAAGATTCCGTGATCGAAGTCAGTATTGATCGGCTGACGGGGGGTTATGAAACTCACCGCAGTTGGGAAGTGGTGGCCGATGATGTATTGGCTGAGCTTGGTACTCAATTGACGACTCAGGAAGCGGCGGAAAAAGACCCTGCTTTACAAGTAGGTGATACCCACCGGGAAAAAATTGAAAACGTCGAGTTTGGTCGTATCGCGGCGCAAATTGCCAAGCAGGTTATTGTGCAAAAAGTTCGCGAAGCCGAACGCGCACAAACCGTTGATGAATATCGCGACCGGGTAGGCGAACTGGTTCACGGCACAGTAAAGAAAGTGACACGCGACAGTATTATTGTCGACTTGGGCAATAACGCCGAGGCGCTCTTGCCGCGCGAAGAGCTGGTAGGCCGTGAAATTTTTCGCATGGGCGATCGAGTGCGGGCGCTATTGCAAGACGTTCGCTCTGAAACTCGCGGGCCGCAGTTGTTCTTGAGCCGTTCGTGCCCCGAGATGTTGATCGAGCTGTTTAAAATTGAAGTGCCGGAAATTTCCGAAGGCATTATTGAGATGAAAGGCGCTGCGCGCGACCCCGGTTTGCGGGCAAAAATTGCCGTTAGCACCAATGACGGACGCATTGACCCTGTGGGCGCCTGTGTCGGTATGCGCGGTTCACGCGTCCAGGCGGTGTCCAACGAGTTGGGTAATGAGCGCGTGGATATCGTGCTGTGGGATGACAATCCGGCACAATTTGTGATTAACGCCATGTCGCCTGCCGAAATAGAATCTATTGTGGTAGACGAAGATGCAGGCTCCATGGATGTCGCGGTAGCGGAAGATAACCTGGCAATGGCTATCGGTCGCGGTGGACAAAATGTGCGCCTGGCCTGTGAATTGAGCGGCTGGGATATCAACGTCATGAGCGTTGAAGAATGGGAAAGCAAACAACAAACGGAAGCTGGCAACTATATTCAGGTGCTTATGGATGGTCTGGATATTGATGAAGATGTGGCCAGCGTGCTGGTGGAAGAAGGTTTCACCGCTATTGAAGAAGTGGCCTACGTGCCGCTTGAGGAAATAATTTCCATTGAAGGTTTTGATGAGGAGATTGCTGAGGAATTGCGTTCGCGCGCTAAAGATGCGCTGCTGACGCAAGCACTGGCATCGGATGGACAGCTTGACGGTGCCCCACCTGCCGATGATTTGTTGACTATGGAAGGCATGAGCCAAGAGCTGGCGATGACGCTTGCCGCTCGTGGTATCAGCACCATGGAAGACTTGGCCGAACAGTCGGTAGACGAGCTGCTGGATATTGATAATATGGATGAAGAGCGTGCAGCGGCTCTGATTATGAAAGCCAGAGAGCCCTGGTTTGCCTGAGGTCATCAAGTGAAGATGATCGAGAGAGAAACAGGCAATATTTAAAACTCGAGGAAATGTAATGGCAGAAGTAAAAGTAAGCGAACTCGCCAAGTCAGTGGGTACTCCCGTTGAGCGACTGCTTAAGCAAATGCAGGAAGCCGGGCTGAGTCATACCGCTGAAGATGCGCTGGTCTCTGATGAAGAGAAGCAGACCCTGCTGGCCTACTTAAAAGGCTCACATGGCGAGGGCGCCGCTGAGCCGCGCAAAATTACTCTTAAACGCAAAACTACGACCACTTTGAAAACAGGTAGTGGCAGTGCGCGTAAAACCGTAAACGTTGAAGTGCGCAAAAAACGCACTTACGTCAAGCGCGCAGCAACCCCTGAACCGGAAATAGTGGAAGAGCAGCCCACGCCAGAAACTGTTGAGCCCGTGCAGCCAGAAATAGAAACGCTGGTGCCCGAGACTGTGGAAACAACACCGAAAGTGACAGCAGAAGTCGAAGAGCAGATCGAACAGCCGGAAGAGACTCCGACTCCTGCCAGCGCGCCCAAGCGTTCCTTTGTGGACGATATTGAAGAGAAGCGTCAGGCGGCATTAGAGCGTCGTAGAGCTGAAGAAGCTGAGAGTGAAGCACAATTGCGCGCTCGGGAAGAAGCTCTTAAAGCGGAAAAGACTGCGAAAGCAGAAAAGCCAGCGGTCCCTGCGAAAGAATTTGCTCCCGAAGCTGACGCCAACAGCGCCAAGCCTGAAAGCAAGCACGCGCGCAAAAAAGAGCGTCGAGGCGGAGGTTTCGATGATGATGAAGCCCCGCGGGCCAAGCGAGCAGGCAAGGCAGGTAAAAAAGCCCTGTCGCCCAAAAAAGCCCCTCGAGTGGAGCTTTATGCGCTGGAAGATGAAGAAGACAACGAAGCCTTTATGAAACGCCGTAAACTGGGTAGAGCAGCACACAAAGCCTCTAATAAACACGGCTTTAACAAGCCCACCTCTCGTGTAATACGTGAAGTGGAAGTGCCGGAAACGATTTTGGTGGGCGATCTGGCTCAGCGAATGAGTGTTAAGTCTGGCGATGTGATTAAGCAGTTAATGAAGCTGGACGTGATGGCCACCATTAATCAGCCGCTGGATCAGGAAACTGCACAGCTAGTGGTTGAAGAGATGGGCCACAAAGCGAGCCTGGTGAGCGAGAACGATATCGAAATCAATCTGGAAAAAACCATTGCCATCGAAGGTGAAGAAAGGCCTCGCGCGCCGATTGTGACGGTTATGGGTCACGTCGACCACGGCAAGACATCGCTGCTGGATTATATTCGTAAAAGTAAGGTGGCCGCCGGTGAAGCTGGGGGTATTACTCAGCATATTGGCGCCTATCGAGTGAAAACCAGTCAGGGCGAAGTGGCTTTTTTGGACACCCCTGGCCACGCCGCTTTTACTGCTATGCGGGCACGCGGCGCACAGAGTACGGATGTGGTTATCTTGGTTGTGGCCGCTGATGATGGTGTGATGCCTCAGACAGAAGAAGCGATCAACCACGCCCGCGCAGCCAATGTGCCTTTGGTGGTGGCGATTAGCAAATGCGACAAGGAATCTGCCGATCCGGATCGAGTTAAAAACGAACTGGTGGCCAAAGAGGTTATCCCCGAAGAGTGGGGCGGCGATACACAATTTGTGGAAGTCTCCGCTCACACCGGTGCCGGTATCGACGACTTGCTGGAAGCGGTTTCCTTGCAAGCCGAATTGCTGGAGCTGAAGGCGGTGATTGACGGCCCGGCCCGCGGTGTGGTGGTCGAAGCCCGTATGGACAAAGGCCGTGGCGTTGTGGCTACCCTGTTAGTGCAACAAGGTACGCTGGGTCATGGTGATTTGGTGCTGGCCGGACAGAGCTATGGTCGCGCTCGGGCGATGATGAATGAGCTGGGCCAGCAGGTAGATTCGGCAGGCCCTTCTTCGCCAGTAGAGATTCTGGGTCTGGATGTTCCACCCAGTGCCGGCGATGAATTTGTGGTGCTCACTGATGAGCGTAAAGCGCGCGAAGTGGCCGAGTTCCGCGCTGACAAAGAGCGCAAAGACCGGATGCAGCGCCAACAGGCAGCCAAGCTGGAAAATATGTTTTCCGGTATGGACAGCGATCAGAAGAAAGTCCTGCCGGTTGTTATCAAAGCCGATGTGCGCGGTACCCTGGAAGCGATCCAGTCATCTCTGGCCGAGATTGGCAACGAGGAAGTTGAAGTGCAAGTGGTGTCTTCGGGAGTCGGCGGCATTACTGAAAATGATGTCAACCTGGCATTGACTGCCGGCGCTATCGTATTCGGCTTTAATGTTCGTGCCGATGCCAATACGCGTCGCTTGGCAGAGACAGAAAACATCGAGATCCGTTATTACAGCATCATCTATCAATTGCTGGATGAGGTCAAAGGCGCTCTATCCGGTATGCTGGAGCCGGAGCGTGTGGAAGAGATTATCGGCATTGCCGATGTGCGCGAGGTTTTCAGTTCGCCCAAGTTTGGTCAAGTGGCCGGCTGTATGGTTATCGAAGGCACAGTGCACCGCAACAAGCCCATCCGCGTGCTGCGTGACAACGTAGTTATCTTTGAAGGCGAGCTGGAATCACTGCGTCGTTATAAAGATGATGTGAACGAAGTGCGTAATGGCACCGAGTGCGGCATTGGCGTGAAGAACTATGACGTCAAGGTGGGTGATCAGATCGAAGTCTTCGATGTTAAAGAAGTAGCTCGACAATTGTAAACAATACCGGCGCCCAGGCGCCGGTGTTTAAACCAAACAGTGTGTCGATCTAACAGCAGCGAGAAGGTGTGGTCATGCCCAGAGAATTTTTCCGGTCCGACCGGGTGGCCGATGCAATACAGCGCTATCTGGCCCAGGTTATCCAGCGCGAAGTACGGGATCCCCGTGTGGGAATGGTCAATATTAATGCGGTGACCGTCTCGCGGGATATGTCTTACGCCAAAATCTATACCACCCAGGTGGGGGCCGACCCGGAAACCAGCCAGCAGAGCGTTGATGTGCTGAATAATGCGGCGGGTTTTTTACGCAGCATGCTGGCGCGCGAGCTGGATATGCGCAGTGTTCCCCAATTGCGGTTTTATTACGATCATGTCAGCGTCCGCGGGCAGGAATTGTCGTCCCTGATTGACCGGGCCGTGGCCAATGATCGGGCACGCTCTGCCGATCGCGACGAGCACGAGGAAGATTGATGGCACGTCGTCGTAAAGGGCGCGCCGTCAGCGGAGTGCTGGTTCTGAATAAACCAGTGGGATTGAGCTCCAACCAAGCACTGCAGCGCGCCAAGCGTTTATTCTTTGCCGCCAAGGCAGGTCACACAGGTAGTCTGGACCCCCTGGCAACAGGCGTCTTGCCCCTGTGTTTTGGCGAGGCCACCAAGTTCTCCCAGTTTTTGCTCGATGCCGACAAGCGCTACCTGAGCACTTTTTGTCTGGGCGTAAAAACTACCACTGGCGATGCCGAGGGTGAGGTGCTGGAAACACACTCTGCGCAACACCTGAACCACCAGCAAGTGGAAGCGGCACTGGCTCAGTTCCGGGGAGATATTCAACAGATGCCCCCCATGTACTCGGCGCTCAAGCAGCAGGGCCAACCCCTGTACCGCCTGGCGCGTCAGGGCGTGGAGGTGCACCGCGAGGCGCGCCCGGTCACGCTCTATGAGCTGACGCTGCTGGACTTTCGCCCCGGCGAGCGCGCCGAAGTCGATGTCGAAGTGCACTGCAGCAAAGGCACCTATATCCGCTCACTGGCGGAAGATGTAGGCGAGTTGTTGGGCTGCGGTGGCCATGTTTCTCGCTTGCACCGCACCGCGGCGGGGGACTTTACCGAAGCGGCCAGTGTGACCCTGGAAGCACTGGAACAGGAACGCGGTGAAGGCCTTGCAGAAACCCTGGATCGCCATTTGCTGCCGGTAGATTCACCAGTGGCGACGCTGGCCAAGTTGATGCTGCCCGAAACCAGTAGTCACTACTTCCGCATGGGCAATCCGGTAATGGATAGCGGGGTCTATCGCGCTGGACAAGAAGGTGATATGGTGCGGGTTTTCTGTGATTCTGGCCATTTTTTAGGCGTCGGGATGCTGGAAGAGGGGTGTGTTGCGCCCAAGCGCCTTGTCGTTCACCCGCAGTAGCGGGACGAATTTGTCAGTACGCTGACAAAGGTTCCTTCGGGAACATCCACCATCGGAGAAATCTCCGGTAGCCTACCTGTAAATATGCACGGGTATGGCTGTAAATGCAGGCATATTATTGTGAGGAAAAGACTATGGCACTAAGTGCTGCTGAAAAAACTGAGATTGTAAAAGAGTATCAACAAGCTGAAGGTGACACTGGCTCTCCGGAAGTACAAGTGGCCCTGTTGACCCACAACATCAACAAGCTGCAAAACCACTTTGCCGGACATAAGCAAGATCACCATTCCCGCCGAGGATTGATCCGCATGGTTAACCAGCGTCGTAAACTACTGGATTACCTCAAGGGTAAAAATATCAGTCGTTACGCTGCATTGATTCAAAAGTTGGGTCTGCGTCGCTAATTGTTGAGTGCCCGCTATCGCGGGCACTTTTTTATTGTTGTTCAATATTTGTCAGACAAGCTGCGTAGAGAAAACAACGCAAAGAAGGATAGAAGAGTGAATCCGATTATCAAAAAATTTCAGTACGGTGATCAGACTGTAACTTTGGAAACCGGGCGTGTTGCACGCCAGGCGACAGGTGCAGTTATGGTGACTATAGGCGAGACTTCAGTATTGTGTACTGTAGTAGGCGCCAAAGAGGCCGTTCCTGGCCAAGGTTTCTTCCCATTGTCGGTGCACTATCAGGAGCGTGCTTACGCTGCTGGTAAAATTCCCGGCGGCTTTTTCAAACGCGAAGGACGTCCTTCGGAAAAAGAAACCCTGACCTCGCGACTGATCGACCGTCCCATCCGCCCATTGTTCCCCAATGGTTTTATGAACGAAGTGCAAGTGGTCTGCACCGTCATGTCCACCTGTAAAACTATCAACCCGGACATTCCGGCACTGATCGGTACCTCTGCTGCTCTGGCAGTGTCGGGTATTCCTTTTAGTGGCCCGATTGGCGCGGCGCGGATAGGTTACACAGAAGAACAAGGCTATTTGCTCAACCCCAGCTATGAAGCAATGAAAAGCTCTGAGCTGGACATGGTTGTGGCCGGTACCGCCGAAGCAGTATTGATGGTGGAATCTGAAGCCAACGAACTGCCAGAAGATATTATGTTGGGCGCCGTGCTGTTTGCCCAGCAGGAGATGCAAGTAGTTGTACAAGCTTGTGCTGAGCTGGCTCGCGATGCCGGCAAGCCGCGTTGGGAGTGGCAGGCGGCTGCAGAAAACCCCCAGCTGCGCACCGCTATTGAGCGCGATTTTTCCGACTCTATTGGTGTTGCCTACCGCATTACCGACAAAACCAAGCGCTATGATCGTCTGTCCGAACTGCGTAATCAGGCGGTAGAAGAACTGGTCAACGAAGAAGCCGCTATCAGCGCTGAAGATGTTAAAGCGGTTTTCAGTGCGGTAGAAAAAGCCATTGTGCGCTCGCGCATTGTAGCGGGCGAGCCGCGTATCGACGGGCGTGACGGCAAAACCGTACGGGCGATCGACGTGGAAGTCGGCGTATTGAGCAAAGCTCACGGTTCGTCATTGTTCACCCGCGGTGAGACTCAGGCAATAGTCGTGGCCACCTTGGGCAACGCACGCGATGCACAAATCATCGATGCGCTGGAAGGCGAACACAAAGACGCTTTTATGTTGCACTACAACTTCCCTCCTTACTCGGTGGGTGAATGCGGTCGCATGGGCGGAACCGGACGGCGCGAAATTGGCCACGGCCGTCTGGCGCGTCGTGGTCTTGCGGCGGTTTTGCCGTCGCTGGAAGTTTTCCCTTACACCATGCGTGTAGTCAGTGAGATTACTGAATCCAACGGTTCCAGTTCCATGGCCTCAGTCTGTGGTGCCTCTTTGGCGCTGATGGACGCGGGTGTACCGCTCAAATCGCCAGTGGCCGGTATTGCCATGGGTTTGGTGAAAGAAGATAACGGCTTTGCAGTGCTGACCGATATCCTCGGTGATGAAGATCATCTGGGGGATATGGACTTTAAAGTGGCGGGTACTTCTAGCGGTATCACTGCTCTGCAGATGGATATCAAAATTGAAGGTATCACCGAAGAGATTATGGAAAAAGCGCTGGCACAAGCGCTGCAGGCACGCCTGCACATTCTCGGTGAGATGAACAAAGTGATTGCTGAGTCGCGAGCCACGGTGAGCGATAATGCTCCGCGCTTTGAGACCTTGAAAGTTCATCCCGACAAAATCCGCGACATCATTGGTAAGGGCGGCGCCACTATCCGTTCTATCACTGAAGAGACCGGCGCTTCAATCGATATCGACGATGACGGCACAGTGAAAATCTACGCTACCGACAACAGTGCGCTGCAAGCGGCTGTAGATCGCGTTGCCGGGATTACCGCTGAAGCTGAAATCGGTGAAATCTATGAAGGCACAGTCGTGCGTATCGTCGACTTTGGTGCTTTTGTTAACTTCCTCCCAGGCAAAGACGGGTTGGTGCACATTTCGCAAATTGCCGAAGAGCGTGTCAACGATGTCAACGATTACCTGAAAGAAGGACAAGTGGTTAAGGTTAAGTGTCTGGACGTAGACCAGCGCGGCCGTATCAAACTGTCTATCAAGGAAGCTCAGGCGGAAGAGCAAGCTAATGCCGAGCCGGCCGCTCCTGAAGCTGGCCAGGCGGCTGCTGAGTCTGACGACCAGTAAGCCAGGCTTAGTCAGTAATAAAAAATCCGGTGCCTTGTGGGGCGCCGGATTTTTTTATGTCTGCTTTATAGTGATGGAGAAACTTTTAGCGCTTAGCCAACGTGCCTATTAGCCCCAATAAGAACGCTAGGATAAGCCCCGCACTGGCAGCAATCAGCGCGTGGGTCATGGTGATGCCGGCAAAAAGAATGGGTGTGGCGCGGCAAAAATCCTGCACCTGAAAAGCAAAGGGGGCGAGGCTGTCCAGCGGTGCCCAAGCGGGAAAGTTGGCCTTAAAGGCACAGCCGCTGCCATCGCCCAGATTGTATTCCACCACCACCAGCTTCCAGGTGTCGTTGGCCAATCCCAGAGTGAGCATCAAGCCGGCCAGGGAGAAGAAAAAGCGTCCGAGGCGTGAGTGCCGCACGGCCAGTCCTGTCAAAGCGACAAGCATAATAGCCAGCACCCAGACACGCACATAAATACATATTTCGCAGGGCATATGGTTCAAGACGTGTTGGTAAAACAAGGCGCCGCTGAACATAACAAAGCACAGGCCGGCAATCGCCCACCAGTAACAGGACTTGGCGGAAGCTTGTAACAAGCACTGTCGTGATAATTTCATCATGCGTTAACCTCAGTAACGAGCAGGCGTTGAACCTGCCGAAAAAGCCCGTGTGGCGCGCTTAGCGGGTGGCTTGTGACTGCAGCAGGCTGGCGTGCACACAGCGTAGAATACCGTAGCTGTAGGCGCCGTCCAATGCATCAAAGACCACCTTGTAATTAAAAGGATCGCTTGAGTGAGTTAGCAATGTGTCCGTCAGGGCATCCCATTCGACAGGCGCCAGATTTACCACCTCACGAGCGTCTATTCGTCCCTGTTCCACCAGTTGCGCCAGTTGTGCGTAGATGGAGGCTAGCGGGCTTTGCAAATACCGGGCAATCGCCTCGGCATCCATGCCGGCATTAAAAAGAGCGTGTAATTCTTCTTCCTGATGGCGCGCTTTTGTCTCTGCTTGTTGATCGGTATCTGTCGCCACATGATCCTGTATCGTCGCGAGAAAATCCTCACCATAATGTTCCAGTTTGCTGGCACCCACACCAGAAATCCGTCGCAGCGCCTCCAGCGATTGCGGCTGGTAAGTGACCAACTCCATCAGGGTGCTGTCGTGGAAAATCATATAAGGAGGAATGCCTTGCGCTTCGGCCAGTTGTTTTCGCAGAGAGCGCAGGCTGTTCCACAAACGCTGATCGTCGGCCGATAAACGGGTGTTCGCTTGTTGTCGCGGCTTGCGCTCCGGGCGGCTCAGCGTGTCGCGGCGCAGTTGAAGGCTCTGTTCCCCGCGCAACAAAGGGCGGCACTTTTCTGTTAATTGCAGGCTGCCGTAGCCCTGGGCGTCCACCTGCATATAGCCACGCGCCACCAATTGGCGAAAGACCGAGCGCCACTGGTTGGCGTCCAGCTCGGTGCCTAAACCAAATACACCTAGCTGGTGGTGATTCAGTTGGATCACCCTGTCACTGGACTTGCCCAGCAAGATATCCAATAGGTGATTGACGCCGAAACGTTGGCCAGTGCGGTAGCTGGCGCTGAGTGCTTTTTGCGCTACCAAAGTACCGTCAAAGGTTGCCACAGGAGTGATACAAGTGTCGCAGTTGCCGCAGGCTGGATGGTCGCTCTCGCCAAAATAGGCCAGCAGTGCCTGGCGGCGACAACTGGTGATTTCGCACAGGCCCAGCATAGCATCGAGCTTGATATGTTCCATGCGCCGGTGCTCTTCAGAGCCTTGAGACTGGGCCAGCATTTGCTTGAGTTTGAGGACATCCTGCATGCCGTAGACCATCCAGGCAGTGGCGGGGTTACCATCGCGACCGGCGCGGCCGGTTTCTTGATAGTAAGCTTCCAGGCTTTTGGGTAGATCCAGATGGGCCACAAAGCGCACATCGGGTTTATCGATACCCATGCCAAAAGCGATGGTCGCCACCACGATTACGCCCTCTTCACGCAAAAAGCGGTTCTGATGTGTCTGGCGCAGCGGTGCAGGCAGGCCGGCGTGATAAGGCAGTGCGGTATAGCCTTCTTTGTTTAGCCAGGCCGCCGTCTCCTCAACCTTGCGGCGCGAGAGACAATAAACAATGCCGCTGTCGTCCGGGTGTTCATTGTGCAAAAAGCGCAGCAACTGTTGGCGAGCCTGCTGTTTTTGTTCGATGCGGTACTGGATGTTGGGTCGGTCAAAGCCGTTGATAAATTGCCGCGCTTTCTCCAGTTGCAGGCGGGCGATAATTTCTCGGCGAGTGCGAGCATCGGCGGTGGCGGTCAAGGCAACCCGCGGCACTTCGGGGAATTGCTCGTGCAATACACTCAGTTGTAAATAATCGGCGCGAAAGTCGTGCCCCCACTGGGAGACACAATGGGCTTCATCAATGGCAAACAGCGCCAAGGGCAAGCGCTTTAACAGCGCCAGGGTGCGCGCTTGCAGCAGGCGCTCCGGGGCGATGTAAAGCAGTTTGATCTCGCCCGCCAGCAGCCTCTTTTCAATTTGCTGCACCTGCTCAAGATCCAGCGTGGAGTTGAGATAGGCGGCGGCGATACCCAGTTGCTCCAGCGCAGTCACCTGATCTTGCATCAGGGCGATCAGTGGCGAGACGACTAGCCCAACTCCTTCGCGAATAAGCGCCGGTATTTGATAGCAGAGTGACTTGCCGCCGCCGGTGGGCATTAAGACCAAGGCGTCTTCACCGCCTAGCAGGGTGTGAATAATATCTGCTTGAGAATCGCGAAACTGTTCGTAGCCGAAGATTTGTTGCAGAACGGTGAGGGGGCTTTGGGTCATAACCGCCAGTTTACCAGCTTCGCGTAAAGCAGGGGAGCGTGGCGGCGCAAAGTCCCGCTGCGTGCGGCTGTGCTGAGCCGGATAAGGGCTTTTGCACTAAGCTTGTAAGAATAGACGTCAACTGGGCACGGAAATCGCATTGCCTAGCATCCCGTTCGACATAATAAGAGTCTTTCTGGTGGCAAGCCGGGCGTATTGCCTGGGGAAGTGTTTGTGAGAGGGTTAAGGGAATATGGACAAAAACAAGACGCATGGCGACCGTGGATGGGTGCCCGAGGCCGACGCTCGTCAGGTTTTGGAACCCTTGCCCGAGGCCAGGATAAAGCAGTGCCTGCAAGTGTGTCGCCAGCTCACCCACGCGTACGTGCAAACCCACTATGGCGATTTTTGGCAAACCTGGTTAGCGACGCTGGAAAAGCGCGAACAACAGGCCAGCTCCAATAAAGATGCCGTGGCTCTGAACGAAATGGTTGCGCTGCTGCAACACAGAGCCGCTACCAGTGCGGATGATTTTTTGCGTCGATTGGATATCGGCTTTGACGAATTTCGCCAGCAAAAATTACAGGCGCCTGTCGGGCAGGAGCGCTTTCGCGGCGAGCGACTGATGCTGGTGGATAACGCCGAGCTGGAAGAAACCATTGCCATTACCTCTATCTGTCATCGTGCCGATACCGATCAAGCCGAGGCCTTATGGGCCCTTCAGCAGCGCTTATCGCTATTGAACGAAGGCCGCAAAATCGATGAGCGCAGCAACCCTTTAAGTCCCATTCAATTCTGTGAGGCGCTGCGCCGGCAAATGGCGGAGTTGACGTTGGATACGCGCGGCAAAATCATGGGATATAAATATTTTGAAGCCGCGTTGATTCACTCATTGGGCGATCTTTATAACGGTATTAATCAGGCGTTGGCGGCAGCGGGAGTACTGGAGAACCTCCGCTACCAGATTCACGCGCCGGAGCGTCCGGTGACGCAAACCAGTTCGCTGAGCCAAGTGCTCGAAGCCGCTCAGCAAGAGTTGGCAGCTCCTTCGCAACAAAGGGCTTACGAACCCGAGGATGAGCTTCAAGCGCAGCACGAAAGCCAGCGTCATCAACAGGATCTGGTGGGCGCCATACGCTTGTTGCAAGGGCATCTCGCCCAGGCGACAGGTTCGGCTGAGCCTTCTGCCGACACCGCTCCAGGTTCGCATTACACGCCGGCCAGTGGGCGGCCGCTCGGGGCTGGCTCGGGTCTGGACCCCGCCGCCTTGATCGATATGGTCAATGCGATGCAAGCGGTGAAACTGGCCGGCGGCCGGGCGCTGGTGACCGAGGTGGGCGATCGCCTTCAGCCTTTGCCCGTGGGTTTGGTCACCGATGAGTTAATGGCGCACCTGCAAGCCCGGACGAGCGATGAAGTGCGGGCTGATGATATGCAGCTGATCGAGCTGGTGGGGCTGTTATTTGACTACATTCTCTCCGATGAGCAATTGCCGGATTCCGTCAAAGCCCTGTTGAGTTATTTGCACACGCCTATTCTCAAACTGACTTTTATCGATGAGACATTTTTTGAGCATGTGGATCACCCCGCCCGCCAGCTGCTGAACGCTATGGCCGAGGCAGGTGTGCGCTGGGTCAGCGATGAGGACACTAACCCGGGCGATATCTTCGACAAAATAAAAGCCACCGTATTTTCAGTGCTGGGCAGCTTTGAGCGTGATTTGGAAGTCTTCGCTGAGGCACTGCAGGATTTTACCGCCTATACCCGCAATGTTGCCCGACGCCAGGAGCTGGTAGAGAAGCGGGCGATGGAGAAGGCGCGAGGTGAAGAAAAACTGCGTGAGGCAAAACTACAAGTCAACGCCTATGTGCACGCGCGTATTCGCGGCAAAGACCTGCCTTCACCCGTCTTGCTGCTGTTGTTGCTGCCTTGGTCAGACTATATGGCCTTTGTGATCCTGCGCTATGGGTTGGAGTCCCCAGCCTGCCAGGAGGCATTTGCCTTGGTGGATGAATTGCTCTGGACAATTGAGCCTAAAGTGTTAGAAGCTGACAAAGTGCGTCAGGTGCAGATGCAGGAGAGCTTGATGCACCAATTGCAGATGGGTTTTGATACGATTGGCTACGAACAGGCCAAGGCGCGCAAGTTAATCGACTCCATCAGCGCCTTGCAAAAGCTGGCTCAACAAAGCCGCGCACCGGCTGCCGCGCCCGAATCCATGCGCTCCAAGCTGGAAGCCATGGCGGCAGAAAAGGCGGGGCAAACGCCGGCTGATACACTCCCGTTGACACCTGCAGAGGCTGATCTCGTTGAAAAGCTTAAGCTGATTGAGTTTGGCACCTGGATGGAGAACGCCCAGGGTAAACGGCTGAAGGTGGCTTGGTATAATCCCAAAACCATGCATTATATGCTGGTGGATCAACAGGGACGCAAAGTGTCGGTTGTGTCTGCGCTGCAACTAGCGCGTGAGATGATTGCTGGCGGCTTGCGCATTATTGCCGGTAGCGCCAAGCCCTTCTTCGAGCGGGCGCTGGAGAATATCTACTACAGCCTTACCGCCAAAGCCTCTAATACGTTGCTGGAAGATGAATGATATGACCGATGATAAGCTGCCCGCCCAGGACCCCCGTACTCGCGCCCGCCGTACCCCGGCGGGCGATATTGATGTCTACGACAATACCCGCGATCAGTACCTTGGCCGGCTGGTGAATATTCACCAGGACGGCTTAATGGTTATTGGCGATCACCCTTTTGAAGAAGACTGTTTGTATAAACTCGATCTGCACCTGTCCACGCCTATTAAAGACTGCAACAGCATTCATTTGGGCGTGGATTGCCTCTGGGCGCGCAATGCCGAGGATAATGGCAAGCATTGGGCGGGCTTTACCATTATCGACGCTTCACCGCAGGTGTTGGAGGTGATTGAGTATCTGGTTGATTCGGCCTCCGACGAATAATCCCTGTCCTTATAAGCTCGCCATTACTTTTTCTGCCGCCGCCAGTGTCTGCTCAATATCCTCTTCGTTGTGGCTGAATGACATAAAGCTTGCCTCGTAAGAGGCGGGGGCAAAGTAAACGCCCTCAGCCAGCATGCCGTGGAAAAAGCGGTTAAAAAGCTCGGTGTCACAGGCCATCACTTGCTGATAGTTGCTGATGGTCTTCTCCTCGGTAAAAAAGAAACCGAACATGCTGCCCACATGATTAGTGGTGAGGGGAATGCCTGCTGTCTCTGCCACCTGTTGCAGTCCTTTGGTCAACTGCTCGGTGCGCCGATAAAGCTGGGAGTAGATAGTCTTATTGTCGAGCAGTTTCAGGCTGGCTAATCCCGCCGCCATAGCCACCGGATTACCAGACAGAGTGCCCGCTTGATACACCGGCCCTATCGGGGCGATATGTTCCATAATATCGGCGCGGCCACCAAAGGCGCCCACCGGCATGCCGCCGCCAATTACTTTGCCGAGCGTAATGAGATCGGCGCGGATGCCGTAGCGATCCTGGGCGCCGCCAGGGGCAACGCGAAAGCCAGTCATGACTTCATCAAAAATCAATAAGCTGCCGTATTTGTCACAGGCCTCGCGCAAGCTCTCCAGAAAACCGGGCAAGGGCGGCACACAATTCATATTGCCCGCGACCGGCTCCACGATCACGCACGCAATCTGCTCACCCCATTGGGCAAAGCATTCGCGTACTTGCGCTGGATCGTTATAACTCAGGGTGATGGTATGTTCTGCCAGCGCAGCGGGTACGCCGGGCGAGCTGGGCACGCCCAGTGTCAGGGCGCCGGAGCCGGCCTTGATGAGGAGAGAGTCGGAGTGGCCGTGATAGCAGCCCTCGAATTTGACGATTTTGTCGCGGCCGGTAAAGCCCCGCGCCAGGCGGATGGCGCTCATGGTGGCTTCGGTGCCCGAGTTGACCATACGCACCTTGTCCAGATTGGGAACGCGCGCGCAGAGGTGTTCGGCGAGCAGAATCTCTGCTTCGGTAGGGGCGCCAAAGCTCAAGCCATTTACCGCGGCTTCCACTACTGCGGCGAGGATTTCGGGATGGCTGTGGCCGAGAATCATCGGCCCCCAGCTGAGAACGTAATCAATATAGCGCTGGCCGTCGACATCCCACAGATAAGCTCCTTTGGCGCGCTGGATAAATAGCGGAGTACCGCCGACGGCCTTAAACGCGCGTACCGGTGAGTTGACGCCACCGGGAATGTGGCGGACGGCTTGGGCAAAAAGTTCTTCGGAGCGATTCATGGACAACACCCTTAATCTGGGCCGGCAGTATACTGCATGCAAAGCAGTGACCCGCCGGGCAAGTCGTGGAAAAAAGAAGCCTGGTTTGGAGCCATGGTGGATGGCATACAGGGAGGCGCAACAGGGGTAAAGTGTACTGACAGCGCCAGCACTAGGCAAAGGCTTGTCAGTCCTGGTCGCAGCGAGCCCAGTATAAACGATGCGGAATCGAGTGGCCCATGCCCAGGCGCCGGCTGGCTTGCAAACAGTTCCAGGTAAATTGTTGGCCCTGCTCAATCGCCTCCTCGAACAAAAGGCCATGCGCCAGATAACAGGCGATAGCGGCCGACAAGGTTGCCCCGCTGCCGTGGCTGAAAACACTCAAGCGCGGCCAGGCGTAACTGCGCAGCGGCTGCTCTGGCCGATAAAGGCGGTTTTCATAATTCTCAGCGGTGCGGCTGGCACCGGTAATCAGCACCGCCCGCCCGCCGTAATCCAGTAGCTCCTGGCCGCAGGCGTCCACCGTGTCGCCTTGGCGAGCCAACTGATGGGCCTCGACAATATCCGGCGTAATAATGTCCGCCAAAGGCAGCAGCAAGCTCTGCAGTGCGCTGATAAGCTGATTACTATTGTCGGGTAAAGGCAGGCTGGGGCGGTCGATAGAAAGATTGACCACAGGGTCCAGCACTACCGGTAACTGCGGGTAATCCTGCAATATGCTATGCACAGCCTCAATCTGGCTGACCTGACAAAAATAGCCCAGCTTAATAGCGCGTACGGGCATATCTTCCAAAATGGCACGGGTTTGCTCGACCAGTAAGTGAGAGTCGGCGGGCACCAGATTGATCAGACGGCGGGTATCCCGTGCGCACAGGGCGGTAACCACCGGGCAGCAATGGCTGCCCAAGCTGATAGCGGTTTCAATATCCGCCTGGATGCCAGTGCTGCCCGATGGATCGTGACTGGACAGTGATAACACCACTGGCGGCTGGGTGCTGAGTTCTGGCATACAACGGCCTCTGGAAAGTGCGCAGAAGAGCCAAAAGTCTAGCAGATCAGAAAGGCTTGACTACTGCCAACAAGATAATCAACACCAGAAATACGACTGGGACCTCATTAAACCAGCGGTAATAGCGATGGCTCTTGGTGTTTTCGTCGCGGGCAAAGCGTTTTAAGTGCACCAGACACACATGGTGGTAGCCAACCAGCAGCACCACCAGCAACAGCTTGGCATGCATCCAGCCCATTTTCAGCCACGCCGGATTGAGGTGTAGCAACCACAACCCCAACACCAGGGTGGCGATCATCGAGGGAGTCATAATGCCCCGGTAGAGTTTGCGCTCCATGATTTTAAAACGCTCGCGACTGGGCTCATCGTCACTCATGGCGTGGTAGACAAACAGGCGCGGTAAATAAAATAGCGCGGCAAACCAGGTGATAACAGCCATCAGGTGGAAAGCTTTAACCCAGAGCATAAGATTCTCCTTAAGAGTGATAGAAGCGGCTATTATGCCAGTTGCCCTTTCGCTTTGGGCGGTAGGCTTTTATGATACTCAGCTGTACAGCCAAATTAGTTCGTAAAGGGGGAGGTAAAGTGATTAAAGTAGGTGTGGTCGGCGGCACAGGTTATACCGGTGTAGAGCTGTTGCGGTTGCTGCTCAAGCATCCGCAGGTAGAGCTGCGAGTGATTACCTCGCGCGCTGAAGCAGGTCTTGCCGTGGCAGATTTGTATCCCAACCTGCGCGGCTTTACGGATTTGACCTTTACCGAGCCTGATCCCCAGGTGCTGAGCGAGTGTGACGTGGTATTTTTCGCCACCCCGCACGGCGTGACGCAGAGCTTGCTTCCCCCGCTGCTGCAAGCGGGCACTCGGATTATTGATTTGTCGGCTGACTTTCGTCTGCGCGATGCCGAGCTTTGGGCCCAGTGGTATGGTCAGGCGCACGGCTGTCCCGAGTGGCTGCCGCAGGCGGTTTACGGTATGCCGGAAACCAATCGCGAGGCGATTAAAGAGGCTCAGTTGGTGGCTTGTCCCGGCTGCTATCCCACCGCTGCCCAACTGGCGCTCTTGCCGCTGCTGGAAAATAATCTGGTAGAGCCCGAGTCTTTGATCGTCAGCGCCGCCAGTGGCGTTACCGGCGCCGGTCGTCAGGCGAAAGTGGATATGCTGATGGCGGAGGCGAGCGATAACTTCAAAGCTTATGCCGCCAACGGTCACCGTCATTTGCCGGAAATTGAACAGACTTTGCGCGACAACCAGCCCGCCGGAGCCAGCCCGGTACAGGTGACTTTTGTGCCCCACCTGCTGCCCATGATTCGCGGCATTCACGCCACAACCTATGCCCGCGCACTGAATGCTGAACGCCTGCCGGATATTCAGGAGCTGTATCTCCAGCGCTATGCCGACGAGCCTTTTGTGGATGTCATGCCACTGGGTAGTCACCCGCAAACTCGCTCGGTGAAAGGCGCCAATATGTGCCGGATTTCCGTGCTGCGTCCGCAGATGCGCGATACCATAGTGGTCTTGTCAGTTATCGACAATCTCACCAAGGGTGCATCGGGCCAAGCGGTGCAGAATATGAATATTATGTTTGGTGTTGAAGAGGCGACGGGGCTGGACATTGTCCCCCTGTTGCCCTGATAAACGGGATTCTTATGGTGGCGGTTAAAGGAAGCAAGCAACCACGACTCAAAGTGGTCCCTTATCGACCCATGCGTCAGGCGTTGATTTTTGTGATTAGCCTCGCCCTGGTGGTGTGCGCAGTAGTGGGTAGTTATTTCCTCGGCCAGTGGCAGGGCACCGACAATCAGGTGCAGGCCATTGTCGAGCGCAATCAGTTGCGTACCGAACGCGTTGAGCATCTGACCGAGCTGGAGCGTTTGCGCCAGCAAGTGGTCAATCTGGAGTTGGCCGCCAAGGTGGACGCCCAAGCTGGTGAGTCAGTGCGCTCAGAAGTGCGCGAACTCAAGCAACATATTGCCGGGCTGGAAGCGGACATCGCTCTTTATCGCGGGCTCATGGCCCCTAATGAGGATGAGCGAGGCATTCGTATTGGCGAAATCACTGTCAACGCCACCAATGTTCCCGGCCGCTACCGCTATCGTATTGTGGTGCAGCAGGTGGCGACCGATCACCCGTTGCTCAATGGTGCAGCTCGGGTACAGGTAGTGGGGAGGCGCGAGGGAGAGCTCTTGCGGGTACCGCTCTATCAATTGAGTGAAGAGTTGGAGACGGACGATATTCGTCTGCGCTTTCGCTACTTTCAGAATATTGAAGGCGAGTTGATGCTCCCCTCCGATTTTACCCCTGAACACCTGGAAGTGGTGGCCGAGTCCACCGGCACCAATGCCAAGCGGGTAGAAAAACGAATGGACTGGCAGATTTAACCAATTAAGGTAGGTAGATTATGGGCTTTAGCAGCAGCCACACATTAATTTCTAAAGGTACTCGGGTGCAGGGAGATGTTTACTTCTCCGGCGACTTGCAGATAGAAGGGAAGGTTCAGGGCAATATCCATGTGGAAGGCGGCAATGACGCCAAATTGGTAGTGGCCGACAAAGGTATGGTGGAAGGTGAAATCCGCGTGCCGGTGGTAGTGATTAATGGCAAAGTGGTAGGCAATGTATATTCTTCCAAGCATCTGGAGTTGGCCGCCAAGGCGGTTGTGGAAGGCAATGTCCATTATCAATTGATCGAGATGGTCAAAGGTTCTCAGGTTAATGGTAATCTGGTGTACGGCGAGCCCTCCCACGAGGCGAAAGCCAGTGACGAGCCTGCTGCGGATAAAGGCGCCAAGGGTAAACTTTCCCTTTCTTCCAGTAGTTGACTGTTTTACTCTGGTATTGGGATAATAAGCAGTCTGCTTTTTATAACTTCCTATGGAGTTTACGGTTATGTCCTCGCCCCAGGTATTTACTCCCGAGCTACTGTATGTGAGTCCGAGTGCGGTGGCCAAGGTCAGAAGCTTGATCGATGAAGAGGGCAATTCTGATTTGAAGCTGCGGGTTTATGTGACCGGTGGTGGCTGCTCGGGCTTTCAGTACGGTTTTACCTTCGATGAGCTTACTGCTGAAGACGACACCATTATCGACAAGGATGGTGTGCAGGTGGTGGTCGATGCCATGAGCTTTCCTTATCTCGCAGGTGCCAATGTCGACTATACCGAGGGCCTGCAAGGTGCACGCTTTACCGTCAGCAATCCCAATGCCTCCACCACTTGCGGCTGTGGTTCCTCGTTCTCGGTGTAATCTGTACAACGCCTATTCTTTCTACTCCTCACTTTATTGATTGCCAGTGTTAAGCAGGGTAGATGCCTCCCAGAACGGCACTGGCCCGAGCGCCGGTGACGCTGGGCACATTGCCGGGCAAGCTGTTAAGTGTTTGTTGTGCTAACCAGGCAAAGGCGGCGGCCTCTACCCAATCCGGATCGATGCCCAGAGGTGTGGTGGTGGCCACGGGGTGGGGGGCAAGGCGTGTGTGCAGTTGCTCCAGTAGAAAAACATTGCGAGCGCCGCCACCGCACACATAAATTTCACAGGGCGTCTGTGCGCCCAATTGCCGCTCGATCTGCTGGGCAATTGTCTCCACGGTCAAAGCCGCCAGAGTCGCCTGCACATCGGCTACGGCAAGGTCAGAAAAAGCTTCCAGCTGATTATCCAGCCACTGCAAATGGAAGTCTTCACGCCCGGTACTTTTCGGCACAGGCAGCGCCAGATAGGGATGAGTCAGCAGTTGCTGCAGCAGTGCCTGATGCACCTTGCCCGTTCGCGCCCAGTCGCCGCCGGTGTCATAGCCCAGACGCTGGTGGCGCTGAATCCAGCCGTCCATCAAATTGTTGCCGGGGCCGGTATCAAAACCCAGCAAGGGCTTGCCGGGGGCCAGCCAGGTGATATTGGCAATGCCGCCGATATTGACGATGGCGCGCGTTGTCTGTGTATCGCTGAAAACGGCCCGGTGAAAAGCCGGCACCAAAGGCGCTCCCTGTCCTCCCAGAGCCAGATCGCGACGGCGAAAGTCCGCCACTGTAGTAATGCCGGTGCGCGCGGCAATAATATTAGGGTCGCCGATCTGCAGGGTAAAAGGGTGCGCCACGGTGCCCGGTGGACGATGACGAATGGTCTGCCCGTGGCTGCCAATGGCGTGAATTTCTGTCGTTTTTATTTGCGCCTGCTCTAACAAGGCCAGGCTTGCTTGGGCAAAGAGTTCGCCCAGCTCATGATCCAGCGCGCCAGCGCGCTCAATTTCATCGGTGCCGCTGGTGCAGAGAGCGTGAATCTGTTGGCGCAATTCAAGTGTAAAAGGCAGGCTGTAAGTGGCGCATAAGCGAGGTGTGGCCGCCAGGTCCACCAGGACGGCATCAATACCATCCGCACTGGTGCCTGACATCAAGCCGATAAACAAAGCCATATCAGTTGAGGTTCTGGTCGCTTTCGCTCATGGCCAAGCGGTATTGTTGATACTGCTGTTCCAATTGCGCCATCAGCGGCTGGGTGTGCTGTAAAAAGCGCGCAACTTCCGCTTTGGGAATGGAGTCGGCCTTGGGCAGCTTTTGCACGATGGTACGTGGGTTGCGATGAACGCCATCTACCAAAAACTCATAGTGCAGATGCGGCGCGGTAGAGTAGCCAGTGGAACCTACCTGGCCAATCACCTGGCGCTGACGCACTCGGTCGCCCTTTTTGACCTGACGCTTGTGCAAGTGCAGGTACTTGGTTTGGATATTATTGCCGTGCTGGATGACGATATAGTTGCCGTTGGGTTTGGTGTACCCCGAGGCGATAACCCGGCCATCACCGGAAGCCCATACGGGTGTACCACGGTTAGCCGCATAATCGGTGCCGCGATGGGGGCGCACCGTTTTGTGGATTGGATGCAAGCGGCGAGGATTAAAGTTGGAGCTGATACGGCGAAAATCCAATGGCGCCTGCAGGAAAGCTTTGCGCATGCTGTCGCCATCAGGCGTGTAGTAATGAGTAGCATCGTTACTATCGGTATAGCGCACAGCGCGGAACTTGCGCCCCTGGTTGGTGAACTCGGCCGCCAGAATAGCACCGGTGCCAATCTTCTCTCCATCCAGAAATTTCTCTTCGAAAAGAAGACTGAAGTGGTCGCCTTTGCGAATATCCAGAGCGAAGTCCACGTCCCAGCCAAAAATATTGGCCAGCTCCATAATCAGGGCGTCGTGCATGCCTACCGATTGCCCGGCGACAAAGAGCGAGCTGTTAATAGTGGCTTCTTTATAAGCGGTCTGCACCTCGGGCTCGCGCGCTTCGGGCTGTGCCATAAACACGCCAGCCTCATCGCGAACAAAATGCGTGCTGTTGAGCCTATTGCGCACATGGGTGAGCTGCTGCAACTGACTCTGCTCATCCAGATAGAACACAATTTCATGGCCGGGCATAATGCGGGTGAGCTGTTTGCCCTCTTGATTGGCAGAGGTCAGCTCGTGCAGGTCGCGAGCACTCAGGCCGGCGCGCTTAAAAATCAGCGCCATATTATCCCCGGATTTCACGGTAAAGGCTTTACGTTCAAGGGCGGGCTCGCTAACCAGGCTGTCCTGCTGGGCCAGCGCTTCTGCCGCTGCGCTGGGTTCGGCCGCCGCTGCGGCTTCTATCGCTGCTTCCACAATAGTTTTCGTTGGCTCCGGCTGCAGCAAAGCGGGCAGGGGGACCTCAGGCTCGGGAGCAATAATGTCCGGCTCGGCCATAAGCGCCAGCCCGACGCCACTCTCAGAGTCGCTCGGCGCACTGGAGGTCGCTTGTGACGGGGTTTGGATTGCCCACAGGCCCAGACAGGCCACTAGCGCCCCGGCCGCCAGCATATGGCCTTTGGGGAAGCTTGCCAGTAAGGTTTTGGCAGACATAAAAACAGGATTTTCAGAGGGTTGCATGATACATCTAAACCCGATACTTATAAGTGTATTAATGGCCCGTTATATCAGAATTTAAACTTGATAGCGATAGTTTGTACGCTTTTTAAACGATTGCGAGCCCTTGGCGTTGCCTTAGTCCCGCTCAGATTGAAAAAGTTGCATGGCCGAGCCCTCGTCGGGTTTGTTTTTTGTAGCCGTTCCGGTATCTTTGCCGGCTTGATTCGCGTTGCGACAGCAGCACACCCATTTACTATCCACCGCTAAATATGAAGAGTGCCCTATGACCAAGGTAGACCCCGGCCTGTTTGAAAATCTGCAAAATCGTGGCTTGATTGCTCAAACCACGGGAGGCGATGTATTGGCCGACTATCTTGCCAGTGGTGCGCGCACCCTCTATAGCGGCTTTGATCCCACGGCCGACAGTTTACACATAGGTCACCTGGTACCGTTATTGGCACTCAGACGTTTTCAGCAAGCGGGTCACAAACCTATTGCTCTGGTAGGCGGCGCTACCGGTCTGGTGGGTGACCCCAGCTTTAAAGCCGATGAGCGCAAGCTCAATACATCTGATGTGGTTGCTGGCTGGGCCGACAAACTCAAGCAGCAGGTCAGCCGCTTTATTGATTTTGACAGTGGAGATAATGCCGCCGAGGTGGTGAACAATCTGGACTGGATGGGACAGATGCCGGTGCTCGACTTTTTGCGTGATGTGGGCAAGCACTTTTCGGTCAATAACATGATCAATAAGGAGTCGGTAAAACAGCGTATTGAGCGCGAAGGATCGGGCATTTCCTTTACCGAATTCACCTATATGTTGTTGCAGTCTTACGATTTTGCCGAGCTCTATCGCCGTCATGGTTGCACGCTGCAAATTGGCGGCTCAGACCAGTGGGGCAATATTACCGGTGGTATTGATCTGACCCGGCGCCTTCATGGTGGCGAAGCTTATGGCTTGACTCTGCCGCTGGTGACCAAGGCCGATGGCACCAAGTTTGGTAAAACTGAAACGGGTACTATCTGGTTGGATGCCAGCAAAACCTCACCCTATGCTTTTTACCAGTTCTGGCTGAACACTGCCGATGCTGATGTCTATAAATTTCTGCGTTATTTTACCTTTTTGCCCATTAGCAGCATTGCTGAGGTGGAAGAGCGCGACCGTGCAGCTACCGGCCGGCCCGAAGCTCAAAGCGTGCTGGCGCGCGAAGTGACGGTGCTGATTCACGGCGAGGAAGGTCTGGCCGCAGCCCAGCGTATTACCGAGGCTTTGTTTTCTGGCGATCTGGCGCAACTGGGAGAGGCTGACCTTGAGCAACTCAAGCTAGATGGTTTGCCCAGCAGCCAGATTTTACGCACTCAATTGAGCGAGAAACCTCTGACCCAGTGGTTGGTGGATGCTGGTATGGCGACCTCGGGCAAACAAGTCAAAGATGCGCTTGGCCGCGGAGCGGTGCTAATTAATGGCGATGCTCAAATGGAAGATCAAAACACTGATGCCGCTGCTTGTTTCGCTCTTGAGCGAGCACGCTTTGGCCGTTTTTATATTGTTCGCTTGGGCAAGAAAAAGTATCACTTGTTCGAAGTGCTCTAAATTGAAAAAGGCCGCCGTTGCGGCCTTTTTTTCGCGAGCAATTCAGTCGCAACAGTTTGGTCAGAGCAATTTAGTCGGATTTCTCTGGATTGGATTCGTCTTCCTCGGAGGTGTCTGAGCGGCGAGTGCACAAGCGCCCCACCAGAATCCCCGCTTCAAACAACAACCACATGGGAACTGCCAACAATACCTGTGAGAAAACATCGGGCGGGGTGAGCAGCATGCCCAGGATAAAGCAGCCGACAAGAACATAAGGACGCTTTTTCGCCAGGCTGTCGGGCGTGGTGATGCCGGCCAGTATCAGTAAAACCGTAGCCACAGGAATTTCAAAGGCGATACCGAAAGCAAAAAATAACTTGAGCACAAAATCCAGATACTTGCTGATATCCGTCATCACCGCCACGTTCTCCGGGCCGATGCTGGTAAAAAAACCAAACACCAAGGGGAAGACGATAAAGTAGGCGAAAGCCATCCCAGCATAAAACAGCACGATACTGGAGAGCAGCAGCGGCATGGCTATTTTCTTTTCGTGACGATAAAGGCCGGGAGCAATAAATGCCCATAATTGATAAAGCAACATGGGAGCCGACAGCGCTAGCGCGACAAAAAACGTCAATTTGAAGGGCGTGAGAAACGGTGAAGCCACCTCGGTGGCAATCATAGTGCTGGATTCAGGCAGATAGGCCCGCAAGGGTTCGGATACCACTGAGTAGATTTCGTTGCTAAAGCTCACCAGCGCAATAAAAATCACCGCGATAGTTAGCAGGCAGCGCAGCAGACGGTTACGCAACTCTGCCAAGTGTTGCAGCAAAGGCAATTCTTGATCGTGAGAATCGTCGGTCATTGTGGTTTGGGGTCTTGCTGTTGAGTGTCCGCATCAGCATGGGCATGATCGGGCAGCTCTTCGGGATTACTTTGATAGTCTTTGCTGCTCAGGCGTTGGGCGCGCTCCGGCTCCAGGCCACCTTCAAGGCTTTTGCGTGCTGACTCCAGGCTGCTCATAATCTCTTCGTTGTGCAACTGGCGGCGTATTTCATCAGCGCCGAGTTGTCGCTCAAGTTCGGTGCGGGTTTCACGCAGGCTGCGTTTGACTCTGCCCACCCACAAGGCGACCGTGCGCACGGTTTCCGGCAGGCGCTCGGGACCAATAACTAATAGCCCTACAATAGCGATTAGCAGCAGCTCAAAAAAACCCATGGTTTAAATGCTCAATGCTGCTTTTCCTGGTTTTTTTCAGCGGCGGCCGAATCGGTTTCTTTTGGCTCGTCGCTACCTACTTGCCTGGCTTCTTCATCAGGGGTCTCCTCGTCGCTGACCGACTTCCTAAAACCCTTGATCGCTTCGCCCAGATCGCTGCCCATGCCACGCAAACGCTTGGTGCCGAACAACATCACGACAATGGCGAGAATAATTAATAACTGCCAGATACTAATGCCACCCAAACCCATATTGGAGTCCTCTAGTCATTGCCGCCGGAGCGGTCTCAATCAGTGCGCGAGGCTTTTTCCTCGTGCCCTGACACATGAAAACGTCGTGCCAGCTCTGCAAGTACATCGCTGGCCTCTGCGCCCTGGTGACTGAGCATCACCAAGGTGTGAAACCACAAATCAGCGGTTTCGTAAATCAGTTCACTCTTGTCGCCACCGGTCTCGGCATCCTTGGCGGCGAGAATGGTTTCGGTGCACTCCTCGCCCACTTTTTCCAAAATCTTGTTCAGTCCCTTGTGATGCAAACTGGCCACATAGGACGACTCCGGATCGGCATTGGCTTTGCGTTCAGCCAGTATGCGGGTGAGCTCGGCGAGTATATCGTTCATGACATCAATCCTGTGCGTATATATCTGCCGGGTCTTTTAGCACGGCGTCGACCGGGTGCCAGGCTCCTTCGCGGTACACCTGATAAAAACAGCTCTCGCGGCCCGTATGGCAGGCGATGCCGCCCACTTGTTCCACCTGCAAAACCACCGCATCGGCATCGCAGTCCAGCCGCAGCTCGTGCAGTTTTTGCACATGCCCCGAAGTCTCTCCCTTGCGCCAGAGTTTTTGCCGCGAGCGCGAATAATACACCGCCACTTGCTCCTGCACAGTCAGCGCCAGCGCCTCGCGGTTCATCCAGGCCATCATCAAAATACGACCACTGGAGACATCTTGAGCGATGGCGGCAACCAAACCGGCAGAATTCCATTTAACCTGATCCAGCCAGTTTTCGGGGGCGTCTGTCATAGGGGAGTTCCTGCCAGTATTGCCTGTGTCCTGGCGATATTGTCCGCCAAGTGCCGGGGGGTAATTGTACCGATAATTGCGCTGCTAATACCGGCCTTTGCAAAAATAAACCGCAAACTTACATCCAGCGGGTCTTTCACCTTCGGATTCGCCCACAAATGACCGCTGGCGAGCACCTTTTTCAGCAGCACACCTTTGTTCAGGCGCCGACATTCATCAATCACCGCTTCCTCTTCTCGGTAAGCGGGATTATAGGTCAGCATCACGCAATCTGTCTCACGCGCCGCCAGCAAGCCTCCCTCCAGGGTTTTGGTGGACATGCCAAAGGCGCGAATCAACCCCGCCTGACGACATTGCTGCAGGGCATCCAGTACGCCGGTGTTCTCGATAATATCCACATCGGCGCCGCTGGAGTGCACCAGCACCAAATCTAAATGGTCAGTGCCCAGACGCCGCAGGCTGCGCTCAATACTTTGGCGAGTATGGACGGCAGAAAAATCAAAGTGGCTGTTCTCGCCATCAAACTCCTCGCCCACTTTGGTACACAACAGCCAGTCATCGCGCTGTCCCTTGAGCAGTTGCCCCAAGCGTTCCTCGCTATTGCCATAGGCCGGCGCTGTGTCCAGCAGATTGATGCCAGCCTCCCGAGCCATCGCCAGCAAATTCGCGGCCTGCTTATCCGTAGGCAAATCATAGTGGGCAGGATATTTGATTCCCGTATTGCGCCCGAGCTTGACCGTGCCCAACCCCAGCACACTGACTTCAAGGCCGGTGGCGCCCAG
>Ga0079223_10000143_pt1 | contig 28468 bp, 21 predicted proteins | sample Stecom2011_FD_75072 | JGI IMG/M metagenome (GOLD analysis project Ga0079223, IMG submission 75072) | Agricultural soil microbial communities from Utah to study Nitrogen management - Steer compost 2011 | ecosystem: Environmental > Terrestrial > Soil > Agricultural land | place: USA: Utah...
AGCGGCAACAATAGACTGGGATATTGTATCAATTTCCTCAATTACCGATGTGATTTCAGTTATAACAGAAACTGCATTTTCTGTTTTCTCCTGAATACCTCCAATCTGATTCGCAATTTTACTTGTTGCTTCGGCAGTCTGTTGCGCCAGATTCTTGACTTCCTGAGCAACTACAGCGAATCCTTTTCCTGCATCACCTGCACTTGCTGCTTCAATTGTGGCATTAAGTGCAAGAAGTTTTGTTTGCCGTGCAATATTATCGATTACATCATTTATTGTTGTAATCTCCCTGGCGGCAACACCAAGTTCCTGCATGACTGATTGTGCTGTAATCGCTTTTGAAGATGCAGAGGATACTATATGGGATTCATTACTGCAGTTTTTGGCTACTTCATTAAGAGATGAATTCATTTCTTCAATTGATGATGCAACTGTCTGGATTGAAGTAGTAACTTCTTTTGATGATTTTTGCATGCTTTCTATTCGGTTTCTTGCTGAGGTAATCGTTTTAGTTACACTTTGAGATTTTTCTGCCATTTTTGAAGAATCTGACATCATTTTCTCTGAAACCAAAGAAAGTGTTTTTATCGCGTTGGAAATATGATCTGCACCATTTGAAGTTACGCTTATCGATTGGCGAAGAGAATCAATTGCTGTGTTTACCGATTCAGCCATAACAGCTGTTTCATCACTTGTATTTACCTTGCAGTGTTGTGTAAGATCACGATTTCCCAGAGATTTCATTGCAGATTGAACCGATTCCAGTGGCTGGACAATGCGTGAACTAAATACCAAAGTAGCAAAAATTGAAATAATAACCAGCACTACTCCAAATACAAGCAGTAATAAAAATGATGAAAGTACATCGGAGTTAACGGAAGATAGCGATATCCCTATAATTATAGTCCCATATTGTTGCTCACCAAATTTTATTCTAGAAGCTTTTTCAATATACGAACCTTTCTTAATCGGTTCATTGTTGAAACTTTTTAATTTTTCTTCAATATTAATGCTATCTGGATTATACCCGCTCAGGAATTTATTTGAATTATCATAGATCAGAATGTATGAGACTGCTCCAACAGCTTTTGCAACATTAAATCCCTCACCAATAGCATCAAAACGGTCGGTATCAAGAGCAACGCCTAAACCAAATGCCAAAAGATCAGTTGCTGATGTAACCTGCTCGTTTAGTACCCCCAGAAGTTCATTTCTTTTATTGGCTGGAAAATAGATTAAAGAAAATATGGTCATGGCCAATACGAGTGTAACTGGTAAGAGTGCTATTTTGTTTCGTATACGCTTTTTAAAGAAATCAAACATGGTTGTTCCTTCTGAAATTTATTCTGTTTAGATACATTTATATTACATGAAGGAAATTTTACTGTACACAAACATTAAAATCAAGGTGTTTTATTCTTTTTTTAAAGCAACAACATACTCTATTATGGTAAAACAGCAAAATAACACCAGTTTACAGTTCAGCTTTTATACACGCGTGACACAACGTTCTTTCTATTTTGGGGAACAGGTAAAAGTTGCAGTTGAATTATATACTTGAAAAACAGCCAAGCAGAACCTAATTTTGAGATTCGATTTATTTTCAGGTTTCATGTACAGGGGAATCCCGTGCAAGTCGGGAACGGACCCGCCACTGTAATCCATGTTTACCTTTTCAGGAATGCCGATGTTGTTACATAAATTGTAATGCTTTCTGGAAGGGGAGGACAGGGGAGTCAGGATACCTGCCTGTGAAACTTATAACCCATCAGGTCTTCGTGGAGTAAGATCAGAGGTTACTGTTTTGATTCACTTTTATCGATTCTTATTCTCTTTCCTAAATAAAAAAAGCACCTCATATAGTGTTATAATATTATTATCAACACTTATCATATACTCCTGTTCAGATACTGCAAATGAGTGCAAATGCACGAATACTCCTTCAAGAGTAATTTCCATGGCTCCCAGCGTTACTGAAATTATTTATGCCCTTTCATTACAGAACAGATTGGTTGGAGTATCTTCATTTTGCAAATATCCTGCTGAAGTTCGCGAATTACCAACTGTTGGTGGATATATTAATCCTGATTATGAACAGATTTTAAAACTGAAACCAGATCTGGTTATACTTTTAGAGGAACATGTCAATGTTATCGAATTCCTTAAAAAACATAAGATTGAGTATCTTAAGGTTGATAATGACAGTTGCAGTGCAATATTAAATTCAATCAAGACTATTGCTCAGATCTGTGGGGCACGCATAAGGGGTGAAGAACTGGTTAAAGAGATGTGGAAGAAACTGAATAAAGTACCTTCATCGCCTAAGCGTCCTAAAATACTAATCTGTATTGGAAGAAACGGTGTTGGCAACGGCAAAGTTGAAAAAGTTTATGCTGCCGGCAGAAAGAGTTTTTATAACGAACTTATCGTTACATCTGGTGGTGTAAATGCTTGCATTGATTCTAATGCTCAATATCCAACGATTTCGGTAGAAGGTATTATAAGGCTTGAACCTGATATCATTATTGATTGCTCTTCTTCAATGGAGAAAATATCATTAAAATCAATTGTAAAAGATTGGGAATCACTTGATATGATGAAAGCAGTAAAAACAGGAGATGTTTACAGTCTGTCAGATGATTTTGTTACAATACCTGGCCCCCGTATTGTTTTAATTGCAGATAAATTCAGGTCGATTGTCAATGGCTGGAATCATAAAAATGGATAAATCTTCAACTGGAAGGCTAACTGTAAGAGATCTTGACTTTTCTTATAAAAAAAACGGCCAGATCCTTTATGATATATCATTTAATGTAAATTCAGGAGAATCCTGGGCAATAATTGGAAAAAACGGATCTGGAAAGACAACATTACTTAGATGTATTGGAAGGTTTGTCAGTACACCTTACGGAAAAATATTTCTTGATGGCAAAGATTTAAATCTTTACAGTAATCGCGAACGTGCTTTTTATTTAACCTATGTCCCACAGGCTTCAGGACGCGAAAATGTATTTTTTACTGTAAAGGATTATGTTTTACTGAGTCGGTATCCGTATAGACGATTACTTTCTAATCCGGATGAAAATGACATTATTGTTAAGGATGCACTTGATCTTACTGACATTTCTTCACTATCAAGTCGTTTCATGAATACCCTTAGTGGTGGGGAACTCCAACGTGTATATATTGCGGGAGCAGTAGCCCAAAGGTCCCGGATTATGCTTCTTGATGAACCTGTTTCATTTCTGGACCCTCTTCATCAGGAGCTTATATATAAAGCTTTAAAAAGGATTCATCGCAGCTATAAAACAACAATGATAACAATTACTCATGATATTAATGCTGCATTGAACCGATATTCACATATACTTGCACTTAAAGACGGAAAGGTTGTATTTGCCGGAGATGTTAAGAGGTTTTTGACCCACTGTCCCGATATTTTGAGTGATATTTACTCTCTTACATACGATAAAATTTACATAGATGCAAACGGTAAAAGAGTTTTGTTCCCAGAGATTAAATATCATGAATAATAATTTTTCTGTTCGATTCTTTTTACTCGTTATATTTACTTTATCAGTTCTTTTGCTGGCTCCTTTTACTGGTATGGAATTTATCTCATTAGGAGATATAATTAATGATCCTTTCAGTAAAAAAATTTTCGTGTCAATACGATTGCCAAGAGTACTTACAGCTTTTTGTGCCGGGGCAGGTCTGGCTTTAAGCGGCATGGTTTTCCAGGCGATTTTTCGCAATCCGATGGCAGATCCATTTACTCTTGGCGTAGCAAGCGGCGCATCATGCGGAGCTGCAGTAACAATAATATGCGGATTATCCGGTACGATTTTAGGTATATCTTATATAACTCTGGGAGCATTTGCCGGAAGTTTCGTGTCAATTTTAATGGTTTTTGGGTTGTCAAAACTGAAAAATAATTTTACACCTGTAATAATGCTTCTTGCAGGTATTGCTGTCAGTTTCTTGTTTTCCAGCAGTCTGATGTTTATTCAATATATCAGCAGCTACAGGGACTCATTTCACATTATAAGATGGTTGATGGGCGGCCTTGACATTTTTGGGTATGAACCATTAATTACCATAGTGATATTCTTGTCATTCGGAGCCATTGTTATCTTGAGCAAATTAATCGAACTTGATCATATTATGACTGGAGATGATATCGCCCGCAGCAGGGGAGTTAACATTACAAAAACGAAATATGTTCTCTTGTCAGTTTCTACTCTCCTGATTGGCAGTATCGTATCTGTATGTGGCCCGATAGGATTTGTCGGGCTCATGATACCTCATATATGCAGAATGATTTTTGCATCTAATCATACAAAACTTGGACCATCTGTTTTTCTGCTTGGTGGAACTTTTCTTGTAATTTGTGATACTTTTGCAAGAACAATCATTGCCCCCTCCGAATTGCCTGTCGGAATATTGACATCCATGTTGGGTGCGCCGTTTTTTCTCTGGTTATTGATAAGAAAAAATGTCTGGTATTGAATAAATTTATATGTCAAATTCAGATTCCCAGTTTTTCTTTTAATGCTTCAGGTGTAAAAGGTTTTACCAGATAGTTGTTGGCTCCAGCCTTAAGTGCTTCAACTACTCTGGATTTTTCAGATTCGGAAGTACACATGATAATTTTCACACTGCTATAAGCATTATCAGCACGTACCTTTTTCAGAAAAGTAAATCCATCCATTACAGGCATGTTCCAATCCAGAAAAATGAGATCAACAGGCATATTTTGTTGAAGAACCTTTAATGCTTCTTCACCATCTCCAGCTTCAACGATATCGGTTATACCAAGACTATTGATTTGAGTTTTTTGTATTCTTCTCATAGTAGTGGAATCATCGACCAACATTATCTTCATATTCAAAATCCTTCTATCCGTTTTTATTAAAATTCCATATTACATAACCTAAATGGAGACGATTAATTTGCAACAATGTTGCTGTGAATCATTCTGCCTGGTACCCGACATGAACCATTTATCCAAAAGTATTTGAAAATGACTCGCGTAAAGGAATCGTTACTACAATGATTAATATAGAAAAAATTCATTATTCAAACTGCCCTGAGCTGAAACGTGGAATTTTGAGATTCTAAAGTAAGCACCAGATCGGAACGCTCAACCTCATATTCTGCAAGACGCAGGTAGCTGTCGATATTATCTGGTGTAAGCTTCAAATACTGCAAGGCTTTTTTATTTCCATTAGAAATCTGGCCTTCAAAAGAACCCAGACACGAATTACAAAGAATGTACTCAGCCAGATAAGCTGCAGATGCGATTGAACGGAAACTATCCGGTGCTTTTTCCGGATTGTGATGATAACGTATGGCACTTATTATTGCCAAATCCAAATTCCAGAACTCAAGTAATGCGCTTCCCAAGACAGCATGATTTTCTGTTGGTATTACAATTTTTTCAGCCTCAAGATATGAGATTTCCTCCTTTAAGGCAAGTTCAATTATCCGTTCAAATTCATCATGGAAAAACTGATCCAAAACCAATATACCAATATCGTGAAACAAACCTGCAAGAAACAGAGAATGATGGTTAGCGGTAGAGAAATCTACTGATTCATAAATGTTACTTGTAAGGAACCCAGTAGCAAGTGAGTGTTTCCAGAAATATTTATAATCTAGAACATTGGATTTGCTCGAAAAATTTTTTATCAGACTGACCGCCATTGCGATATGACCAATTTCATTAAAACCTATACGTGTAATTGCAAGTTTAATTGAGGTAATCTTGTTTCCGGAAGTACTGTAAAATGTTGAATTCGCAACTTTTAAAATATTTGAAGCAATTGATGGATCCTGTTCAATAATTCGTGCAAGAATTGAGGCATTCCCGGTATCTGAAGCAATTATTTCTCGTATTCGCAAGGCGATCTTGGGCAGTGTCGGAAGTCCCTTGATATCTGATAATCGCTGTAATAAATTCATATATCGGTTTCCTCAAAACAGAATCAGTGGTAAGTATATCATCATTGGTTCTTATGGTCAAGTTTGATTACTTTGAGTTTAATAGTTTAATATTAAATTTTTTTTATATGTATATCCAACATTGAGTTTACCATTATTTTAACAGCCATAACTTATGATCTGGAGGATATTCTCAGTTAACCTTTATATAGGCTGCATTATGTTGCGATTTGCCGGGTATGAAAAATCGGGGTAAACAGGGCGTTTAAATACTTTTACTAAAACAGCCAGTCTTATCTGAATAACTTGAATGCTTTAAATAAAAGAACCGGGTGTCTAGAAAATGTACGGACAAATACTCTGAGATAATTCATTTTTTGTGGATCTTCTTTTGACAGGGATACTGCAATCCTGTTAAGAAAATCATCATCTGCATTTTTTGTAACAAATTCTTTAAGTGAATAAGATCTGATTTGTTGTTTTCCATATCTTTTATCCCAGACCTGTTGATATTTGTTAAGGAAGGAGTAATCTATACTTCCATTACTGAAAGCCCTGGCAGCAATTTGTCCACAGTGTTTTCCGGCATAGAGTGAATATGCAATGCCCGCTCCGCTTAGACAGTTTACCTGACGAGCAGCATCACCTGCCAGCATAACACCATCACGAACAAGAGGGCGAATCCATTTTGTAACAGGAACTCCACCACAGTGGGTATTGGTAATTCTGGCAGCTGGAAATTCAGAATTTATGAAGCGATTTAAAGATTCAAGAGCACTTCCAGCTTTACTATTTACACCTAATATTCCCAGTCCCACATTTGCTTCACCTTTTCCTCTGGGAAAAACCCAGGCATAACCACCGGGTGCTACTTTTGAACCAGTATAAAAAATGCAGGTTTCATTATCTATCAATGGAGATATTACACGTGCGAAAGCGCATGTTTCGATATCTTTTAATTGAAGAGTTGTATTCCAACCAACAAACCGTGCGAGTTTTGATTCAACTCCGTCGGCAAGGATAATACAGTTGGATTTAAGTGATACATCATTTCCATAAACCTCATACTCCTTTTCACCTACACGCTTAAGCCCAGTAGTTGCAAATTTAGTATAGTAAGTTACACCAGCATCAATCGCATCTTTTACAATATCGTTGTCCATTTTTTCACGATCCAGTATGTAACTTTCATCAACATTGGCAATTTCTACTTTTAACCCGTTTGGTGCAACCATTATAGATCGTTTAATGACAGATTTAATCCACTCCGGACGAACATCGATATTTTCAACAAGACTTCTATGTCCGATGCCTTCTCCACATCTAACAGGAGTACCAGCCTGGGGCTTTCGTTCCAGCAAACAAACAGAACGTCCGTTTCGAGCTGCACTCAGAGCTGCCATAGATCCGGCCGGTCCTGCTCCAACAACTATAATATCAAACTGTTTATTCATCACTTTTCTCCGATACTCTTTGATTCTTTTTACTTTTATTAATGCTGAGAGCTCCAAAAGGGCATACCTTTACACATATTGAACACAAGGAACAAGTTGTGTTATCGATATACAATTTGTCCTCTAACCGAATTGAATTTGTTTTGCAAACGCTTATGCATGTTCCACATTGATCACAAATATTATAGTCTGCAGTGACAATCATTTTATACTCTCCAGTAATTTTTCAGTTTCTTTTCTGAGACTTCTGTTATTTTTTATCTCTTCTTCTTTTAATAAACTTTCACATACTACAACAGCCTTTTCTTTCATATCCGATTTTACCAGAGTATGAGCAAGATTTAAAGATGTCATAAGATAGTTATATTTACCTTCCGGTAGTTTGGCATAATATGAGGCGAGTTTTTCATAAACAGAACAAGCGTCACTGAATTCTTCTACAGCTTCAAAATATTTTGCTTTTCCCCAGAGCACAAAACGACTTTCTGGAAATTTTTTATGTAATTTATCAAGAATTGGTAAAGATTTTTCGGGTTGTTTTTCTTTTATGTAGATTTCGGATAGAGAAAGAAGTGCTGCATTTCCTGTAATAAATGCAGAACGGCCACATTCAGATAGTTTCTGTATCCCTTCTTCTTTGCTGCCAGGATACCAGAATAAAACCCACCAGAACTTTTTTCGAAGTTCGGCACGACCATAATCATACAGACCCAAAAAAAGATTGGCTTCATTATTGTCTGGATTCATTTTTTTAGCTTCTTTTAACAACCTGATTGCATCAAGACCTTTATTTAAAGCTGCAAAATATGAACTGGTTCGCAGATAGAAGGAAGCGTATATTGCCTTGCTTATACCATCAAGCGTCCGGGAATATGAAGATATACCATTTGTTTGTTCATAATTTTGAATAAGATTTTCAGTTTTGTCATAAGTTTCCAAAAAATTGATAGAATCTACTGTTTTTTCAAAATCCATATCTCTCATCCCCATTGCAGTCAGCTTAAGCAGTGATGGCAAAGGGTCTTGAGGATAAGCCAGTATGAGAGAATCTGATAATTCAAATGCTTTTTCAAAATCACAATTAATAATATTGGAAACTACTTTGGGGGTGTATATTGTTGCCATTTCAGGCAATGTGAAAGAAAAAGAATTACAAATCCAGATAAGTATTAAAATCGAAAAATATTTAATTTTCATGATTGTCTGGTACTAAAGACGGATAAGAAACCCCATGTCGGATACGAAAATACAGCCATGTCAGAATAAAAACAAGCATTCCAGAAGCCAAAATTGCCGGGAAAAGTATTCCGGCACATGCCATGCAAAGTGCGCCACCGATTTTATAAGTAGATTCTATAGCTAAATTGTTTTTCTTAAAAAAGAAGAGCAGATAAAACGGAAAAGATAAAAATGAGCATAATAACACTACCGGATCTTTAATCATGAACGCAAGGAAACCCGATATACACAAACAAGCTGTTGCAATAGTATGTGAATTCATGGTACCAAATACAACTGCTGTTGTTTTTTTTCTTTCAGCTTTATCCCCTTCAATATCCGGTAATGTAGAACTGATTGAACCTGCCGACATCAAAAAAAAATACGGCAAAGCATTTGAAAAAAAATCAATGGTAAGCAACTGTTTTCCGGCAAGGAACCAACCGGTTCCAAATGCAAGTATACCATATCCAAAACTATTTGTCAGAAAATCCAGAAAAGGTTTTCCCGAGAAAAAGAAAGGTTTGAAACTATAAAACAAACCAGTTATGATTGATAAAAATGCCAGAACAGACAAAATCGGTTCTGAAAAAAAAAGCGGCGAAACAATTGAAAAAACTGCTAATATAAGAGCACAAAATAATGCGGTTTTCTGCGAAACAATTCCTGAAGCAATTAAAGGAAGCCCACCATTTTTTTTATCTACCTCTATATCAGCGAGCTGGTTAAAAATATAAACAGAACCTACAGATAACGAAAAAATCAGTGAAAGGACATAAACTTTTAGTGGCAGGTCCCATTTTAAAAGAGTTGTTTCTGAAGCCCTGAAATATCCAAAAGCAGTAAAACCCCATACAGGGATTAAAAGCATTGGTCTGCAAATAAAAAACAGATCTGAAAAAGTAAAAATAAGATTCTTGATTTTCATTTAGCTTTGAAAGTAGGGTATTCTATTCCAAATCTCCAGCGATAATATAATCTGCTGCACAAAAATGTTAAAAGTATTAATATCCCATATTCGGGAACATAAAGAGCAACTGCTGCAGAAAGCAGAAAAACAGGCCATTTAAATGCCTTAAAAGCAGCTTCTCTTTTTGTTGAAAAAGCAAAAATGAGGAAAAAAAGCAGACTGATGCCGGCGGGAATAGCCATCACCCAAAAATGGTTTTCCATTAAAAAAGAGAACAGAAACGCTCCGAAACACAGTATTGCTGATACAATAGCAGTAACTTTTTCTCCATATTTTACACTGAATGTGCATTTTCCTGTTAGTTTATCACCATCTGCATCTGGAATCGTGGTTGCCAGAAAAACTGCACCATTAGCTAAAGCAGGAGCAATAGAAGAAATAAAACCATCTCTGATCAAAGAAACCGAAATTGATAAATCAGATTTGGCACTGTACCAGCCAACCAAAAAGGTTAACATACCATGTCCTAATGAATTCGATAGAACTCCTCCCCAGGCATGGTTTTTTAATTGAGCAGGTGGTAAATTGTAGAGTATACCAGTAATCAAACCTAAAGTGAAAAGAAATGTTAAAACCCAATCGTATAACAATCCAATTACCATACCCAAAACAGTACAAAAGGCTGCTAATATCCATGCGGTTTTAATTGATATAAATCCATTTGGTAAAATAAACAACTTATGATTTATACGGTCTCCCTCAATATCCACAATCTGATTTACTACATATATCGAAGCAACAATTAAAGAAAAACCAATCAGTACAATCCACAAACTGTTCAGGTGAATATTGTCAGCATTGGCGAACCAGTTACCACCAAGTTGGATTTTTTCTGTCCCTGTAATCCATCCAAGGATAAGTATGGTCCATACTGGAGCAAGAAGTGGTATTCGAAGAAGAAAAAAACCGTCAAGAAGCTTTCTTATAGTTATTTGCACTATGGAAACCTGTATAAATAAAAAGCGGATTTCATGTCTGATGTCATCCAGGTAAAAAAATCATTTACTATTATACAATATAAACTCTGCACTCAATTGAGATAAACTATTATTTAAATGCTATGTAGAATATCTTCAAGTCACAGGTTTGTAAAATAATTGAAGCATATGAAACATGGTGAACGAATTGGTACTGTCACCGATTCTATTTTAAATAGCTGCCATTAAAAAAATGAAAACAGCTTATTTTATTCAGTTTAAATAAAGCACATACATAATTTGTGACTTTTTCAATATATCTGAAAAATTTCATCCAATTCTACAATAAACCGATTATTCAATGGACTGGAAATAAAATCGATTATAGAATTATATCTGAATGTTAAAATTTTGTATTGGCACGCTGGGATGCAAATTGTCATCGAAAAAACTTTTAACATACCTCTTCTGGATATCTTCAGACAGGTAAGAAAAATTTTAGCTTTCAGTATCCGGATCATCTTTCACCTTGGTATCTGGAATAATTGACCTTGTTAACAGACAATTAAGAAACAGGAGTTTAAAATTCTATGAGAATTTTAGTGCGCAAAAACAGAGGTAATTATGGGATATTCAGGTGTATTACGAATGTATATTCCTGGAGCGTTGTGGGTTTTACCTGTTAAGCGTGATTGCTTTGGTCGTATTTGCTGAGTCTGCTATCTGTATTGGTACAGAAACAGGAGTGGAATAATTTTGAAAACATCTATTCTCGAAAAACCTTTTATCAGTTTAAACACGAAGCTGATGCGGTTTACTGTAAAAAGTATGATAATTATCGGTGTAACTGTATTATTGGCAGGACTGATTACATTTCTATTTGAATACCGTCGACGTTTATCACAAATCCAGATAAGTACAAAAAATGTATTAATTAATAAAGGTAAACTGCTGGTCAGCAATAACAGCATAGCTTTAAGGCAAATGGCTGAAGATAATGCTTTTTCTGCAATTAAAGAACTTGTATCTTCTACGGTATTTGACGATTCCGATATTTTTTATGGGATCTATATGGATAACGATCTGAGACCATGGGTTTATATTGATAAGAATCGCGACGATAATCTGTTTAATGAATACCTGGATGATATAATAAGTCAATGGGCTTCAAACATTGATTTTCCGGATTACCGATATGTAAAAATTCATAATGAAGAGATAATAGAATTTGCTGCTCCGGTTAAATCAACTGAACAAAAACTTGGAACCATACGATACGGTATCAGTACGGCATCAACAAACAGGGCAATTGCTGAAATGCGTAATGATTTTACCCGATATATCGTGTTTTATATGATCTCCTTTATCTGTGCAGGTTTAATTATCTTTTTTCTGGAACTGAACCGTTGCAGAAAACAAGCTGCAACTATTACACGCCCGTTGTGTGATTTACGTGAAGCAGCAGGTACTATAAGCAATGGTAATTATTATTCTGAAGTTAAAATAGACAGTAATGATGAAATGGGGATACTTGCACAGAATTTTGAGTTGATGCGCCAAACCATAAGAAACTATACTACAAATCTGCAAAAAATGGTAAAAGAACGGACACGTGCACTTGAAGCCGCACAGAAAGAACTGGTGGTAAAAGCACATCAGGCAGGAATGGCTGATATAGCTATTGGTACCCTGCATAATGTGGGTAACATTCTTAACAGCGTTAATATATCTGTACAGATGCTTGAACAGCTTACGTCAAGCTCACCGCAGATAAATCTTCAGAAAGCCAATAATCTTTTACGCCAGAACCAGGAATCATTTATTGACTTTATGACAAAAGATCCTAAAGGCCCAAAACTTCTTCAATACTACCTCAAACTGGAAGATTCTTTCGAACTATATAATGACAAAATCATAGAACAAATTAACCGCCTTACATCAAAAGTCAAAGCCATACACGAAGTTATAATGGCACAACAGTCATATGTCAATGCTGCTGCTGTAACAGAATCGGCCTCTATTGAAGAAGTTGTTGAAGATGCATTGACAATGCAAAAAGGCTCTATCGATCGATATAATATCAATGTAATTAAAAAGTTTCCATCACTGCCATCTGTACGTATTCAAAAAACGAAACTGATTCATGTCCTTATAAATTTCATAAACAATGCAAAGGAAGCAATGATTGAAACTCCGCCGGAAAAAAGAGAACTTGAGTTTATTGCATGCAGTGATAATGCCCAAATCGTACTTAAAGTCAGAGATACGGGATATGGAGTTGCACCTGAGAACGTTAAAAAGATCTTTTCACATGGATTTACAACTAAAATAAACGGACATGGTTTTGGTTTGCATAGCAGTGCAAACTATATAAAAGAAATGAATGGAAAGATTAGTGTTGAAAGCCCTGGTCCAGGTTTTGGATCTACATTCATAATCACATTACCACTTTGGCAGGAGTAAAAATGTGCGAAAAAAGTTTACAAAAAAGGCGAATCTTGATAGTTGATGACAATACTGCAATCCATGAAGACTTTAAACAGATACTCAGTCCCCAAAAATGCATAAATATTACTGAAATGGTACAACTTGAAAAAGAATTGTTTGATAACACGGTTGAAATGACGATTCCTGTTAATGAAGGTATATATGAAATTGATGATGCATACAGTGGGGAAGAGGCTTTTGAACTGGTTGAAAAAGCAGAATGTGATAATCGTCAGTATCTGGTGATTTTTATGGATGTAAGAATGCCGCCAGGTATGGATGGAATAGATACAATCCAGAAAATATGGAAATCATATCCTGATATTGAAATGGTCATCTGTACTGCCTTTTCAGATTATTCATGGCCTGAAATCCTTCAGAGGTTTGGAACTACAGATAAGCTTCTTTTCGTTCGCAAACCGTTTGATACCGTAACAATCAAGCAACTGGCACTTGCACTTTCTACAAAAGCCAAATTGGAAATACAAAACCGTAAAGTTACAGAATCTCTTGAAAAAACAGTTTCAGTACGAACAGCCGAGTTAAAGGCCATGGTTGAAGATATGACACGTTTGAGTTCAAGATATAGAAGCTTATTTGAACAGGCACCTCTTGGAATCATTACTGTGAACTGTAATGGAATAATCAAGCAGATAAATCCGGCTGCTGCAGATATGTTTAAAATAACCCAAAGACAAAAGTGTATTAATATTTTCAATGACAAACCCTTTTCTGATATATCTGATATTATCAAATCAGTATGCAGGCCAGAAAAAGTATTTACAACAGAATGTAAATGCAATTTGCCTGATGGAGAAGAAAAGGTGCTTAAAATTAGATCTGCCTCAATTCAGAACGAAGAAATAAATATTGGTTACATGCTGATCATTGAGGATTACACCGAATGCAAACAACTGCAAAAAAAACTGATACATTCAGAGAAAATGAACTCGATTGGTCAATTAGCAGGCGGTATTGCACACGATTTCAATAATCTTTTGACAATCATCAGCGGCAATATTCAAATGATAAAACAAAGAAATGCCTTTAATGATTATCTCGATCTCACCGGGATTGAACAGATAGAAAAGGCTTTGAACCGAGCTTCGGATCTGGTATCCAAAATGCTTGCTTTTTCCAGAAAAGGAAAATACCAGTCTGTTCCTGTTTCAATTCACAGCATAATAGCAGATGTAACAAACCTTCTTGAACATTCTGTGGACAAAAGGATAAACATATGCACCGAATTAGGTGAAAACAACCCATATGTTCTGGGTGATCCCGTTCAGCTTCAGAATATCATTCTTAACATAGCCTTAAATGCCCGTGATGCCATACAACAGAATGGCACAATGTCTTTCAGAACAGAAATCGCAACATTTGACAACGACTATGTAATAGATAAAAGTGTCCGGATGAATACAGACTACGTAATTATCAGAATTTCAGATAACGGTATCGGAATGAATGATGATATATTGTCTCATATTTATGAACCTTTTTTTACAACAAAGAAAAATGGAAGCGGAATGGGGCTTGCAAGTGTTTATGGAGCTGTAAAAACACATAACGGAATTATTAAATGTGACAGTACACCAGGATCAGGAACAACTTTTTATCTTTATTTCCCGGTAATAAATCACAAATCATCCAACGAAGAACCGAAGTGTGAAAGCCCGGTCTTAAATGAACAAAAAAAGACAAATAAGATAATGGTTGTTGATGATGAAATTTTGGTTCTGGAAATTACACAGAAATTCTGTAATGAACTGGGATATGCAACAATAGGATGTAATACTGGAAAAGAAGCAATAGATATTTACAGAAACAGCTGCATGGAAATAGATCTGGTTATTCTTGATGTAATCATGCCTCAACTGTCAGGATATGATATTTTTAAACAAATGAAACAGATTAAACCTTCTTTAAAGGTAGTGGTTGTATCTGGTTTTTCGGATCATGACGAAATAACTCTGATGCTTAATGAGGGAGCATCTGCATTTCTTCAGAAACCATATTCAATCAAGGAACTGGATACAATAATAAAAAAATGTTTATCGTGAGTCATTATTCAAGTGAAATCGAATCTTAAAATGTTCATTTACTGAAAGGATTTCGGTAATGAAAAAAAATAGTGTGCGTATACTTATTGTTGATGACAATGTTTCCATTCATGAGGATTTTAAAAATATACTTGGATCAATTTCCGATTTCTGGAGAAAAGGGAATGAACTCAAAATGCTTGAAAAAGATCTTTTTGGGGAATCGGAACAGGAATCTGATACTATTTATGAGATTGATGATGCCTTCCAGGGAGAAGAGGCCATAAATATGTTCAATATGGCAGAAAAAGAAGGTAATCCATATACCCTGGTTTTTATGGATGTTCGAATGCCGCCGGGTATCGATGGGATTAGAACCAGTTTGGCAATCTGGGAAAGCAATCCAGGTGTAGAGATTGTTTTATGTACTGCATATTCCGATTATTCATGGGATGAAATAATTTCCACAGTTGGTCAGACTGATCATCTGTTATTTATCAAAAAACCTTTTGATACAGTAACTATACGACAAATGGTAGTTGCCCTTGTTCGTAAATGGCAGCATAATAATCAGCAAAAATGTTACACCAATCAATTAGAAAATGATCTGGACGAGAGATGCCGGCAAATTAAAAGCTTACAGAATCACCTTTCATCTATAAAAGAAAGCTTTAATACCGAAATAGTATCAAAAAGTTCATTTTTATCCGATATCCATTATGCAATCAATACACCACTTAGTGGAATAATGGGTACGGCAGATCTTCTTCTTGATACAGACCTTAATGAGGATCAGCGTAATTATGCCAAAACTCTGATTGCCTCCGCAGGTTCTCTTATGTCAGTTACAGGAACTGTTTTTCTGGCAACTGATAATGAAGCTGATGAGTTTAAGCCTGACTGTCTGGATTTTGATATAAGAACAATGTTAGAAAATACTGCCGAATTTATAAAAATCATTATACCAGATAAAAAAATAAATATTTTGCAGATTGTACATCCAGATGTGCCGGACAAGGTATTTGGAGATCCGGGTGGTGTTCGTCAAATTGTTATGCAAATTTGCAATTTCCTCATTAACGTAAAGCAGTCAACAAAAATCATTTTATATCTGCATACAAACGACAAAAATACTAATAATACTGAAAACACAGAAACTTTCATTGATCTTGTTAATGGATCAGATAGCTGTTTTGATATATTTAAAAAAAACGAAAACGATTTAACTAAATGGGAAATCGATAAATTTAATAAATTAAAAAAAGAGAACAAAAACTTACAAATTGCAGACAAGATTGCAGATAAAATAGATGCAGCTATTGGCATCAATGAAAATAAAAACCGGTTTTTTTTCAGATTCGGAAGTAACTTTGAAAAATCAGATAAAAATATCTGCTTTAATTATATCGACAATACCATAGCGGGAGTGAGAGTTCTTGTTCTTGGCAAAAACCCTGTAAGCAGAAAGGTTTTATCTTTATATATTCAACATTGGAATGGCAAAGTTTTTGAAGCAATGGATGTAAATTCTGCAATCGAACAAGTGCAATCTGCAGTAGATACAATTACACCCTTCAATCTGGTTATTGTTGATCTGGATAATACTGATATACAGGAATATGTTGATGTAATCACCAGATTCAGAAGGTATTCAAATCTGGTGAATATTCCACTGATATGTATAACTGCCCGTACACAACGAGGTGATTCACAAATATTAAAAAATGCCGGGTATTGGGCGTATTTATCTAAACCTCTTAAAAAAACCCATCTTTTCCTCTGTATTAATATCCTGTTCAAAATCAGTAAAGGCCAGATTCATTATTCTGAAACAGGATTTCTCACAAGGTATAAACTTGATGAATATTCTAATGTTCTCCGATACAGAGTACTGGTACTGGAAAGTGGACAGCCTGGCTCTCTGACTTCCATATTAGAAATGCATGGGATACGATGTGATACAGTCCAATATACACTTGTTGATAGTATAAAAACAAAAGGAAAAAACTATGATGCTGTAATCATGGATGAAAAAAATAACCTTGAAAGTGCAATCAGGTTAATTCGTAAATTTGATGATAAAATCTTGAAAATAATTTTGTCACAAAAACAAATCTTGAATCTTACAGATACTGATAATACTGTAATAATAATAGAAAATGAACAGGAAATTATTAAAGCAGTTAAAAATTCCAGAAGAAAAAATATATAGCAGCATTGTACCAATACGTAAAGTATACCCGTTCTAAAAATCATATTTTGAACAAAAGTGGATTAATCAGAATACTGAAAATAAAAGTTATTTCCTTTCTGACTTGAATTTCTAACATTCCGATATTTAGATTCAAACCAGAACCTATCTATGTGTTATCTGTTTCAAGGGGGATGTTATGTACAAAGTACTATTGTCAGTGTTGTTAACTTTAACATTGTTGTATGCCCAAACCGCTCAGACAGTAAATTCAGAGCAGGATAAAGAGATTGAAGAAGTTAAACAGGAGGCACCGATTCAACCACAGGTTGATGAAAAAGCGATTGTTCGCACTATTATAGAAAATATCGGTATGAATGATGTTTCTGTAAAGGATATCGCAAAAATGGAAGAGGGGAGAGTGGTTTACCTTGATCTGTCAAACAGAGATTTCAGTAAAGATGGAATAAGTCTTATTCCACCTGAAATTGGACAGCTTACATCTCTCAAGACAATCTTATGTAAAGAGAATGTTATCACCGAAATACCCGCAGCAATCGGAAAGTTAGAATCTTTACAAAAATTAGTTGCTACAAGTAACAGAATTAATTCAATTTCACCGGAAATCGGTAAATGTACCAGTCTGGTTGATCTTGATCTCAGACACAATCAGATAGAAAATCTCCCACCGGAAACAGGTAATCTTAAAAACCTGGTATACCTGAGACTATGGGGAAACAAGTTAACGTCATTACCGGAAACAATTGGTAACCTGAAATCACTTAATGAACTGTATTTAAAAGACAATCGACTTGAAAACCTGCCTTCAAGTCTTACAAAACTTAAACTTGAATATGTAGATATAATAGGTAACAAGTTATGTAATCTTAAACCGGAAATTGAAGCGTGGGTATTGAAGATAGATAAAAAGTACAAACATACACAAAAATGCTGGTAATGAATCGAAATATCATAAGAGACGTACTTTTGTACGTCTCTGTTTTTTATGGAATGATTTTGCTGACAGGGTATTCAACAATACCAGATGCACCATTGTGCTTCAACCGGGGTATCACATGTTTTACCTGATTAAACGGAAGTATTGTTTCAACAGCTAACCATTCTTTATCATACAGGTGTGAAATCGTAGGATTATGTAATGACGGAAGCACGTTAATGATGTTCTCAATATCAGATTCCTTGACATTGCATTTTAATCCTACATACTCTTCAGCATCAAGAGTACCTTGAAGAAGAAGTTTCAGGTTGCTCAGTTTTCTTTTTTTATTCTCATCTTTCCATGCTTTTTTATTAGCAATTATAACTGTACATGTTTCCATTATTGTATCAATAATACGAAGCCGGTTTGCACGCAATGAGGAACCGGTCTCAGTTATATCAACAATAGCATCGACAAGCCGCGGCGGTTTGACTTCAGTTGCTCCCCACGAAAATTCCACATTAACAGGTATATTCTTTTTTTGAAAAAAGCGTGTTGTAGTTGCCACGAGTTCTGTTGCGATTCTTTTTCCATTTAAATCCTGGGCATTTTTAAAATTAGAATCTTCAGGAACTGCCAGAACCCAACGGCATTTTTGACGTGTTGCTTTACTGTAATGTAATTCTGTTACTTCAATTACATCCGCCATATTTTCCTCAGTCCAATCCTGTCCGGTAATTCCTGCATCAAGAATACCCTGCTCAACATAGCGTGGAATCTCCTGTGGACGCATAAGTATAAGATCCAGTTCAGAATCATCACAGGATGGATAATAAGACCGTTCACTTTTTCTGATATGAAAACCGGCTTTTTTAAATAGTTCGATTGTAGGATTTTCCAGACTTCCTTTGGGTAATCCTAATGAAAGTTTCATTGTGGCTCCATTGAAATAAAAAAAAGAAACTGCAACAGAAATATTCAATTGCTGCTGCAGTTGATGAAATTATACAGTAATTTTTTCTTTAAAAGATTTTGTAAGTTCTGGTAATACCTGTAGAGCATCTCCAACAATTCCAAGATTTGCGATCTGAAAAATTGGTGCATCAGGATCTTTATTAATTGCAATAATAAAATCGGAAGATTGCATTCCAGCCATATGTTGCACAGATCCACTTATTCCACATGCAATGTAAAGTTTCGGACAAACGGTTTTACCTGTTTGACCAACCTGATGGGAATAGGGGATCCATCCTGCATCAACTACAGCACGACTTGCTCCTACAGCACCACCCAAAGCTTCAGCAAGTTCCCGGACAAGCTCCAGGTTATCGGCATTCTGCATACCCCTGCCACCCGAAACTATTACATCAGCTTCAGTTATATTAATAGTAGATTCCACCTCTTTTATGATATCAAGAATTCTGGAACGTTCTTTGACATAATCAGCACCGATATTGTGAACTACTATTTCGCCGGTATGCCCTTCATTCTTGCTGGCAGGTTTCATAACTTTATGACGTACTGTTGCCATCTGTGGACGATGATTTGGGCAAATAATGGTAGCCATCAAGTTTCCGCCAAAAGCCGGACGAGTTCCCAGTAAAAGCCGCTTTTGGAGATCAATATCAAGTCTTGTGCAATCTGCTGTTAAACCACAACGGTTTTGTGCAGCGACTTTTGGAATAAATGAACGCCCTGTTGCAGTAGCACCAGCAAGAAAAATTGATGGTTTTTCATCTTTTATGAAATCAGTAATCACTTTTGAGTATGTATCATCAAGAAAAGAAGCAAGTGATTCTCCGTTATAATAACAAACTTTATCTGCACCATATTTTATTAATTTTTCAGCTTCATTATGCATGTCGTTGCCAATAAGTACAGCTACGAGCTTTTCACCAAGCTGATCGGCAAGTTTTCTCCCTTCACCCAGCATTTCGTAAGAAACACCTGCAATGACATTTTCGCGCTGTTCTATAAATACTGCCACATTTTTATACAGGCTGATATCGACACCATCAGCCACATTTTCTTTTTTAATTGAAATAGCAGAATACTTTCTGCAAGCTTCAACACATGCAGCACACAAATTACACTTTTCCAGATCAATTACAGCCTTTTTATCAATTATCTGAATTGCACTCTGCGCACAAGCCCTTACACACAAACTGCAACCAATACATTTTTCAATATCGACTTTTATACTCACTTAAAACCCTCCTATTTAACGACACCCAGGTCAAATATTGTTGAGTGTAATTTTTTTACAAGTTCAGGAATTTCTCCGCTGATTTTTTCACCACCCGATTTTTTTTCAGGTACAAATGAACGCATAACCTGTGTCGGACTTCCGTTTAAACCAAGTTTGTCTTTTTCTACAGAAATTTTTGATGCATCGAGAACTGTGAGCTGTGCTTTTTTAGCTCGCATTTTACCTTTTAATGAAGCCATCCGTGGAGTGTTTATTTCTTTAACAACTGTTATAAGTCCCGGGAGTTTCATTTCAATTACATCATATCCATCTTCCATCATGCGTTCCACTTTAATCGAAGAATTTGAAACACTCTCAATTTTACGTACCCAGGCAACAAAGGGAAGATCAAGCATAGTTGCTATTCCAGGTCCGACCTGCGCTGTGTCCCCATCAATAGCCTGTTTTCCGCAAATAATTAAATCAACTTCTCCTAGTTTCTGAATCCCTTTTGAAAGAGTGTATGATGTTGCCCATGTATCAGAACCTGCAAAAGCACGGTCAGTTATAAGGTATCCCTCATCGGCCCCCATTGCAATACAGGAACGTAAAGCATTTTCTGCCTGAGGGGGTCCCATGGTAACAACTTTCACGATCCCGCCAACCTTCTCTTTAATGCGAATAGCTTCTTCCACAGCATATTCATCAAAGGGATTCACCACAGCTTCAACACCATCACGGATGAGTGTGCCAGTTTCAGGATTTATTTTTACCTGAGTTGTTCCAGGTACCTGTTTTATACAAACAACAATATTCACCTTATCCTCCTGATTAGTAAATCAATAATATTCGATAAGTTAAATCACAAAAAATAGTTTTTTCATTCATTTATGGCAATGTGAAAGGAATAGTAATTACAACAGGGGAGAGGGAACTGCTTTGTAAAAAACTACATGTTTTTACGAAACTTAAGTTCAGCACACTGAAACTGGCGCAATTAGCATCGACATCTTATAATTATTTACAATTCAAACAGTTATAGAATTTGCTTTCTGCACAAAGTAACACAAAACCAATCACTTTAGAAAAACATTATTGTAATCTCACATCAGACCTGTATTGAATTTGCAGGGTGTTGTAATATTTCTACTTTTACCTTTTCAATTCTCTGATTATTCATTTTCAGGACTGTGATATGAAGTCCGTCATGATCAAATTCAGTATTTTCCTGAGGAATATCACCATATTCATGATAAATCAGTCCACCCAGTGTATTATAATCGACCTCTTCAGTTTCAAGATTAATATTCAGCTCTTCATTCAGGTCATGAAGATCAATATGTGGATCGATAAGGTAGGTATTATCTGCAATTTTGATGACCTCTTTCTCTTCTTCATCGTATTCATCCTGAATATCCCCAACAATTTCTTCAAGAATATCTTCCATAGTAACAAGTCCGGCAGTGCCCCCATACTCATCAACAACTATTGCGAGATGAATATGTTTCATTTTAAATTCTTTCATTAAATCGTTAACTTTTTTACCAACAGGAACATAGTGCGGCTTTTTTAAAAGATTCTTAAGATTCCATTTACCATGTTCATTTTCTGAGAGCCAGCTGAGTATATCCTTTGCATATAATATACCCGTTATCGAATCAATAGTTTCGTTATAAACCGGAACCCTTGAATGCCCCTCCTCACGAACTATTTTTAGCACTGTATTAATGTCAGAATTAATATCCAAAGCTTTTATATCAATTCTTGGTACCATTATTTCATCAACAGTGGTTTCACCAAGATCAAAAATGCTTCGAATCATCTCCTTCTCTTCTTCATCAAGAGCTTCTGTATCATTGCGGTGATTCATGCGTGCCTTTTCTTCTTCCGTAAGGAATGCGTATTTTTCATCATATTTCAAAACTTTAAGAATCCATTTATTAATAGCGAGAAACAGGGAAGAAAAAGGCAAAACAAGCCAGCCAAACATCTTGTAGCCAGTATAAGCTACAGGAAAATATGTACGATAAAACCTTAATGAAAATGCTCTTGGTATTTCATAGGCAAAAAGTGTAAGTATGATAAGACTAAAACCAAGAGATATCACAATCGTTTGATATAAAGGAAAATAGGGAATAATTCTTTGCCATAACAGATAGGCAAAAACTGAAAACGTAATGTTTGCCAAAGTCTTGCCAAACGAAACTGTGCTGTTAAGAAGTGGTTGATTTTTCATCAATTCCTCGACCTTGGAGGCATAATACCTCAAATGTTCGTCATCAGCCGGTATTAATGCTTTATCGAAAGAATTGAAGATAATCTTGATTACTGAAAATAGTGAAGAAAGCAAATATGCAATAACAAGTCCAGAAAACAAAAATGACGCCGAAGGGCCACTCTCCAAAAAGAGCCTCCTTTGAAAAGTTAAGTATTAAATTAGTTCACATTCAGATCATGAAGATCCATTATAAAAATCAAATTAATTTCTTCTATGAATACCCGGAAAATGTTTATTTGTAATTTCAAATTCAATCTGAATAATAAGGATTTGCTGTTGATATATATTCACGTTCTTTATTCTCCATTTGAATACGCTCTGAATCGGTCATATGATCATACTCAAGAAGATGGAGCATTCCGTGGACAAATAAACGCTCTATTTCATCATCAAATAAAAATCCGAATCGCACTGCCTGAACTTTAGCCCTTTGTAATGATATATAAATTTCGCCAAGAAAATCTACATCATTGAACGGAAAAGAAAGTACATCCGTAACTCGATTAATTCCCCGAAATCTGTTATTTAATTTCCGGATAAAATAATCTGAACACATTATAACATTGATATTGCGGCTTAATAGAACCTTTTCTGACTGCAGTATTTTCAAGCCAGTGATTTCAAGACGCCTCTGGGGAAAAGACAGAGATTTATACTGATGGTGAAAGGTGACAGGGACATTTTTTTTCATACTGAAACATTAAATAATCGGTTAATGAATTAATAATCCTTATTAAGCAAATAGATTGTCGAGTTATATCAGAATCAAGTTCAGCTTCAAAAGAAACCGAACTCTTTAAAATATCTCTGATTATACAAAAAAATTACTGGTATGTTCGTTTTAACATAAAATAAATCGAATGCAGCAAAATTACAAATCTGCTTTTTGAGATATCAGGAAACCTGAAAATAATCATAGTAACAATATGCTTTTTTGCAGGCAATCATTCTCAATGAACTATCCATAAATTATGATATATACACAGTTTAAATTACGTTTAACATTAATGGATATTCGAAGAAGTTTAACAGTAGTAATTTAACATTACGACAGGTATGAACGGGGCGTGAGAATACTGCATGTTTGTTACAACTGTTTTATAACAGGCTGGCTCCTGACAATCGCTATATTTTTTGTATTGTCGGAAACCAGCCCTGTTTTTGTGTAACCTTACTTATTACGGTTATTTTTGCTTACTCCTATAAATCCGATAATTGGATCCAGTTTTCTGGGATTTTTCCCACGATATTCAACGAAAAATACATATTTGTATACCCCCGGTGAAGCAAGCATTCCATTTTTAGCAGCACCATTCCAATAGATTTCAATTTCCACTATAGTAGTAGAGTCAGTGACATTTGTGGGAAAATCTTTCATCAAATCATTTGTGTTCTGATAATTAACCAAATTACCTACAACATCATAGATTTTAAGATAAGCTGAAACAGAATCACCCGGACCTGGAGCAACAAGCTTTAATATCAAGTCTGTTCCAACAGTTTTTGCCCAATTACTGGCGTTAGGATTATGCCATAACTGAATCTCTGAAGAGTTATAAAAATAATAACCCGGAGACATTGGATTGGGTACAGGATCCACCGTTATACCACTTCCTTCGACCTTTACATTTACTTTCTGATTCATGTGATCCGGGAAATTGCCATCCGAATCCCTTAACGGCATATTTTCGTACTTGATATTGACCCAGTGGCTTCCTGTAAGATCTTCACCATTTGTCATTACCAATACCAGTTGATCTCGCTTGTTACTAATAGATTTGAAATTAGGAATACCATTAAAAAGAGGTACAGCGGTAAAACTCCCGTCACTTTCCCTGACATAAACATTAAATACAGAATCTGGAACAGAAAAAAGGCTGAATTGAGCACCCTCGCCACCCAGAATCGGTTCGGTTAATTTTATTTTAACGGTATCCTCTATATGCTTTGAAGATTTTGTAATCTTCTTGACTTCCCATACTACAGGAGGTGCCCCATCTTTAGTAGGCATTTTATATACTTCATTAACATCACCAAACCCGGATATGGACAGGAAAAGATTCCATGAAGTCTGAGGGATATTGTTTTTAATCTCTGAAAAGATTAGAGAATAACCTGTTTTATCACCTTTAAGGGGAACGATTGATTCAATCTGCCACATATTATTCTCCCTGACAATTTCAAATCCGGATTGTTCCAGATCTGCAAGGTCAACCGGTTTATCAAAAATCAGGTCTATACGATCAAGATAACCATTACCATTGGCATCACGGGTTATGGCTTCTACCACATTAGCACCAGGGCCTTTTATAAACACCGGTACACAATCACTGATTGAATCCAATGATGCACATATGTTTCCGTTTTGATCAATTGTAATATCTTTTGAATCTATAAACGCATGAGGACCGAAATGAGATACTTGAGGTTCCAGTCCGTCTGAAGACCAGTCACTGCTGACAGGAAAGGTTTCATTGCCAAATTTGTCATAACCGGTAGCATAGACAGTAATAGACTGTTCCTGGCTTGAGATAAGGTGAATGGAATCAATTGGATTGCGCTTATTATCTGTTATTTCAATGTCAGTAATGGCATCTGCCCGTAAACGGAAGGGTATGGTTTTGGCTGATAGCTCTTCATTTAATATGACGGTAATCTGATGTAAACTGTCTCTCCATTCTAATGGTGCATAATAAAGTACAAACTCAATAGTATCAATTCCATGGGAAAAACACTGGTTATGGTTTATTATTTTTGATGAGCTTGTGTTAAGGTTTGTTTCAACTCCATCAACAGTTATGGTTGGCTCCGGGCGTTTTGCACCAGTAGGCATTGTGTCATAGTAAATAACTTTGGACGGATCATCGCCTTGATCACCAAAGCAATAGAGCCCGGGAACCCGTCCATCAAAATTTTTGATTATAACCTCAGCACGTAAGGTTTTTCCTGCTATCAGTTCTGATTCTGTTGAAATTAATCGTATTTCGACAGAACTTGGTGGAGATCTTTTAAATTTTACAGGCACATCCAACTGAGGAGTACGCTCATCATCCGGATTGGTAAGAACCAATGTTCCTGTTCCTGGTGTATCCGGAGAACATGTCCAGTAAGAAGCGTAATCGGGGAGAGGATCTGTAAATTTAAGTTCCGTGGAATCAGAATTGATAATCCATGTGACGTTTGTACGTACCCAGTTTTCCGGTTTATCATGTTCATCAGGATCAACAGTAGATGGAACACCATACACATCGTAAGTAGCCGAACTGTCGGTATACATAACAATAGAATCTACTATGTTATAAGTTCCATGATTAACCAGTATTAATTGTATTATGTGATAGGGAACAACTTTTACTATAACCGAATCAGAAATCAAATCTGGTTCAAGCGCAATAACCTCTGTGGAATCTTCAGATTCCAGAATTATACGGTCAATAATTCCATGGTACTTTCTTCCTTCTTCTCCTTTTGGAACTACTACAGAGGAATCTACAGATGTCCATTCTGTAGAAGCAGGATCAGCCATTCTTACATAATAACCTGTAATATCACGTACAACAGCGTACGCTTCAGTACTTGTCATATTATCGGTGATGGTGATAAGATCAACAGGTTGAGGATTTCTAAGAACATGTTCTGAAGTTGTATCCGGAGGGCGAGCCTCAATCCATACTTTATGCGCATTACCTTTTGTAACCCATATTTCCAACGTATCAAAAAGAGTATCTCCATCATCAAGAGGAATGAATCCTTCAATAACAACCAGTGTTTCAGGTATTTCTGGTACGAGTATTGCTGAACCATCACCATTATTTTTAAGAGCTGAAGCCGGATTACCCGCACTCTCAATAAAACGCCACTCTATAAATTTAGACAGGCTGTCAACAACACCTCCAGTGTCATCAATTACTTTACCGCTGAGATTAACTGTCTCAAATACAGCAACAGTATCGTTTGGTTCTGCGTTCAATTCGATTTTGGTGGGTTGTGGATTTAGAATGTTTGTAGTTATATGTATATGTGATTCTTCAGTATGTCTTTCTGCAAAGAAAAAAGAGAGCTGATACTGTTTTCCGTTTTCAAGATAATCAAGCGAATCCAGATCAATAGAACCGACTTCCCAATTATGAATACCACCTAATTCCAGTGCAAGCCTGCCATCTAAAAATACCCATACATCATCATCACCCCTGAAATTAAAATGCATACCATCCAATTTGGTAAATGAATGATGAAGTTCCATAGTGAATGAAAAGTTATGATCTAATTCTCTGTTCCATCTCCGATTTGGCATTTCATTCCCAAAACCAATATTATCCAGAGGAAAAAAATCAACATTAAAATATTCATAATAGTTTTCATTTTGATTATACACAAAAGGAAGAGAATCCTTAAAAACTATATTCTTGAAGGCAGTATCGTGTGGCACATCAGCAATACTGTCAAAAACCATATCTGATCGGTATTGGTTGCTGCATCCTGACCTGCATCTGTATGAAGGAACTGTGGAATCTCCCTGTCCGCCTTTTTCACTATTCCACGGCCGATACCAATATTCAATATAATGGTTTAAATAAGGTACTGGTCCCAATTGAGGTTTATTATCTTCATCAAGAAGAGAATCAACCATTCCTTCATATACACCACTTGTGTGAGGTGTTTCAAATTCCGGATTTGATCCATCGGAATGGAAATCGTAAAAAGTAACCGGAATCCAGATTGTATCAGGTATATTTTGCCCTGAACTGGAAAAACAAGCAAAAAGGATAAACAGGAGAGTGCCTAAACTCCACGAACTGAATATTGGTCTGGATAATTTCATGAAACGCCCTTTGGTTAACCGTTTTTATGACAAACGATCCGTTATTATCCTATAAATATAATAAATTGAAATAATATTTGGGATTTTAAGTAGAAAAAACTGTATTCTGTTAAGATACAGCAAGTATTTATTTGTAACGGCCATAATTTCCAAGAACTTTAACAAGAGGGTTTATTCTATGGGGAATGTTGCAAAAAACGTCTATACTGTGCAGTTTCGCCAAATTGAATGTCGCATAATATATATTATGTAACGTTGGGCTCAAATCTTTATATACTTCCCTTTTTCTCTTTTTTAATCCTTTTTGTTTTACCATATACCCCTTATCTCTTTTAAACATTTCGGACATTTGCCATCTTTCAGATCAATTTTTCCAATCATGTATCCATCAGAACGTTTAATTATTTTTTTACCGCAGTTATAACAAAAAGTATCAATTCTGTCTGATCTGATATTTCCGGGATAAACATATCTAAGTCCGTATCTTGATGCTATATCAAGTGCATTTTTGATAACAGGTTCAGGAGTAATGTTAAAATCTGAAAACTCATAGTTTGGAAAAAAACGGGAAACATGCCATGGAATATCCTTATCAATACTGCTTATAAATTTCACTATCTGTTCGATTTCATCCACTGAATCATTTTTACCAGGAATAAGCAGTGTAGTAATTTCAACCCAGATATCATTTTCGATTAAACGCTTAATATTATCCATTACCGGTTTTAAATGTGCAGAACAGATTTTTCTATAAAACTCTTCAGAAAAACTCTTTAAATCAACATTACATGCATCTAAAAAAGGATTAATCAGATCTAACGCCTTCGTGCTCATATAGCCGTTTGTTACAAAAATTGTATACAAACCTTGTTCTTTGGCAATTTTTGCAGTTTCGTAAGCATATTCAAAAAAGATGGTTGGTTCTGTATAGGTAAAAGCAATACTTTTAGCACCGCTTCTAACTGCTTGTTCTACAATCTGATATGAAGTTACATCCTTACGCCAGTTACCGAATTGA
>Ga0079223_10000144_pt1 | contig 28446 bp, 28 predicted proteins | sample Stecom2011_FD_75072 | JGI IMG/M metagenome (GOLD analysis project Ga0079223, IMG submission 75072) | Agricultural soil microbial communities from Utah to study Nitrogen management - Steer compost 2011 | ecosystem: Environmental > Terrestrial > Soil > Agricultural land | place: USA: Utah...
ATTGGTGAAATGGCGGATGCCGACTACGGATATGTAGGCGCGGGGCCAGGGAAAATTTCTCTCTACAAAAATAGAGAACTCGTCATGAAATCTATTCCGCAAGACGAAGCTGATGACCAGTTGATTGAGCTTATCAAACAAGGGGGTGATTGGATAGATCCAGAAGAGTGATAATCACTTTCTTTCTTCCCATAGAAATAGAACTGAAACGAAACTATTTATACGAAAAACAAGTAAAACCTCAACATCTAAAATTGTTGGTATATATTCTGTTTGTTTTTAAGAAAAGGTTAACTTTGGCATTCGCCGAATAATTTATGTGGTATTTGAATTTTAAAAAGATTTAAAATAATTGTTATATATGGCTAAGGTAATTGCTCTCGCTAATCAAAAAGGTGGAGTTGGAAAAACTACAACTGCTATAAATCTTGCAGCCAGTTTGGCCGTTCTCGAATATAAAGTTCTTGTGGTTGATGCAGACCCACAGGCAAATGCCACGTCTGGCTTAGGGTTCGATTTAAATGAGATTGAATTTAGCATTTACGAATGCATCGTAGATAAAGTAGATACTAAAAAAGCCATCCTCAAGGCTGAAATTGACAATCTATTTGTGCTGCCCTCTCATATTGACTTGGTAGGTGCGGAAATTGAGATGCTCAATATGCCAAAACGTGAATATGTTATCAAAGAGGTTATTGATGCAGTGAGAGAGGATTATGACTTTGTGCTTATCGACTGCTCTCCTTCTTTGGGTTTAATTACAGTCAATGCTCTTACAGCTGCTGATTCAGTAATTATTCCTGTTCAATGCGAATATTTTGCCTTGGAAGGGTTGGGGAAATTATTGAATACCATCAAGATCATTCAAAACAGATTAAATCCTGAGCTTGAAATCGAAGGCTTTTTATTAACTATGTACGATAGCCGTCTCAGATTATCTAACCAAGTAGTAGAAGAAGTTCAAACACATTTTCAAGACATGGTGTTTGAAACATTAATTGCACGAAATGTGAAGTTGAGCGAAGCACCAAGTTATGGAAAAGCAGTGATCATGTATGATGCTACCTCAAAAGGTGCCATCAACTATTTGAACATGGCACGTGAATTACTGCAGAAAAACAATATGACACGAGTAGATAAAGGAAAAAAAATAATTGAATAATTTTTGAATAGGGAACCCAATAAAATGGCAAAAAAAAGCGCTTTAGGACGTGGATTAGGAGCATTAATAGACACTACGGATGATTATAAATCTCGTCCAGCAGCCTCTATTATTGATATTGATGTGGATAAAATCCAGGCAAATCCTTGGCAACCACGTTCACACTTTGATGAAGAACGATTGGAAGAACTTGCTTCCTCCATTAAGGGAGTAGGGATTGTACAACCTCTCACTCTTAGAAAAGTAGGCGAAGATTCGTACCAGATTATTGCAGGAGAACGCCGTTTTCGTGCCTCTAAGCTTGCGGGACTAAAGACAGTACCAGCTTATGTTAGAGATGCCGATGATGATACGATGCTGGAGATGGCTTTGGTTGAAAATATCCAGCGTGAAGATTTAGATCCCATTGAAGTAGCTATAAGTTACCAACGTCTAATTGATGAGTGTAATTTAACACAAGAGAACTTATCAGACAAAGTAGGGAAAAAAAGATCTACCATAGCCAACTATTTGCGATTGCTCAAACTTCCAGCTGAAGTGCAACTGGGGCTGCGCCAACGTCAAATTTCAATGGGTCATGCACGCGCCATTATCAATGTAGAAAATGGCAAAAAGCAAATTGATATTTTTGAAGAGATCATTAAAAATGACTATTCTGTTCGCAAGGTAGAAGAGTTGGTACGAGATTTGGATAAGACACCCGCAGAAAAAACTCAGAAAAAGAAAGAGGCTCTATCAGTAGAAGGGTATGACACCTTGAAACAACAGCTTTCAAACTTTTTCCAGACCAACATTCAATTTTCAAGAACCGAATCAGGAGCGGGCAAAATAGTTATTCCGTTTACAACTGACGAGGAGTTAGAAAAGATCATCACTATTTTAGATAAAGCAAAATCCTGAATTTGAAAAACTCTTCTGTGTTGAAGGTGAAGAATAAAACCGTTATTTTAATACTAATATGTGGATTTCTCTTTACTAAATCTACTATTGGCTTCGCTCAATTAGCAGATACATTAGAGATCCAAAACAGTGCCTCTTACCAAACCGATGATCTGCTAAAACCCTATAAACACTCTCCGCACAAAGCAACTATCTATGCCGCTGTTATTCCTGGTTTAGGGCAAATTTACAATAAGAAATATTGGAAATTGCCTATACTATATGCAGGTATTGGTGGTGTTATTTATGCTATACAATTCAACTCAGAAAACTACGATAAGTATAGATCTGCTTATCGTGACTTTCTCATTCGCGACCCTAAAAACATGAGCTACTTGAAAGTGATAGAAAACACGCCAATTACACTTGAGGATGTTCATGGCCCTTATGCAGATTGGTTTCAAAGGACTCTTGACAATCGACGAAAATATTATCGTCGCTATCGGGATATTAGCTATGCAGGTTTAGTAGGTGTTTACTTAATTCAAATTATTGATGCTACTGTGGATGCACACTTTAAAAACTTTGACATTAGCGATGATTTATCATTAAATTTAGAACCAGTAATTTTATCAACACCCCAAGAGCCATTCGGTGGTGCAGTGGGATTTCAATTAAAGTTTAATTTTTAAGATAAGGGTGTTATGAAAATTTTCAATCTAACGATTGCAACTCTCTTTTTGGGTTTCAATCTATATGCTTATACTCCTATAGAGGGAGCAAATGATGTTGCAGATGATAATTATGAAAGTAATTTAGACAGTCTTATTAACTTATGGCATGCACGCACTATGAGTAGTGATTTTGTGGTTGACTCTATCTACGAAAATATAGAAAAACTAGTGGAAGAGTTACCAGATTCTGTTTATATAGAAAGGCTGGCAGCGATTAGTTCCCCCATTTTTCTCCCATTTAACCCACAAGTTAAGTCATACATCAAACTCTACACACAACGACGTCGTGAGCAGGTGTCATTAATGCTGGGCCTTTCTGAGTATTATTTCCCCATTTTTGAAGCAGCTTTAGATGCGCACAATATGCCTTTAGAGTTGAAATACCTACCTGTAATTGAATCTGCGCTGAATCCGCTTGCTCTTTCTCGTGCTGGGGCATCGGGTATTTGGCAGTTTATGTATTATACGGGTAAACAATATGGTTTAACAGTAGATTCTTATTTGGATCAACGGCGTGATCCTTATTTGGCTACAGAAGCAGCTGTAAAGTTTTTGTCAGATTTATACAAGATATACGGTGATTGGCAATTGGTTATTGCCGCCTACAATTGTGGGCCAGGAAATGTAAATAAAGCAATTCGCAGGTCAGGTGGTAAGAGAGACTTTTGGGAAATATATTACAGATTGCCACGCGAAACAAGAGGATATGTGCCCGCTTTCATTGCAGCAACTTACACCTTTAATTATGCTAAGGAGCACAATATTACGGCAAAACCTGTTGCATTGCCTTTGGCAACTGATACCATCATGGTCAGTCAGCCACTTCACTTCACGCAGGTTTCTGACATGACAGGTGTCTCTTTAGAAGTACTTCGTGAACTCAACCCGCAATATCGTAAAGATGTAATTCCATCAGGAAAGTCTGCTTACCCGTTGCGCTTGGCATTTAATAATGTAACCTCGTTTATCTCATTGGAAGATACCATTTACACCCATCGCAGAAAAGAATTCTTTCCAAATGGCAGTTTGGTAGTTCTTCCCTCCTCAACAACCCACGCAGTAGCAGCTCCGCCTGGAAGAAAAGTGGTGAATTATACGGTAAAATCTGGAGATGTTGTTGGTCTAATTGCTGAATGGTTCAATGTCAGAACATCTGATTTAGCATATTGGAACAACATTCATCGAAATGTCATCAAAGTAGGACAAAAACTGGTGATCTACGTGCCCGACGAAAAGGTCAGCCACTATCAGGAAGTGGCAAGAAAACATGGAAGCTCCTACACATCAACCAGTAGTTCTACTCCAAACACCACTTCTACCTCAGGGGATTACATCTATTATACGGTGAAATCTGGCGATAGCATTTGGACTATTGCTCAACAATATCCAGATGTGAGTAACGAGGACATATTAAGATTAAACAACATCACAGATGCCAGAAAAATAAAACCAGGTCAGCGTCTTAAAATCAAGCCCCATACTTAATTTTATACGCTTCGGCAGATGACATTCAACAAACGCATGCAATGGCAAGAGTTTTGATATTATAGGTTTAGAACTAAATATACTAAGGAGGATTACATATGTTTACATCACCTTTATTTTTAATTTTTATATTTTTTGCGCTGGCAAGCTGGATAGTAAGCTCTCAGCTTAAAAGCAGATTCAAAAAATATTCTAAGACTATTTTACCCAGCGGTCTATCTGGTCGTGAAGTGGCTGAAAAAATGTTGCACGACAACGGAATTAATGACGTTCGTGTGCTTTCGGTAAAAGGGCAGTTAACCGATCACTACAATCCTGCCAATAAGACAGTAAATTTAAGTGCAGAAGTGTATAATGGCAGAAACGTGGCAGCAGCAGCTGTAGCAGCACATGAGTGCGGTCACGCCGTTCAACATGCAAAAGCTTATGCACCTTTGAAACTGCGTTCGGCTTTGGTGCCTTTACAAAATGTAAGTGCACGTCTCTTAAATATCATTTTTATCTCCATGTTTGTAGGTGCTCTGTTACTTCCAACACTTATCTCTTTTGATGTGGCACTAATGGTAATCATTGCCTGTTATGCAGTCTTTACACTCTTTGCTTTGATCACTTTGCCCGTTGAGTTTGATGCCAGTCATAGAGCCTTAAAATGGCTCAATGTGGCAGGTATTACGGGAGGTCGAGCACACGTTGAAGCTAAAGATGCACTCAGATGGGCTGCATCCACCTATGTAATTGCAGCACTTTCAGCTTTAGCCACATTGATTTACTATATTATGATATTTGCAGGACGAAGAAATTAGTATCGAACAACTAAGATTATTACAACCTAATTAAATGGCCAATACTATTTGTATAAGTATTATTGGCCATTTTTAATTTTAGAGAGGAAAATCTAAAATTCAAGAGCACAAAAATCCGCTTCAAGAAAATAGCAGCCATCATAAAAAGCCTGCGGAAAATATTTCCACTATCTTTATAAGATTCATTTAAACAAAAGTACAAACAAAATCTTCTCTAGTTGAGATCATATTAAATGCGAAAAGCTATTTCTAGATAAAAGAATAAAGCTCCTTTTTACACCTGATTATTTATGCGCACAAGAATTTTTCAAACTATACTACTTCTATTCATACTCATTGGATCAATGGGGTATGCCCAGAGCGAACGTCCCAAAATAGGATTGGCATTGAGCGGTGGGGGTGCAAAGGGATTGGCTCATATAGGAGTTTTAAAAGTGCTGGAAGAGGTGGGCATTCGCCCAGATTATATTACAGGAACCAGCATGGGCAGTATTATTGGTGGATTATATTCCATTGGTTATAGCCCACACGAGATTGACTCTATTGTTCAGGTTTTAGACTGGTCGCAGCTTTTAACCGATGGCATTCTGCTTACCGATGTTATTCCTGAAGAGAAACATGACTACAATCGCTTCCACGCTGAGCTTGATATAGAAAATGGCAGATTGATGGCTCCCTCTGGATTTGTGCAAGGAACCTCCATCTCTGGCTTATTAAGCAGATTGTCTTGGCGCACTGCGGGTATAGATAAGTTTTCAGAGTATCCTATTCCTTTTAAGTGCGTAGCCGTTAATTTAGTTTCAGGTGAACAGTATGTTTTTGACGGAGGCAATTTCGCTTCAGCCCTTCAAGCCAGCATGGCCATTCCCTCTGTATTTTCACCTGTACATATTGACTCTATGCGGTTGGTTGATGGAGGGGTGCTCAACAACTTCCCAGTCTCTTTGTGTAAAGAGATGGGTGCAGACATTATCATTGGAGTAAATGTAGGGACAGATCTTCTCACAGATGATTCAGCACTAAGCTCCCCAATTAACGTACTGTCGGCTTCCGCGATGATAGGCAACACAACTTTAGCCAAACAGCAATTACCTTTAGTTGACATTCTCATAACACCAAATATGCAAGGATTTGGGGTAAGCAGCTTTTCCGACGGAAAAGAAATTATCCAAAGAGGCGATTCAGCTGCAAGAAAAGTAATAGACAAATTAACATTACTTACTGCTAAACTGGATTCCTTTGATGCTCCAACACCAAAAAAATCATTGGTACATCCTCAAAGTATTCTCGTAAAAGAGATAAATATAAAAGGATTGGAAAGAACAAATCCTCAGTTTTTCAAAAGCTCTTTCCAAATTCAGGTAGGCGATACTGTAAATGGAGCAGACCTAGATCGTGGTATAAATAGACTATTGGGAACCCGCTATTTTGAGTCGGCAACTTATCAGCTAAAACCCATGGAAGATGGATTTGTATTAAATATGCAGGTTATAGAATCCGCTCCTGCCCGATTTAAGTTCTCGTTACATTACGACAACGAAAATAAAGCCGGAATTATCTTAAATACAACTCTTAGAAACGTTTTGGTGAAAGGAAATCGTGCTTCAGCAACTGTGGACATTTCTGAGAGACCTCGTTTTAATCTCACTGCCATTAACTATTATGGCGCCAATCAAAATGTAGCAACTAAATTAGAATTAAATTGGGAAAACAACAACTTTCCTGTCTATCTAAACGATGGTACTACTTATGGAATTTTTAAACACAACTACTTCTCTTCCCAATTGGGCTTTCTATCGTCATTAGGTACCCGCTGGGAGATTAACACTTACGCACAAATAGATCGTTCTGTACTTTCAAATAGAAGCGGTTTCTACGAACTCTTTTATTCTGGCGTAGATTATTTTGGAAGTTCCTTCTTTACAGCCAATTTTTCAACACGATTCAACACATTAAACCGACGTCATTTTCCAACCAAAGGAACAATATGGAATGTTCATGTACAAATGCTATTAAATGGAAGGGAGGTCTTTTCTGGCACTCCAGAAGGACGAGAGAAAGTTGCAGAATCTATAGCAATCGCTGAAAACAATTTTTTATTAGCTCGCACCTCCTTCCAAACTTATATCCCATTGCACAACCGATGGGTAGTTAGCCCCAGAGCTGAAGCGGGTTTCTCCACTGAAAACCTACCCATTACTGCCACAAACTATATTGGTGGAATGCCTTTTCAGCGACGCTACAATGAAGTTAGCTTTGTAGGATTTTCCTCCCGCGAACTAATCGTTCAAAATTATCTTATGGCGCAGCTCAATTTACGATATCGCTTTTTTCGTAAAATGAACCTAACCGCAACTGTGAATGGTATATACTCTAAAAATGATCAACCCATCGTATTTCATCCCCTCACTTTATATTGGGATGAACTAATTTGGGGGTATGGATTGCTTATGGAGTACAACAGCTTCCTTGGACCCATTCAAGCTGGAGTTTCTAAAAACACACTAAACAGTGGTCTTCGTTGGTATTTGGGCTTGGGTTATTCGTTCTAATAATATTATAATATAATAGATGGCTCATCGAATATTGATGGTTCATCTATTATTATTATTTTTGTAAATCTTTTTACAATAAAATATAGCACCAATGCTGAATAAGATTGAAAGTTTACTTCAAGAAATAAAGAGTCTGAGAGCTGAAACACCCGAAGCCGCAGAACAATTAAGAATAAAATATTTAAGTAAAAAAGGATTAGTTTCACTTCTTTTTGATGATTTCAAATCTGTTCCACCAGCAGACAAAAAGGACATAGGGATGGCACTTAATCTTTTAAAAAAAGAAGCACAAGAGACGATTCAACAAATTAAGGACTCTTTTGATACCGATGTAGAAGAAGGAAATCTCTCCGACTTTTCCTTGCCAGCATCCTCACTTCCTTTAGGCAGCAGACATCCATTGTCGGTGATTCGCAATCAAATTGTAGATATTTTTGGTCGTTTGGGATTCACCGTTGCTGAAGGACCTGAAATTGAAGACGACTGGCACGTTTTCTCAGCTCTCAACTTTCCGTTTGAACATCCCGCACGTGATATGCAAGACACCTTTTTCATCCACAAAGATCCAGATGTTCTGTTGCGTACCCATACTTCCTCTGTGCAAGTGAGAGTTATGGAAAAAGAGCAGCCGCCCATTCGGGCTATTTTCCCTGGACGTGTATTCCGAAATGAAGCTATTTCATCCAGAGCACATTGTATTTTTCATCAGGTAGAAGGCTTATATATCGACAAAGAAGTTTCTTTTGCAGACCTAAGACAGACCTTACTCTATTTTGCCAAAGAGATGTTTGGTCAAGAAACACAGATCCGCCTACGCCCCTCCTACTTTCCATTTACCGAACCTTCTGCAGAGATGGATATATCATGCACATTATGTGGCGGAAAAGGATGCAATATGTGCAAGCACAGCGGATGGGTTGAAATATTGGGCTGCGGAATGGTAGATCCATCTGTATTAGACAATTGCAAAATAGATAGTAAAGAGTTTACTGGCTTTGCCTTTGGAATGGGCATAGAAAGAATTGCTCTTTTAAAATATCAAATTAATGACATCCGACTATTCTTCGAAAATGATGTTCGGTTTTTAGAGCAATTTAAATCGGCTCTTTAAAAACTAATTTGTAGCCAATTATACAAAAGCTTCTGCTGGGACTTACAACAATACATTGTCACTTTGTAGAAAATAGCGAAAAAATTGAAGGAGAAATTACACTCGAAAGTAAATTTGGCAAATAAAACCTTCGTATATTTTAAACTTATGAGTATTGACTGAAGAAGCTGAATTTTATTTGTTATATATTAAGAGTTGAATTATAACAACTTATTCCTAACGGCATTTCAATTTTCTTAAAGATATATCCATTTTAAACTGGCCAATTGTTTGATAGCTAAATTATTTTCTCTACTTTTGTCATCCGTAAGAATTTCGAGGGGTTTGAAGTGGCGAAACAAGAGAAATTTGTCCACCTCCGAAAATAAACAATAAATCAACAGAATATGTACGCAATTGTAACTATTGCAGGTCAACAGTTTAAGGTTGAAAAAGATCGCAAAGTATTTGTTCACCGTTTAGATGCCGAAGAAGGTGCATCGGTAGAATTCGATGAAGTTTTGTTATACGAAGACGAAAGCGGTATTCAAATTGGTGCTCCATTTTTAAAGGGCGCAAAAGTAACAGCAAAAGTCTTGGCTCACTTGAAAGGCGATAAAGTAATCATCTTCAAAAAGAAAAGACGTAAAGGTTATCAAAAAATGAATGGTCATCGTCAATATTTCAGTCAAATTCAGATCGAAGACATTCTAGTTGGTTAATTAAAATAAAAGTATTTAGATATGGCACATAAGAAAGGAGTAGGTAGTTCCAAGAACGGTCGCGAATCAGAAAGTAAGCGATTGGGCGTTAAGATTTTCGGAGGTCAATTCGCAAAATCAGGAAATATCATCGTACGTCAACGCGGCACGCAACATCATCCAGGAGACAATGTAGGAATCGGTAAAGATCATACGTTGTTCGCACTTACAGATGGCAATGTTGTTTTCCGTAAGAGAAGAGACAATCGTTCATTTGTCTCAGTTGAACCTGTTACTGCAGAGTAAGTAACATTAGAAAAAACTTAAAAAGTCTCCTGCTTTTGTTACTTTAGTAACAAATTCAGGAGACTTTTCTATTTAAAGACTTTTTAATCAACTTTTTATGCTTACACTCAAACAAATTCAAGATAACAAACAGGAGGTGATCGACCGTTTGAAGATAAAAAACTTCGATGCCACCAAAGCTGTTGAAGGGATCATCTCATTGGACAATCAACGTAAAGCAACACAGGTCGAGTCTGATGCTTTACAAGCCGAAATGAACAACCTATCCAAAGCCATTGGACAGATGTTCAAGGAAGGAAAGAAAGAGGAAGCAGCACAAGCAAAAGAGAAAACGGTTGATCTAAAAGAAGAGATCAAACAATTGACCTCCTCACATGAGCAGATCGAAAGTCAATTGCAAAAAATATTGATTGAACTACCCAATCTACCCCATAATTCAGTTCCTGCTGGAAAAGGAGCGGATGACAATGTGGAAGTACGCAAAGGAGGAGATTTTCCGAAACTAAACAATCCACTACCTCATTGGGAATTAGCAAAGAAATATAACCTCATCGATTTTGAATTAGGGGTAAAGTTAACTGGTGCTGGTTTTCCCGTCTATAAAGGAAAAGGAGCTAAGCTACAGCGTGCGCTCATCCATTTTTTCTTAGAGGAAGCTACCAAGGCAGGCTATGAAGAAGTGATGCCTCCGCTGATGGTAAACGAAGACTCAGGATTTGGAACCGGGCAACTACCTGACAAAGAAGGACAAATGTATCATGTAGGCATAGACAATCTTTACCTTATCCCCACTGCTGAAGTACCAGTGACCAATATGTATAGAGATGTTATTTTAAACAGTGGGCAACTGCCGCTAAAAAACTGTGCATATTCCGCATGCTTTCGTAGAGAAGCAGGATCTTATGGAAAAGATGTGCGCGGGCTCAACCGCTTACATCAGTTTGACAAAGTAGAAATAGTGCAGATTGCACATCCAGATAATTCGTATGAAATCTTAGACGGAATGGTGGCGCATGTACAATCCTTAATTGAAAAACTAAACCTTCCATGGCGTATTCTAAAACTATGTGGAGGCGACATCAGCTTCACAGCAGCTTTAACTTACGATTTTGAAGTTTATTCGGCTGCACAAGAACGTTGGTTGGAGGTAAGTTCTGTGAGTAATTTCGAGAGCTTCCAGGCAAACCGATTAAAATTACGCTTCAAAGAAGAAGGCGAAAAAAAGACCCAATTGGCACACACCTTGAATGGCAGCGCATTGGCACTCCCAAGAATTTTAGCAGCTCTGTTAGAAAACAACCAGTTTGAAGGCGGCATTCGTATTCCTGAGGTATTGATTCCATTTTGCGGTTTCGATGTGATTGATTAAACCATATATGAACCAAAAAAATCAAACATTTTAAGTTGTTCTATGTCTTATATCTTCAACGTCTCATTTTACGTGAATCCTTCATTTGAGGAAAAATGGTCTGCTTGGTTTAAAGAGTGCTTTAGTGATAATACATTTCCTGCAGATGTAAAACAACCAGAAGTTTTTGAAGTAATTTCTGAAACTCCTGGCGATTTTACGGTATTTTCTGCGCAATGGAAGTGCTCCTCCACGGAGGTCTTAGAAGAGTTAGATGAATATATGGCTGCTTTTTTACAACAACTCCCTCGCCTTTTTGGCGAGGACATTACGCATTTTAGCTCTGTTTTGAAACAAATCACATGACCACTAAACAACCAAGTGAAAGAATAATTCTCGGCATCGATCCTGGGACAACAGTAATGGGGTATGGAGTACTTCAGGTTAAAGGGGATGTTCCTTCTATGGTAGTAATGGGCGTTTTAGAACTCAAAAAATATTCAGATCACTATGTAAAATTAAAGCTCATTTTTGAGCGTGTGGTTCAACTGATAGATACCTACCATCCGGATGAATTGGCCATTGAAGCTCCTTTCTTTGGTAAAAACGTACAATCGATGCTAAAGTTAGGCCGCGCACAAGGGGTTGCTATGGCAGCTGCACTGTCTCGTTCTCTACCCATCTTTGAGTATGCTCCACTACGCATCAAACAAGCGATCACAGGTCGTGGAAATGCTTCTAAAGAACAAGTTGCATTGTTTTTAAAGCAATACTTAAAGCTCAGTGAAGATCATGAATATTTAGATGCCAGTGATGGCTTAGCCGCAGCCGTTTGTCATTTCTATCAATCACGAAATCCTATTGCAGGAACAGGCGTAAAAAGCTGGAAAGAGTTTATAAATAAGAATCCAGGGCGGGTTAAGAAGTAAGTTAAAGCACCCATACATAACTTATCTTCATAGATTTGCTACAAGTGTTCTCTTATCTTTTGAGCAATACTCTCCATCTCTTCAGCGTTCAACTTTAACTTAGGTTTAGAGAAACTAATATCTGCCTCAGATTGAATAGGGACCAAATGAATGTGTGCATGTGGTACTTCCAAACCCAAAACCGCTACTCCAACTCGTTTACATTCAACCGCTTTTTCAATGGCCAGCGCCACTCTCTTTGCAAAAACTGAAATGCCTTTCATCGTTTCATCGTCCAAATCAAAAAAGTAATCCACTTCTTTTTTGGGAATTACCAAAGTATGCCCTTTAGCCAACGGACGGATGTCCAGAAAAGCAAAATAGTTCTCGTCCTCTGCAATTTTATAACAAGGGATTTCACCGTTGATAATTTTTGTGAATATAGTTGCCATAATGATAGGATTAAATTACTCAAATAAAGACACATCAAATATAACAATTTTATAAAGGAGAAATAAACAGATAATAGACCGAAGATAAAAATCTTCAAAGCCTTGTCTTTGATTGTTCTATCTACTATTTTAAGCCTTAATTTTAGGTTATATGTAACTCCCTAAACACTATTCAGCTAAAACACTATAACATGTAGTTGTAAAAAAGTTTCTTATATACGGAATCTTTCCTAACCAATTGGGTAGCAAAATCGGTTTCAATTTAAACTTCACTTCGTAATGAGGGTTAATTAAATAAAACTGCTCTTTTAAGATCGTAAAGTTTAATTCCTTCACCAATTTATAATACATTTCAATAGTTATCCGAGCTTCTCGAATACTCAACAACTCACTAATAATATTATCCTTTTCAGAGAAAGATTTTAACAAGAACTTATAAAAAGGCAAAGGAAGAAGGTGTATAAATGGCAGCCAAGAAACGACAGGGTTACGACATATTTGCTGATGACCGCCAAAGGGCATTTGCCATGCAGGAAAACCTAAGAATAAGACTCCTTCCCCATCAGGTTTTAACAATTTCTTTAATAACCCTAGCAATTGAGTTTTATCATGAATATGTTCTATTACATCATTTAGCACAATTATATCAAAAGGTCCAATATCTGTAGCATCAAAAATATTCATATGCAACAAACGAACCCTATCACCATATTCGGCAAAAACATCCTTGGCTTTCTCTATTCTGGATGGAGCTTGGTCGATAGCAGTTACTTTACAATTCCTTTCAATAAAGGGCAATAGATTACCGCCATCTCCACAACCTACTTCTAATACTTCTGTATCTTCTGTTATCTTTTTAATTTTTTGAATAAAGGGAACAAAATACTTTTCGCTTGTTATAGATTGTTCGCGAAAATATCTTTCCCTGTCTGTGTGTCTTGGTTGCATAACTCAAACGCTATTTTCAATTATTATTGGCGTGATCTATTAGCTCTTAATTAATACAAAGGCACAAAATAAGTATAAACAAAAACAAAAAATGCAATTTAAGCCACTTATATTATTTCTTCGCTTAAGAAAAATAAACAATTAAGAAATCCCAAAAGAAATTTACAATTGATCTATATGTTAAAGGATGTTAGGTTAGGAGCCTATGTCTTTTATCCGCACGAAAAAAAGATGAGTGTAAAAAAATAAAGACCTACATAGAAATAACTGCCTTTTAGAAAAGTAAAATTCTAAAAATAGAAAAAAGCCGAAGACAAACTTTCTTTGTTTTGTCTTCGGCCATTTCTCGCAATTATAGCAAAAATAGAGGTTTCGTATATCGTATGTTCTATAAGGAAATATCCAATATTTCAAAAGTCATTAAGCCCGAGGGCACTTGAATCTCAACTTTATCGCCCAGTTTTTTACCTAATAATCCCTGGGCAATAGGAGTAGTAATGGCAATCTTACCCGCTTTTAAATCGGCTTCACTTTCTGAAACCAATTGATAAGTCATAACCTTCTTGGTTTTCAAATTCTTTATTTTTACAATATTTAGAATTTGAACCTTAGATGTATCTAGCTTTGATTCATCAATGATGCGGCTATTGGCAACGGTCTCTTTCAAACGTGCAATCTTCATTTCTAAAAGACCTTGCGCCTCTTTTGCTGCATCATATTCAGCATTTTCAGACAAATCACCTTTATCGCGAGCCTCTGCAATCTGCCTGGAAATGGCGGGCCTTTCAACCGACTCAAGTTGTATCAACTCTTCTTTCAATCGTTTGAGCCCTTCTTCAGTAACGTAACTCACTTTAGACATACTATTTCCTCCTGATATTAATTTAAAAGATTATCTAAAAAAATAAAAGAATCCCAAATACTACAGAGACTCTCTTTGTTAACATAGTAACAATGTGCTTATTAATAAGTAAAAAAGATTTTTGTTTATTTGTTGTGTGGTGATGAATTAGAAACTGGGCCGTTTTAATATTTCTGAATAGATCATCGCCCTGCGCAGATCCTGTGGATCTTTGAACCATATTGAGGCTTCTGACTCTATCTCCTCGATGGCTGCCAATCTCCTTGGAACTGATTTTGGTGGAGTCTGAGAGACTCCCTCCGATCTTTCTATTCCCTCTTTTTGTTTCGTCTTATGGTAACTGGCAGATAAATGACTTTTCATACCCTCATAGGGAATATTTTTTGACTGTTGAGAGGGTATGGGTGAGACTTCGATCTCTTCTTTTGGTTTTCCCTCTCCACCACTCAACCAGTCACTAAACGTAGGGAAGTTTTCATCGCTTTCCCTTTCATTCATTTCACTTTGGGGTACAGGAGTTTCGTCTTGAGGAGCTTTTTTGGCCTTAATAATCATACTAACGACCAATGCAGCAACCATGACAACGATGTAGATAATATCTCCAACTGATTCTCCCATTTATAAAATAAATATTAGCTAATTTAGCCGTAACTATACAGATTACCAAATAAAGCTACTTCAATTTTAATCCTCCTCTATACGCTACAAATACATATAGGTTATGAGTTACATATATATAGCTATGAAACAGATGATTAATATAAAAAAAAACTGTTGGGTACTACCTTCTAATTTGATTTTTTTCGTAACCCTGCTGTTCCTGTTTTCAGCATGTGATAAACGAGATAATCCCGTTCCAACTGCTAGATTTACTGTAACTATAGACTTAAGCTTCCCTGATTACAATAAAGAGTACTTTATCCTAAACTACGACCCCTATACTCATAGAACTATTGGCATATCAGGGATATTAATAGTTCGTGGCGTGACAAACGATGGAAACGAAGGATACAATGCTTTTGAAAGATATTGCCCACATGATCAAAAGATCTCTTGTAAAGTCAACTTTGACGATGGTTTCACCACTGCTACTTGTCCCTGTTGCGAATCTCAATTCTTAGTTGCAAGTCCAGACGGTGACGTATTAGAAGGTCCATCTGTTTATCCGCTAAAAACCTACAAAACCAGACTAAACGGAAATCGACTTACCATTTATAATTAAAATGTGCAGTAAGTATGACCTTTCATACTCACTGCAGTTTCAGTTAAAAGTTCTAAATCTTAATATCGATAATTTTCTGCTTTATAAGGACCATCCTCTTTTATCCCTAAATAATCCGCTTGTTCTTTCGTTAATTTTGTCAGCTTAACACCCAACTTATCCAAGTGCAAACGAGCCACCTCTTCATCCAACGATTTTGATAAGGTAAAAACGCCCAACTCATGCTTTTTTGTCCACAACTCTATCTGTGCCAAGGTCTGATTAGTGAATGAAGCGCTCATAACAAAGCTGGGATGGCCATTGGCATTCCCTAAATTAACCAATCGCCCGCGCGACAAAAGAGTAATGCTGTGTCCATCTGGAAACAAGAAACGATCAACCTGTGGTTTGATATTAATCTCTTTTATGCCTGGGTAGTTCACCAATTTTTCTACTTGAATCTCATTGTCAAAATGACCGATATTACAGACAATAGCAGTATCCTTCATTTTAGCCATGTGATCGACTGTAATAACATCACGATTTCCAGTAGTGGTAACATAAATATCTCCTTCATAAAGAGCGTCTTCCACAGTAGTAACTTCATATCCTTCCATAGCAGCTTGCAAAGCGCAAATAGGATCTATCTCAGTCACCAATACACGAGCCCCAAATCCTCTCATGCTCTGTGCACATCCTTTGCCCACATCGCCATAACCACAAACAACTACTGTTTTACCAGCCACCATCACATCGGTGCCACGTTTGATTCCATCTGCCAAACTTTCACGGCAACCATATAGATTGTCAAATTTCGACTTTGTTACTGAGTCATTTACATTGATGGCTGGGAATAGAAGTTCTCCGCGTTCCATCATCTGATACAACCTGTGCACACCTGTGGTAGTCTCTTCACTAACCCCTTTAATGCCTGCTGCAATTTTAGTCCAACGTTGGTTGTTTTCAGCAAAAAGCTTGTTCATTAAAAGCATCAATTCACGAAAATCCTCACCCTCCTTACTATAATCTTTCTTTAAGATTTCAGGATTCTTTTCTATTTCTACTCCTTTATGTACCATGAGAGTAGCATCTCCACCATCATCCACTATGAGATCTGGACCTTGTCCGTTGCCAAAATCCAAAGCTCTTTCGGTACACCACCAATACTCTTCAAGGGTTTCACCCTTCCAAGCAAAAACAGGGATGTTTGCGGCAGCAATGGCGGCTGCGGCATGATCTTGGGTAGAATAAATGTTGCAACTGGCCCAGCGAACCTGTGCACCCAGCTCAACCAACGTTTCAATCAAAACGGCAGTCTGAACGGTCATGTGCAATGAGCCCATAATACGTGCTCCTTTGAGTGGCTTTTCTTGGCCATATTTCTGACGAAGAGACATTAACCCTGGCATCTCTTTTTCTGCAATCTCGATCTCTTTCCGACCGAAATCAGCCAAATTAATATCTTTCACTTTATAATCCTGAATGCTCATCCTATTAATGCTTTATGACTGGTTAATTCAGTCTGATTATATATTTTTAATTATTTAAAATTCTTCGAATGGTTAACTCATCCCTTTTTAGTTGAGCTTTTAGTGCTTCAATATTATCAAATTTCATCTCATTGCGAATTCTTTCTTCAAAATAGATAGAGATCTCTTCTGAATAGATATCTTGACTAAAATCTAAAATATGAACTTCTACCGTTCTATGATCCAACTGCTTACTAACTGTTGGGCGAACTCCTATGTTGACCATTCCATTATAGATTTTACCCATAACCTTCACCCGACAGGCATAAACGCCATCCAGAGGAACTAATTTATACTCCTCCTGCAGATCAATATTCGCAGTAGGATAGGAAATTGTCCTTCCCAGTCTGTTCCCGCCAATTATCCTGCCCGTAATTGTGTACGAATATCCGAGTAAATGGTTGGCTTTATGAATTTCACCTTCTAACAGATAGTTTCTTATCTGAGTGGAACTGGGGTGATCGCCATTTACATCTACATGATGAAATTGACTTAAATTGAACTTATGTTTGTTGGCCAATTCTTTTAGCTCACCAAACGTTATGCCGCCACTCCCAAATCGATGATTAAAACCAGTCACCAAATGTTTAACATTCAACTTTTTCACCAAAACATCTTCAGTAAAGCCTTTGGCTGAAAGTTTAGATAACTCCTCAGTAAAAGGCAATATCATTAAATGATCAACCCCTATTTCTCCAATCAATTTAGTCTTCTCTTCTAAAGTTGTGAGCAACCTCAGTTGATCGGGATCATGCCCCAAAACCAAACGTGGGTGTGGCCAAAATGTGACCACCAAAGATTCTGTGTTTTCTTCCTTCGCAATCTCTTTCACCCTCTCCAACAATGCTTTATGGCCAGGGTGCACTCCATCAAATGTCCCCATAGTTATTACTGGGGGTTTTTCTTTATAATTGATAAATGAAGAGTGTATTTGCATAACAATAGAAGAAAACAATCAGATAATCTCTTCAACTTTTGCCAACGGACGACCCACAACTGCGCTATTACCATTAATAACAATAGGTCTTTCAATAAGTTTTGGATATTTCACCATGGCGTCAATCCATTCTTCACCGCTCAAATCTTTGTCTTTAAACTCGTCTTTAAAAACCGCCTCATTTTTCCGAATCAAATCATAAGGCGAAATGCCAAGTTTTTTCAATATATTACGTAACTCCTCTTTATACAATGGATTTTCCAAATAACGAATCTCTTTCACATCCAATCCAGATTCTTTCAAAAAGTTAAGTGCAGCTCTACTTTTGCTGCAATGTGGGTTATGAATTATTTCTATCATAATCGTTTTATTCTATTGAAAAATAGTGCTGGCACCATACTCCATCAAATAAGCTTTGATAAAGCCATCGATTTCACCATCCAAAACATCTTGCACATTACTTGTTTCATAACCAGTCCGCACATCCTTAACCAATTTGTATGGCTGTAAAACATAGGATCTAATCTGTGAGCCCCACTCAATTTTTTTCTTTTGAGACTCTATTTTATCCTGTTCTTCCATGCGTTTTCTTAGCTCCAATTCATAAAGCTGAGATTTTAAATTACGCAAAGCATTTTCTTTATTGTCTCCTTGTGAACGCGATTCAGTATTTTCAATCACAATTCCCGAGGGTGCATGTCTTAATCGAACGCCAGTTTCAACCTTATTCACATTTTGTCCACCAGCTCCACCCGAACGAAAAGTATCCCACGTAATATCAGAGGGGTTAATATCAATCTCGATGGAATCATCTATCAATGGTATAACAAAAACTGAAGTGAAAGAAGTCATTCGTTTGTTCGCCGAATTAAAAGGACTTAAACGCACCAACCGATGCACCCCATTTTCTCCTTTTAGATAGCCATAAGCATAATCCCCTTCAAATTGTATGGTCACAGTTTTTATACCTGCTTCCTCTCCTTCCAATAAGTGTTGAACACTTACCTTATAATTATTGTGCTCGCCCCAACGCATGTACATGCGCATGAGCATTTCTGCCCAATCCTGACTTTCGGTACCACCCGCCCCAGCATTAATCTTTAGGATAGCTCCCATACGATCTTCCTCTTTCTGAAGCATGTTTCGCAACTCAAGATCCTCTATTCTCCGTAATGCAACTTTATATGCTTTATTAAGATCGGCTTCATCAGCTTCACCTTCATTCATAAATTCTTGAAGTACCATCAGCTCTTCCATTGCATCCTTCACCTGATGATAACCGTTTACCCAACTTTTTAGTCCTTTGAGTTTGATCATTTTCTCTTCGGCACTTTTGGAATCATCCCAAAAACCAGGCTCTTGCGTTCGCAACTCCTCTTCTTCTATTTCAATATTTTTTCGATCGATGTCAAAGATGCCTCCTTAACGCCAACTGGCGTTCACTCAAGTCTTTAATCAGTTCAGGTGTAGTCATAAATAAATGCTAATAAAATGTATTTAAAGATCAAATTTCAACCTACAAAGTTACAAAAATTTATTTTGATGGAGGAGGGCATCCAAATACTATAAATAAAACACCCAATTTCTTTGTTACAAAGAAATTGGGTGTGAAGGGTGAAAGTCCGGGGTCGAACCGGCGACCTCCTGAACCACAATCAGGCGCTCTAACCAACTGAGCTACAATCACCATTTTTTGAGCGATGCAAATATAAGGATTTTTCTTTTAAAGATGCAAGCAAAACTTGAAAAACTGGCATTATTTTTAAGCCCCATTTTAGGTCTGGAAAAACAAATCGCCATCAATCATCTCGACAAATATAATCAATGTTATACAACTTTTAAAACGGCTAAGAATTTGAAATTAATAAAGTAAATTACGTTATAACTTAAAAAAAGAAGATACTCTTTTTAGATTAATGTCCAAATGTTTATTAAGTTCTTTATTTTTGTGCACACCAAGATAATAATTGCCCTATCTGCTGTTCTGCTTCGAAAGAGTCACTTAATAGAAATTAAAATGAAATTTTTTGTTTTTAATGAAGAATTAGATGGTCAACTAAAACGTGCACAATCTCGCATAAGACAGCTGAAAAGCGGCGAAATCAGTGAACAATTAATTGAAAAGGGACTGGACTACAAAAAGAACTTTGGTGTATCGCTGGTTCATCTGCGCAACTTGTCCAAAGAGTTTCAGCCCAGTAATGAACTGGCAAATCGCCTCTGGCACCTGGGATACAGAGAAACGTGCATTTTAGCTACCATGCTGGCACTACCCAATGAGATAAAAGACGAAATGTTAGATGAATGGGCAAAAGAGATAAACAATATAGAAATTGCTGAACAGATATCCTTTAACCTATTGGGTAAAAGAATAAAATCTGATAACTTGCTAAAAAAATGGTTGTCGCATACTCAAACATACTCAAAATACGCAGCTTTAATGAGCATAGGATGGCAATTTAGATTTCTTGAGGTGAAAAACAGTCTGTTAATTAGAAGCAATATTGCAACAATTAAAACACTGTCGAGCAATCCAACGTTGAATCGAGCTGCAACCCACTGTCTAAAAATGGCTGGAAGATTTGATCCAGAATTAAAATCTGAAATTACTGATTTGGCAAATCAATGGAAAACTGATTCGAACAAACTACTTCAACAGACAGGTGAAGAGATTATATTTGAACTAGATCTTGCTCAGTAAGCTTATTATATTTGGATAATTGTTAAAATTAAATTATGAAAATTCAACCTGTAGTTGATAAAAAAACTAAGACCATGTTTCTTGACATGGTGAAGCTTATTTATAAAGATGACGAAGCCTTCGTTCGTCCTCTTGATATTCAAATTGAGGATATATTTGATCCAACTACGAACAACTTCTTTACTCATGGCGAGGCTGAACGATTTGTTTTGGTAAATGACGAAGGAGTAACCATTGGAAGAGTTGCAGCATTCATTAACACAAAAAAAGCATACGGGTTTGAACAACCCACAGGTGGAATGGGCTTCTTTGAGTGTATTAATGATAAAAAGGCAGCCTTTCTTCTCTTCGACACTGCCAAAGATTGGTTGGCTCAACGCGGGATGGAAGCAATGGATGGTCCTATTAATTTTGGGGAGAACGATAATTTTTGGGGACTGTTGGTAGATGGATTTACCCAGCCAGGATTTGGCATGCAATACAATCCCCCTTACTATGTAGATTTCTTTGAGTCCTATGGATTCAAAAACTACTTTGAACAAGTAACCAACATTTTAAATCCACATAAGCCATTCCCTGAAAGATTTTGGAAAATAGCTGGAAGGGTCGTGAAGCGTGAAAACTATGATTTTCGCACTTTCAATTGGAAAGAAGCTGAAAAATTCATTTCGGACTTTAAAGAGGTGTATGATGACGCCTGGCAATTTCATGAGAACTTCACACCCATGCAAAAGGAGGTGTTACGAAATTCACTAAAAGAAGCCAAACCATTTATGGATGAAGAGATGATTTGGTATGTCTATCACAACGATGAACCCATCGCATTTTTTGTTATGTTTCCAGATGTAAATCAAATTCTCAAACATTTTAATGGTAAATTTACGCTCTTTAACAAGCTTCGTTTCCTTTACTACAAATGGACCAAAGAGATGACACGAAGTAGAGTCGTAATTCTTGGAGTAAAAACGCAATACCAACGATTGGGAATTGAGTCTGGCATCTTCTGGCACTTACGAGACGTCATGGCTAAACGACCCCATATTACCGAGATGGAGTTATCGTGGGTGGGTGATTTTAATCCAAAAATGGTTGCACTACATGAATCGATGGGTGCAGATTTTGGAAAGAAACACATCACTTATCGCTATATATTTGACTCTAAAAAGCGCGCTACATCTCATAGAGCTGGCAGCATACCAATGGGAACAAAATTCCAAACGAAAGTATCTGGGGAGTAGTAATTTAACGCAGATGACTTTTTAACGGAAAAAACAGCCTAAAGATTTGCCTGTTTTGATGTTAATATTTACCTTTGTCCACCTTTTTGGGATCTAAGAATGAAATAATTGCAGTTGGAATTGTAGAGCATCTGGCGAAGTCTTTTTCAGTTGCCTCAATTCAAAAACATTAATACACAATACAATGAAACAAGGAATTCATCCAGAAAATTATCGTATGGTTGCCTTCAGAGACATGTCAAACGGTGAAGTCTTCATTACAAAGTCAACCGTTAACACGCGTGAAACCGAAACCATTGATGGAGTAGAGTATCCACTGGTAAAACTTGAGATTTCAAGTTCATCACACCCTTTTTATACTGGTAAAATGAAGTTGGTGGATTCAGCAGGTCGCGTAGACAAGTTTATGAACAGATACCAAAAACATCTGGATAACCGAAAAAAGTAATTTCAAAAAATTACAGTTTATATTGAACCCTGGCTAAAACCAGGGTTTTTTATTGAGAAAAATTACTAAACCGCAATTTGGCACGGGTATTGACTTTATATGTAGGTTAAGGTTTAATACTACCTTCTGCGACATTATGGCAGAAGATTATATATAGATGATTATGGACAAAATTAAAATATCTTTCAATCCATTGGGATTTAATGAGTTTTTAGAATCTGATTCTGAGTTTATTCCAATTATAGAAGACGAAGGTTTTGAGCCTGGTGAAGAAGAGTCTCTTTCTAAAGAGAGCTTACCTTTATTGCCATTGCGCAATATAGTTTTATTTCCAGGCGTAATAGTACCTGTTTCTATTGGTCGCGAAAAATCAATGAAACTGGTTCGTGATGTGCAACGCAATAAAGGTTATTTGGGTGCAATTGCACAAAAGAACCCCAATATTGAAGACCCAACCTCTGAAGATCTCTTTAAGGTTGGAACTATGTCCAAAGTATTGAAAGTTCTTGAGATGCCCGACAACTCAACTACTGTAATTATTCAAGGACGCAAACGCTTTGAATGGGAAGAGATTGTTTCTGAAGATCCATATTTAAGTGCTAAGGTAAAGTTGCTGGACGACGTTTATCCTGTGGGAGATGACAAGCGCGAATTTGAAGCAGTAGTGAGCTCATTAAAAGACCTCTCATTAAAAATCATACGCAGCTCTGCACACTTACCTCAAGAAGCTTCTTTTGCACTTAAAAATATTGAAAACGCACTATTTTTAATCAACTATGTAGGTGCAAACAGCGATATTAAGTTGGATGAAAAGCAGCGAATTCTTGAAATTGATGGTCTAAAAGAACGCGGAATGGCCTTGGTAGAGCACTTGGTAAAAGCCGTTCAGCTGCTGGAAATCAAAAATGATATTCAATCCAAAGTCAAGAAGGACATGGACCAACAGCAACGCGAATATCTTTTGCACCAACAGATCAAAACCATTCAGGATGAATTGGGAACCAATCCAGTTGAAGAGTCTGTGAAAGAGTTGGAGGCCGAATCAAAAAAGAAAAAATGGAACAAGGAGACAAAAGACATTTTTCACAAAGAGTTGGACAAACTTCGCAGGTTAAACATGGCTTCTCCTGAATATTCCACGCAGTATAATTACTTGCAAATGCTGATCGATCTACCTTGGAATGAATATACCAAAGATAATTTTGATTTAAAGCGGGCAACAAAGATTCTCGATAGAGATCACTATGGGTTGGATAATGTAAAGGAACGAATTCTTGAACATTTGGCCGTTTTGAAATTAAAGGGAGATCTCAAATCCCCCATTTTATGTTTATACGGTCCTCCTGGCGTGGGAAAAACCTCATTGGGAAAATCCGTAGCCGAAGCATTGGGGCGCAAGTATGCCAGAATGTCACTTGGAGGATTGCATGATGAATCGGAAATTCGAGGTCACCGAAAGACATATATTGGTGCAATGCCTGGCCGAATTATTCAGAACATCAAAAAGGCGGGCTCATCCAATCCAGTTTTCATTTTAGATGAGATTGATAAATTAAAAAGCAGCTATCATGGAGACCCCTCTTCTGCACTATTGGAAGTTTTAGATCCAGAACAAAACAGCACCTTCCACGACAACTATTTAGATATAGATTTCGATTTGTCTAAAGTGATGTTTGTGGCTACAGCCAACTCTTTAAGTTCTATTGCGCCGCCCTTATTGGATCGTATGGAACTGATTGATGTAACTGGATATATTTTAGAGGAAAAAGTAGAGATCGCACGCAGACATCTGATTCCTAAACAAATGGAACTACACGGTGTTCCAAAAGGCACAGTTTCTTTAAGCAAAAAGATAATTTCAGAAATTATTGAAGGATACACTCGAGAATCAGGCGTTCGTCAACTGGATAAGATGCTGGCTCAACTATTCCGTAAAATTGCATTGAAAATTGCTTCCGAAGAGGAAGTGAAAAAAACAGTCACTACAGCTGATATTCACAGTATGCTTGGAGTTGAGAAGTACAGCAAAGACACTTGGGAAAAAGGACTAAGTGTTGGTGTGGTTACAGGTTTAGCCTGGACTGCCGTTGGAGGAGAAATCCTTTTCGTAGAGACAAGTCTCAGCAAAGGGAAAGGAACACTAACGCTCACAGGAAACCTAGGAGATGTGATGAAAGAGTCTGCAGTGTTGGCATTGGAGTTTTTGAAATCACACGCCAAAGAACTCTCCATCAATGAAAAAGATTTTCAGGAAAAGAATGTGCATGTTCACATTCCAGAAGGTGCCATACCAAAAGACGGTCCGTCAGCAGGAATAACAATGGTAACTTCTATAGCATCTGCCTTTTCAAAACGAAAAGTAAAACAGAGAATAGCCATGACGGGAGAGATCACTTTACGTGGGAAAGTTTTACCAGTAGGCGGCATTAAGGAAAAGATTCTTGCAGCAAAACGTGCGGGCGTTCAGGAGATCATCTTATCAAAAGAGAATAAGAAAGACATCAAGGAAATTAAGGAAATTTATTTGAAAGGTTTGGAGTTTCATTACGTAGAAACAACTATGGAAGTCCTGGATTTAGCGCTGGAGAAGTAATCTTATAAAACCTCGCTGCGCTGAATAAATTGCTCTTCAAAAGATTCTATTAAGCTTTCCATATCAGGTGTGAGTCGGGCCAAAGCTCTTTTAATAAATGCCTTGGGTATGTGCTTAAAATAAGCTTGTGCCAAAGCTCCTGTTATGCTGGCTATAGTACTGGAGGGACCTCCAATATAAATAGCCAGACGAATGGCTTCTTCAAAATCAGAGGCTTCCATAAATGCTGCCAAAGCTGGTGGTACAGGCGTTTCAAGTATTGGATTCTCTTTAATCCTTTGTTTCCAATACGCTACATTCAAAGAAAGATCGTATCCAAAATGAACGGAAACATACGATTTAATCTCTTTACGTGTAGCACCGTTCTTTGCCATAAAAATAGAAACGGTCATGGCTTGTGAAGCTTCTATCCTAACAGGAACATTGTGTGTTATGATTGTGGTTTTTTTGGCTTCACGCAACGCCTCTTCAATAGATTGTGCAGAAAACCCTATGGGACTTATGCGCCTTGCTGCACCCATCCCTCCACTCACATAAGGTGATTTCCCATTACTTGCCACCCATTTCAGAAACTCTTTCCGATAACCAGCTTCTGGGTAAAGGTTTACCCATTTTACCATTGCTTCAGTATAATCGATATCTGATAAGATTGAATCGGCGGTCGCCAATGTAAGAATAGTATCATCCGTAAAAGCAGAAGTTGGTCTAAATAACTGAAAATCAACAGAGGAGAGATTTTCATTAATAAACGTAGATCCGATGATATCACCAATGATAGCTCCCTTCATTTAAATTAGTTCTTTGTATTAAGTGCCACGAATATCCAAAGATTTAAAATAAAATCAAATTATTTTTAAAAGTCTTTTTTTATTCTCTACGAATGTAATCGTTTATTAGCTGGATATAAAGAGACGGATCCAAGGCAATTGATTCGGCAAGAATATTTGCTTGAGAATAAAAAGGCTCGCGCTCTGCTAATTTTGCTTCTATAAAATTCAGTAACTCTTCATCCGATTTATTAGAAATAAGAGGGCGTTTACTTCTTATAGGAAGTAATCTATCACACAACTCTTGTGGCGTCAACTTAAGATAGATAACAAGACCATGCAACTTCATAAATTCCATATTGTCATAGAAACAAGGCACTCCTCCTCCAGTAGCAATTACGAACTTCTCAAGATGAGCCACTTCTTCTAAAGCTTCTCTTTCCATCTTACGAAAACCCTCTTCACCCTGATTCTTGAAAATTGAGGTAATGGATTCACCAGCTTTGTTTTCGATATAATCATCCAAGTCAATAAATTGCCAACTCAACTCTTGAGCTATAAGCTTACCCATGGTTGACTTTCCGCTTCCCATAAATCCAATAAGAAACAATCTCTTCATTTTTCTATGCCTAAGTACAAAATAATTCTTCGATGATTTGTGAAAAGACACAAGCCGTTCTCTATCTAAGAGTTCTAGTTTATGCTGTAATAAAAACCAAAACTCCATGATAGGACAAAGATATCAAAATGGTGCCTTATTGAAAATAGATATGATCAATGTAGAAATCACATCTAAAGGAAACACGCATTGGGATGTTATACGTTTCTGGCAACATAGACGAATTTAAAACACCTGTTTCGATAATGGCAAAGAGTTTGTAAGTCACTAGAAGACAATTCTAGGAATAACAAAACAGAATACTGAAGATCAGCTTTTATCTACACCATTCCAAAACTAAGAGCACAGAAATAAAAAGCAAAAAGCTACTTACCATTGTGCTTATAATTTGCAAAATGGATAACTTAATGCAATAACAACACCATCGCTCGATCAACTTTAATGCTTACAAAAACCCAAAAGTATGAAAAATAAATATTTGTGGTTAATTCTGTTATCGATACAGCCCTTCTCCTTTTTTCATGCAAAAGGGCAAGAGCTGAAAAGTGACGCAAATATTTTTCTGTATCCTATTCCGTACAAACAAGACTTGCTTTTTCAGCCTACACAATTTTTGTCCTTATCTGCAACATCAAAGTTGTGGAATAAAGATAAGACCCTTCATTTAATTTCACTTGAGAAAGAAACTGCAAGCTCATTTCATGGACATCAATATTTAAACTACTTTACAAAAGGAGACTTAGCTGCACGTATACCCACTCATCCTGGTGTAGGAGATTATCAAAACCTCGGTGGAAGGCTGCTAAGATTTAATCTTTCAGACAAGCTGACATTAGATTATGGCGCTTTTATAAGTGTACAATATGCGTTTCTATCTACAGAAAAGCAAGTGGTTGTTGGAAACAACCTTCTTTTTCAATATTCTGTTTCGAACAAACTACAACTCCAAACTTGGGGTCAATATATGACGCCTGGAACAAGCGATGACCCAATTTTTAAATTACGTACTTTTTTCCCAACAACACATTTCGGCACTGGACTGAAATTTGACTTTAATGAGCAAACAAAAATTAAAATGGGTCTTGAATATCAATACGATCAGATTGAGAAAGCCTGGAAGCCACAATCAGGTGGAAAGGTTCTTTTCAAATTCTGAAAAATGATTTAAATCTTTCACGATATAGCAAGTTAGTAATAACCAAAATCACAGAACCTCTAAACATGAGTCGTAATAAATACTATGTACCGATAAACTTGATAGAAATTCACAAAGCCCCATAGTGGCGAGGTTTTTGTAACCACCTCCCCCTTCGGGTACTCCTCCTTGAGAAGGAGGAGAGCCAGAAGGAGATACAACTCCTTGCTCCTTATAACGGGGGAGCCACAAGTTTGTGCTTCAAGAGTGTCCGAAGGATATACAACTTCATGCTCCCCTCCTTCATAAGGAGGGGTCTCCGAAGGACGGGGTGGTTTTCATCCTTCTTCATAACCAAGACTGTCCGAAGAACGAGAAAGATATTTTAATCCATAAAATACCGCTCCGATTGATCTGTTAAAAAAACTCGGATATTCTGCTACAAAAATAGTGCACCGCTGATGCTGAAAAAACAACATTCCAATGAATTCTGCAAAAAATTCAAGTCGATTCTGGTATAAAACAAAATTCTTTAAAAACAGAAGAGAAGATGGTAAAAAACAAAAAATATTGGCATCATCAACACTAATAGAACAAAAACCCTCTCTTTTCTCTTTACATAATTACTACGTCAGTGAATCCTATATGTTTATTTAGTAAATATTGTAGAAATCAAAATCATAAGGCTCTATCTGATCGAAAAAGTAATTAAAAAACATACAACTATGACAAAATTCAGAATTGAGAAAGACTCTATGGGAGAAATTAACGTTCCCGCAGAAAAATATTGGGGTGCGCAAACTCAGCGATCCCTACAAAACTTTCCCATTGGACCTGCAGGATCAATGCCACACGAGATTATTCAGGCTTTTGGCTATTTAAAAAAGGCAGCTGCCATTACCAACCATAAACTGGGCGTGCTGGAGAAAGAAAAAGCAGACCTCATCGGACAAGTGTGCGACGAAATTATTACAGGCAAATTATACGATCATTTCCCTTTGGTCATTTGGCAAACAGGTTCGGGCACACAATCCAACATGAATTG
>Ga0079223_10000147_pt1 | contig 28180 bp, 23 predicted proteins | sample Stecom2011_FD_75072 | JGI IMG/M metagenome (GOLD analysis project Ga0079223, IMG submission 75072) | Agricultural soil microbial communities from Utah to study Nitrogen management - Steer compost 2011 | ecosystem: Environmental > Terrestrial > Soil > Agricultural land | place: USA: Utah...
GGATTGACTCACGATGCAGCAATAACGATGATGGATTACTGTTGGCCAGGCAATATCAGGGAACTTGAAAATGCCATAGAACATGCTTTTGTAACATGCCAGGATACGCTAATCGATATCTTTGATCTACCGCTTGAGATACGAAAAGTTGAATTACGAAAAAACATCTGTAACTCTTCAAGCCAGGACAGCTTTACCACTGCTGAAAAACAATCTTTATACCCACCTCGCCATCATATAATAAGTGATAATGAACTTCTGAAAATTTTCGAAGAGTGCAACGGAAACCAAAGCGAAACAGCACGAAGGTTAGGCGTTGACCGAACAACAGTATGGAGGCGGATAAAAAAGATCCAACACTCCGTTTAAATGATTTCAGCTGCAGCCCCCTGTTTCACATTGTTACTTTCCATATACGAATAAATTCTGGACAAAGACTGTTGTTTTTTCTCACTCCATAATGGAGCAATTAATCCAAGTTCTTTTTTTGAATCAGCCATAAGGCGATGAATATACTGATCAGGTCGCAGTCGGGATATGAATTCACAAAGAATTTCTGTATAAGTCTGAAGCGTCAATGGTTCGACAAGCCCGCTATTGTACCGGTTTTCCAGTTCAGTTCCCTTAATAATCATTAATTGATGAATTTTCACTCCGGAAACAGGAAGCTGAGATAATTTCCGGGCAGTCTCTGTCATCATTTGAACCGATTCACCAGGTAAGCCCAACATTACATGTGCGACAGTTTCAATACCGTAGCTGTTTAATTTTTCAACAGTACTACAAAAATCGGAAAAAGTGTGCCCGCGATTAAGTTTATCCAGTGTTTCCTGATGTACACTCTGCAAACCCAGTTCGATGCTCAGATAAGTGCGTTTTGAAAGATCATGAAGATAATCAAATATTTCGTCTGTAAAACAATCCGGTCGTGTACCAATTGCAATACCGATAACTTGCGGAATTGAGAGCAAAGGTTCATAAACTGATTTTAATTTATCAACACTTCCATAAGTGTTCGAAAAAGGTTGCAAATAAGGGATAAAAGCGTTAAACCGCCCCTGAAACCGATTGATAATATTGCCAAGTTGTTTTAACAGAGATTCCTGGTTTTCTGCAGCCGGACTGAAAGAGCGATTGTCACAGAAAATGCACCCCGAAAAGCTTTTTGATCCGTCACGATTGGGGCAACTGAATCCACCATTAAGAGGGATTTTAAGAACAGGTTTCCCGAATTTTGATTTTATATATCTTCGATAAGAGTTATACCGTGAAGCCAGGGGTTCTGTTTTCATTTTACTGGATACTGGAAGGTAGTGAGCAGAGGTTTTACCCTGCTCACTTTTTTAAAGAGTACTATTCTTTTGCGCGTTTTTTAGCTTCAAACTGTAAGTCAAGCGGATTACTTTCGTCCTCTTCTGCATTAAGATCATTAAAATCGCCCATGATATCAACCGGAGCAGTTGTGATACGTTTGGTTTCGGTTTTCTTTTCTTCTTTACGTAACTCTTTCCGGAGATCATTGATCTGGTCTCTTGAAGCAGGTTTCATTTCCAGATTTTCGCCGCTTGGTCCGACATTGCCGCCTTCAAGAAATTTTATCCGGTCCTCGATTTTTTCTTTCTGTAAAGCATCATCAAGGTAAATCAAAGACTTTTTCCAGGTATCAATTGCGGTTTTCTTATCATTCTTTTGTTCATAAGCAAGTGCAAGGTTTTCGTAGTAATATCCGCCATCGGGTTGAACAGAGATTGCAAGTTTATACTCATTAATTGCCCGATCAATATCATTTTCTTTTTTCCAGTAGATATTTCCCAGCTCCCAATGAGCATATCCATCGTTAGGATTAGCTACGATCAACTGTTTCAGATAGTGCTTGGCCTCTTCAATCTGTCCGGCTCCAACAAGACATTTTGTTAAATTTGTCAGAGCGTCCTCATTCATGCCATCAATTTTAATAATCTCTTTGTACTGTGCAACAGCCTGCTTTATCTGATTTTGATTTGCATACATAGCGGCAAGATTAGCCCGTGCAGTCAGATTATTGGGATCTATACTGACAGCCTGGTAAAGAGCGTTAATTGCATCCTGACTTTTACCCAGGTTTTCATACGCTATAGCAAGATTTGACCACACTTCGGAACTTCTTGCATTTAATCTCAGGGCTTTTTTAAACTCTTCAACAGCATTTGAGTGGCGTCCCCACCCAAGATAAGCAAACCCAAGATTGTACTGTGCTTCAAAATTTGCAGGCTCTCTGCTTACTACCTGGCGAAACTGAGTTACAGCCTGATTGAATGCACCGGCACGTAACAGTTCCTGACCAGCAGCCATCATACTCTCAATAGATTGGGCTGAAATAAAGCTGAATAACAACAGCAATACTACTGATGTTTTTTTAAGTCTATTATCCACCTTTTCCCCCTTATATTTAATACTGAACCCCTGCACTTTCTCAATAAGATAAAATAACTATACCGGGTATCTCTTTCAAGTTTTATCTCTTAATTTAACACAATAAATCCAAAGATGCAGGCATATTGTATATTTTGAATTGATTTTTTGAGGATTTGGCTTTTTTCCAGGAGTTATGATGAATACAAACATGAATGAATACCACAATCCGCTCTTAGACAGATATGCATCCGATGATATGTCTTTTATTTTTTCACCTGCAAACAAATTCACCACATGGAGAAAACTCTGGATTGCTTTAGCTGAATCAGAAAAAGATCTGGGTCTGCCCATCACAGATGAGCAGATTGAGCAAATGAAAAAAAATGTCAATAATATAGATTTCAAACTTGCAACTCAGTACGAATCTCAAACCCGTCATGATGTTATGGCTCATGTGTACACTTTTGGTGACAACTGTCCGCTCGCTAAACCAATTATTCATTTAGGTGCAACCAGTGTTTATGTGGGAGATAATACTGATTTGATACAGATCCGTGATGCATTGAAGTTAATTCTTTCCCGCATAAATGTATTACTTCAGACCCTCAGGAATTTTGCAACACGATATGCAGATTGTGCGACTCTTGGTTTTACCCATTTTCAGCCGGCTCAATTAACAACAGTCGGGAAAAGGGCAACTTTGTGGATGTACGATCTTTTATTGGATTTTGAACAGATTCAGAGTTTCCTTTCAGCACTACCCTTCAGAGGAGTAAAAGGAACCACAGGCACCCAGGCCAGTTTTCTTTCCCTTTTTGAAGGTGATCATCAAAAGGTCAAAAAACTGGACAAAGAAGTTTCTGCAAAAATGGGTTTTAAAAATGTTATTCCGGTAAGCGGACAGACCTATACACGGAAAATAGACTTCCAGGCTGCATCATTACTTTCCGGCCTCGCCCAGTCTCTCCACAAACTTGCAAATGATATCCGTTTGTTGCAACACTTGAAAGAAATTGAAGAGCCTTTTGAAAAAGATCAAATAGGTTCATCAGCCATGGCATACAAACGCAATCCTATGAGATCGGAGCGTATGACCGCACTCTGCCGCTATATTATTTCACTCTCCCAATCTCCTGCAATGACCGCTGCGGAACAGTGGTTTGAACGAACTCTGGACGATTCTGCAAATAAACGGCTCTCGATTCCCGAAATGTTTCTTGCAGCAGATGCATCTCTTTTAATCGCATCAAATATATGCGACAGGTTAGTTGTCTATCCACAGGTTATCAATCGAAGAATCTGGGAAGAGCTGCCCTTTATGGCTACAGAGACTATTATTATGGCTGGTGTAAAAAAAGGTGGTGACCGTCAGGTCTTGCACGAACAAATCAGAAAACACTCCATGGAATCTGCACGCATCGTGAAAATGGAAGGCAAACCCAATGATCTGCTAGACAGAATTGCCCAGGACCCTGTTTTTGATCTTAGCCGTGAAGATCTTGATAATATTCTCAATATTTCAGCTTTCATTGGCCGTGCTCCTGCACAAGTCTCCGAATTTGTTGAAAATTACATTGACCCTCTGCTGCAGAATGCATCACGGGAATTTGGTAACGCACAGATTGCAAAACTCAAGGTCTAAGGTCTTTCTATGTTGGCAGATTACCATGTACATACCCCCTATTGCGGTCATGCAAAGGGCAAAATTATCCAATACATAGAAAATGCAATTCAGTTCGGATTTCAAGAAATCGGATTCGCCGATCATCTTGGACGTTACTACCTGTCCCAAACCCAGAAAAAACGCTACTGGGACTGGGGCATGAATGAAAAAGATATTTTCCGGTATATTTCTGAACTATCAGATCTAAAAGAGATTTATGCAGATCAAATTGCAATTAAAACAGGTCTGGAAATAGATTACATTGAAGGCGCTGAAGAGCTTCTGTTGCGTATACTTGATCAGGTATCCATAGATTTTAGCATATGTTCAATCCACTGCCTTCCACGATTCAGTTGGGAACATCTGTCAGAGTATAGCGGAAAAGATACCCAGTCGGTTTACAAAGAATATTTTTATCAAGCCAGGTCTGCTGTAAAAAGCGGTTTATTCAGTTCTCTTGGCCATCTTGATTATATCTGGCGTTACATTGCATTTCCAGAAGAAAAACATGATGAGCTTGTTGACGAAATTGACAACACCATAAATGCAGCCCTGCAAAGTCACACTTGTCTGGAAGTAAATGCAAATGGTTATTTATGGTCAAGAGCAAACAAGGACAGCAGGTATAATCTTTTTGAGATATTTCTGGAACTGATTTCCAAAAATCATGCCCCGATTACGATCGGCTCAGACGCCCATGACCCATCAATGGTTGGTAAATCCTTTCCGAACCTGATCAAGCTGCTTTACAAAAAAAACATTTCATCAATGTACTGTTTTTCGGAGGGTAAAGCTCAGTTGCAGCAGCTAGGATAATTATTCTACTCCCCTCTTATCCTGCATGCTCCTGTAATCTGCTTGATATAATCACGATATTTGCTGATTTTTTCTGGTGAAACAGGTTCCAGTTCCTTATAAGAGGGGTCCAGAAGTTCAGATGTCTGATTAAATGGCTGAAGATATATTTTTGCAACACCTTTAAGAACATCAGCGAGTTCAATTATAACCGAATCATCTATTAATAAAGGTGCCACTGTAATGCGGACTTCAGCCTGTTCACCCATTTTCCTGACTATTTCAAGAGTTTCTGTCAACCGTTCCCTGCAGTCGTTCAAGACACAGGACAATTCGCAATAACGAGAAAATGATGTCTTGATATCAACAGCCAGATAATCAGGATTGCATTTTTCAATCATCTGGGGATTGAGTCCATTTGTATCCAGCTTTATTGAAAATTTTTCATTACGAAGGGATGCTGCCACAGTTAGCATGGATTGATGAACAGTTGGTTCACCACCACTTATAACCACCCCATCAATAACCGGCCTTCGCAGTACCAGATAATCCTTTATTTTTGCAAACGGAACCGGTGGCAGCCGGTTTTTAACAATTGACGGATTGTGGCAATATGGACAACGCAGATTACATCCCGAGAAAAAGAGAACTGTAGATACCATGCCCGGATAATCGATAAATGAATGTTTTACCCATCCGATTATATCTGAGTCGGTACCTGGCATACGGTCTCCTGAGTAATATCATTTTCTTGTTGATGAACCTCCTGGCTTGAACCGCAAGAGACATCAAATAACTTACGCATCGCATACTCGGATTTTTTACCTGCATTCCAGTTCTGAACTGGTCTGTAATATCCAACGATTCTGGAATAAACCTCAGTTTCTTCACTGCAATTAGGACACGAAAAATGTTCCCCTTTAATATAACCGTGTAATCTGCAGATTGAAAATGTAGGCGAAATTGTAAAATATGGAAGCTCATAATTGATTGCGATTTTCTGAACCAGTTTTTTACACGTTTCTGCATCATCGATCGCCTCACCAATAAATGCATGAAAAACAGTTCCACCTGTATACAGTTTTTGAACACTGTTTTGCATATCAAGCGCTTCAAACAGGTCATCAGTAACATTAACCGGCAACTGAGTCGAGTTTGTGTAAAATGGGTTATTTTCCCCGGGAATTATCATTCGTGAAAATTTCTTTTTGTCAATTTTAGCCAGACGATAGGAAGTACCCTCACCCGGTGTGGCTTCAAGATTGAAGAGATGACCGGTTTGTTCCTGATATTTCATCAGTCGATTTCGCATATAAACCAGGACCTCTTTGGCAAATTCACGAGCCTGAGGATCACTCATATCTTTTCCCATAAAGTTAAGAACCGATTCATTCATTCCAATCAGACCGATCGTGGAGAAGTGGTTATTCCAGTGTCTGAGATATCTTTGAGTGTATGGGAACAGCCCCTGATCCATTAATCGTGTAATTACATTTCTTTTAATTTCAAGAGAATCTCTTGCAAGGTCCATAAAATGATCCAGTTGACTGAAATATTCATCTTTGTTTGTTGAGAAATATCCAATTCTTGGCAGATTTATGGTTACGACACCAATGGAACCGGTAAACTCATCCGAACCAAATAATCCTCCGCCCCGATTGCGCAGCTCTCTTTTGTCTAGTTGTAACCGGCAGCACATTGAACGGACATCACTTGGATCAAGCTGTGAATTGATAAAATTCTGGAAATAAGGAGTACCATACTTACCAGTCATTTTAAAAAGCAACTGTGCGTTTTCGCTGTCCCAATTGAAATTTTTTGTAAGATTGTACGTCGGGATAGGATAAGAAAAGCCTCTTCCATCAGCATCACCTTCAATAAGTACTTCAAGAAATGCCTTGTTTATTATATCCATTTCATTCTGGAATTCACTGTAAGTTTGATCAAGAGGTTTTCCACCCACTACGGCTGGTTGATCTTTGAGGTCATCCGGCACAACCCAGTCCAGTGTTATATTTGTAAAAGGAGCTTGTGATCCCCATCTTGAAGGAGTATTAACCCCAAAAATAAAAGCCTGAATCTGCTGCTTTACCTCTTCATATGAGAGATTATCTACTCTTACAAAAGGCGCCAGATATGTATCGAATGATGAGAAAGCCTGTGCTCCAGCCCATTCATTTTGAAGTATTCCCAAAAAATTCACCATCTGCTGAACCAGTGTAGAAAGATGCTTTGGAGGTTTTGAAGAGATTTTTCCTTTTACACCACCTAACCCCTCAGCAATAAGCTGTCTCAATGACCATCCTGCACAATATCCAGAAAACATGGAAAGATCATGGATGTGAAAATCTCCGTTACGGTGGGCAGAAGAAATGTCATGGTTATATATGTTTTCGAGCCAATAATTTGCAGTAATAGCACCACTGTTATGAAGAATCAAACCACCGAGAGAATAATTGACATTAGAATTTTCATGAACCCGCCAGTCTTCCCTTTTCAAGTACCCGTCCATCGTGTTTGATATATCCAGTAACAGATCATGTGTACTTCTGAAACGCCTGTGCTGTTCCCGGTAGATGATATAAGCTTTGGCTACTTTGGCATGCCCGCTCTCAATAAGGGTTTTTTCTACAATATCCTGAAGTTCTTCAACTGCAGGTATTGAATTTGGATGAAACCTTGTATTCAGAATCTCTTCAACTTTTTTTGCCAATGAAAGCGCCATTCCAAAATTCTTACCACCAACGGCTTCAGCTGCTTTATAAACCGCATTCGCAATTTTATAGTTATCATAAGGAACCAGTTTGCCGTCCCGCTTTCTGATAGTAGAGATCATTTATGCATTCTCCTCGAAGGTATGTTAAATCAAATTATAACCACAATCTGTGCTACATATTAAGACAAGATTATACAATATATGCCAAGGTACTGTCAATGTGATTAATGGAAAATTTTTTTCAGGTCTCAAAAAAATTGAAAAAGTAATAAATTCAAATAAAACCGGGTGAGTTTTTTTGCAGTATCAGAGTCAATTCAGGAGAATCTGATCACTTATTTTCTATTGACAAACCATCATCTTCGGGAACCTGTTTATATGCAGCACTATAACCTCGTTCGATAATATGCGGTGTAACGAAAATAATAAGATCTTTTTTATCTTTATTTTTTTCAGATCTTTTAAAAAGATTTCCAATAAGAGGAATATCTTTTAAAACCGGGATACCAGTTTCCACACTATGAGTTTCATTTGAAGTTAATCCTGCGATTACAACAGTTTCGCCATTATCAACGAATACTGTTGTGTTTGCGCTTTGTTGGTTAATTATCGGCTGCCCGCCTTCCTGAAGAGTATAAGATTCTTTTTTGGGTTTTAATTCAAGAAGGATTCTACCATTACCGGCAATATGTGGTTTGACAATAAGTTCTGTACCAGCATCAATCATCTGATAAACCGTATTACCAGCCTCATCAATGTAGGGAACCGGAATCTGTTGTCCCATAAAAATCCTGGCTTCCTTATTATCCAGAGTTGTGATCTGAGGTTGAGCTACAACATTTCCCTTGTTATCAGAATAAAGGTATTCCAGTGCAACAGAAAGTTTTTCAGGGCTGATGATTCCGTATGTTATTCTTTCCAGTGCTCCAGAGATAATATTTTCACTGCTTTTAATATGTGATGCTTCAATACTTTTCCCTGCATCAAAATATCCCCAATGGATGCCAAGTCGCTGGATCATGCCGGAGTTTACCTCAATAATCTTACATTTAATCAGGATTTGCTCACTTTCAATATCCAGCTCAGAAATCATAACCCGTATTTCATTAATGTTTTTTTCGGTATCATATACAATAATAGCATTACTGTTCTCAACGACTGTAATTTTACCTCTTCCCGAAAGAAGGGATTGAATAGATGTCTGAACTTCAGAGGCAGAAATATTATTTAACCTGATTATTTCCCTTCTAAGTGGCTCCATCTCCTGAGAAGCCTGAATCGTAGACGCGTTATCGATTTTTCGTTTATTATACTCATCAGCAGTCAGGACATACACATACGAGCCCTCATCAGATGCCGTAAGATTATTGATTTTACATATAATGTTGAGAATTTCACTCCAGGATTTGTTTGAAACTGAAAGGGTTACAGATCCTTTTACATCCCTGCTGGTTACGATATCAACACCACTGAATTCACTCAGTTGCCTGAAAACCGAAATCATGTCGGCATTATGCACTTCAAAATAATCGATAACATTTTCCTGTTGAGATGTTTGCCCTAAGGAAAAGGTTACATTGATACAGCAGATTAAGATCGCTGCCAAAATAGAAAGTACCCTTTTCATTGTTTCCTCACTTCCTGATCAGATAAACTGGACAGGGACATTGTAATAGATCTCGAAACACCAAACTCTGTCAACAAAAAGACAACTTTATCCCTGTAAATTTTCAGTACCTTTCCATTATTAACTCTGTCGTTTTTTCTGAGTGCAAATGGCCGGTTACGGTTTTTAAAATCTTCAAACAAGGCAATTCTATCATTTTTATCGTACAATATTCCCACAAGCCTCAGATTTTCCAGAAATGGTATGCCGTTTTCAGATATTGTATCACTAACCAGAGGAACAAACGGGTCTCGTCCGATACCTTTGTATTTAATCTTATATTCCTCGTTTTCTGTTTTCACTTTCTTTTCATCATGCAGTTGTATGGATACTTTATTTATCTTTTCCTGCGTTTCTTCTACACATACTGTTTCCTGATCATTTTCAGGTTTTTGTTGTTCAATCTTGTTATCAGGTGCCAGGAGTGAATTATGTACCCACCCGTCTTTTAAAGCATAATTAACATTAGTCCAGGCACCCTGTTTCTTGATAAATTCAAGCCTGGATCCATATTCAAGCTGATCAATAATGTTACCGTTCATTGATGGCCTGGAACGTACATTTATCCGATCCGCAGTTGCAATTAAATATCGACTTTCTGCTTCAGTTTCTTTTTTAATTCCGGTTCCTTGTTCTACAACCAAAGACTGCACCTTATCCTGAGAATTATCTTTATCAGAACTGTTTGTATCTTTTTGTTCATCAGTTTTTTCTGTTATCAAAGACAGATGCTGCGGCTCGTCCTGTATTGTAAAATACTCTTCCTGTTCGACATCACTGTTTACATCATGTTGAGCCCTCTGGCTTAAAGAATCCATATCAACATTATAATTTGGAGATTCATAAAAAGGATAATCCCATTCATGACCTTTGTTTGAAGTCCAGAGACTGATATTTCTGTTTTCAGTTTTCATGTATAATACCAGAGATTGACCATTAAAATTTACGGTACTGAATGGTTTAATATCAATTTCAGGATCAAGTTTAACTGCAGCCCCAAGCCATTGTGTTCCATTAAACGCTTTTTGTTTCAGGCATACAGATTTGAATGATATGTTTTCGGGCAAATCATATCTGTTTTTTCCGGTAGCATTTAAAGCATCCTTAAAAAGGATCAGTAACGAATCTCCGGTTTGTCTTATTTTCTTTTCAGTTTTACCTGTAAACATAAAACTCAGTTTACATATATTATCCCGCTGTAAAACTGAAATTTTTTCAAGAACAGCATCATCTGATTTATTCCTGTTTAAACTGTCGAGACTTAAAGAATTTAACTTACCAGAACCACGCCATACAAAATCATGCGTACTTTTATCTGTCAGCAGTGCAAGCCACTTGTTACCCTTTCGGCTTGTTTTAACCGAAAAAAGCAGTTTTTGTCCAAGCTCAATTGAAATTGTAATCTTATTACCATTTCCATTTTCTTTTGCGGATATTTTTTTTATTGGTACATTTTTTCCAAAATTATCATAAATAAAAGAATCCAGTCCATAGATACAATTTTTTATAACGATATCAAGTAAATACTGTTCTTTACTTATGAACTGAGCATCAAAAGGAGAATCTGCAGAAACAGACAATGCGATTCCTTTTGAACTGCCAATAATGTTCAGCTCATTTATAACAGGAACTGATCCATATATGCCAGATGCCAGGAATAATGAAAACCCCAGACAAAGTTTAAACAGTATATAAGATTTTGCGGCCATATTACTTTTTCGAAGAAAAGGTTGTCATTTCAAACATTGATACTATAGTTGAAACCGGCTCTTCGCCATTATATACAGAAAAAGCAGCCTGATCGTTACTTGCTGCAATATTCATTGATGTCAGGTTCACTATCACTTTAAAATTAGCCAAAAAAGCAAAAAACTCTGCCAACCCATGATAAGTGCCTGTTACAGAGATATTGTATCGGTTCTCTACGTAGTATTCACGTTCAATATCCGTAAGAGGATTAAATTTTGTGGTAACAATACCAGTAGCTCTGGCAACCCCTGTAATCTCATTTATCAATTTAGGAATTTCTTTTTGATCTGGAAATATATTTTTTAATGAATCCAGCCTGGTTTGTACCTGTAAAAATTCAAGTTTCAGTCCTTCGAGCTGTGGCTTGAGTGCCAGAATTGTCCGTAATGTATCTTCCTTGTTTTTATGCTGTTGTCTTGTTCTGACAATTATCTCTCTGGTAGGTATATAGAACTGCTGATACCACAAAAACGCCCCTGCAATTCCTATCAATACAATAAGTATAGGAATTCTATAACGGGGGTTTTTCAGATTAATTTTCCTCATTGATTGTGCCCTTTATCTTCAGCATTTTCTAATGAGACGATTTTTTCCAGTTTCATATCCGGATTAACAGTACATGATAAAGAAAAACGATAAACACCCAGTTTTGAATCGATCTGTTCAATATTTGCCAAATCGACTTTCTGCACATATTCGCTTTCGGATAAATTTGACATATAATTAGCTACATCAGGGAAAGAATATGTCCTCCCTTCTAAATGCAGAACCGGAGGCATACTGTTTTGTTCTTTGATAGAAACAAGCCAACTGTATTGTGGCAGATTTTCAGAGATTATTTCCATTAAAGAAACCCATTTTTCCTTATTAACACTGATTCTTTCAAGCGCCCTGATTTTTTCCTGAATAGTATTTTTATTTTTTCTCAACTCATTTATTTCATTTTGAATTGGCCTGTTTTGCTGAATTTTTCTGTCAATAGCACTTATTTCATTCCCGAGTCTGCTTATCTCGAATTTCAGCCCGAAACTCCAGAAAGTAAATCCAATTGTGCAAACAAGCAGAAGAAGCAGCGGATAGATTACTTCACGCTGGATTTTTAAACCTCCCCTGTGAATTCGATATTCAGCAGGTAGAAGATTAATTTCTATGCGTTCTATTTCATTATGCGCCATTACTCTTCCACTTTCCTTAATGCCAGTCCAATAGCAACAGTTAATAATGCCGAAATACTCTGAGGTGGAATATTTCCAAATAAACCTGCATCAAATTTTAAAGAAGAGAGTGGATTGGAAATCTTAATAGCAGTCTGATGCCGTTTTTCAAGAAAGTCAACAAGACGGGGTATATAAGCACCGCCTCCAGATAAAACGATTCGATCTATTGAATCACTTTTTTCGGAACTTTTGTAATATGAAAAAGCCAGATCAATACCTGAAGACAGTTCTTCTGCGGCATATTCAATACTTTGAGCGAGTTTGGTACTGTCGAGAGAATCAGTAGTTCGGCCCTTTAATGCCAGAAATGAATCTTCACTGTTTAGCCCCAGATTTCGCTGTACAGTTTTATTGAAAAAATCCCCCGCAGTAGAAATATCCCTGGTAGAATGATAAACTCCATCTTTAACGAATGTTACATTTGTAAGTTCATGACCAATATTTATCAGTGCTGTCACACCATTGCGGGATACTCCGGCGGATTCAAAGGCATAACAATTGTTAGTTGCAAACGCGTCAACATCAACTATGACAGGACGTAACCCGATTTCATAAAGCAAATCAATATAGTTTTGCATTATATTGTTTTTTGCTGCTACCAGCAGTACCTCAATCTCATTTGTCTGGGGATTACGATGAAGGATTTTATAATCAAGAGTAATATCTTCAACATCAAAAGGGCTGCGCTGCCCTGCTTCCCATAATATCAATTCTTCAGCATTTTCATTCGGGTCTATTTTAAAGATGAATTTATCAGAAATAATTCCATGCCCGGACATCGATATTACAACTTCAACTATTGAGGGGTCACATTGGTTTATCAATTTTGTAATTGCATCAGCCAAAACTTCCTTGTTCTTTATCTCACTGCCTTCAATTGTACCAGGAGGCAGCTCTTTTATCCCGGTAGCTTCCAGAAAATAACAGTTCTTCTGATAAAGTAGTTTTACAAGTTTTATTGAATGGTTTCCTATATCCAATCCAACAGTAGAACGTTGTCCTCGCATTTTACGGAGCAGATACATCCCACTAACCTTTTCAAAAAATTAAGCAACACCCTGAATAAAGGTACTTATAGTTGCATTACACTTGCTTTATAAACACTCTCTAATCAACAATTATACAATATTATGTAATAATTGTATCATTAAAGACTTTTAAAAAAAAGACCAATGAACAATATTTTTTTTAACTCAATATAACCGCACATTATCTTTATTAAGTACTTTATATAGTGTGAGTTTCTAATCCGCAGTATGCGAAACACACTGCGCGCAGAGTTCAGAATTGACCTTTCGGGACTGCTTCTCTTATCATGTGACTGAACTGAATATGACTATCGGATATAATTGTTTTGTATGCCGGGGCAGAAGCAGACTACGCAACGGAAGAATATTACCGGAAACTTAAGAACTTCAGTACATGCTGTGGCGAACCCATATTGAATCATTTCCTGAAGTTTCCAGCTTCAATATACACTGACGGGAGTCGGATACCGGTCCAAAATGTCCTGTGGAAACAACTTTCATAAGCAATGTATCATTTTCCAACATGTGTTCAATTTTTACTTCATACCATCCATCATCATACAAAACTTTAGAAAAGCCTCTGGTCCATGATGGCTGTTCACCGATTTTCTGCAATGATGTGAGTAAACCATATTCACTTATAGCAAGAGCTTTTCTGTGATAGACCTGCTGCTTTTGTCCGTATGTGTGCAATAGACCAACAATTGCACCTGCCATAAACATAAGTGTGGCACTGGCAACAAGCACACGTATTATCACTCCACCTCTTTGAGCAATTTTACTTTTATTCAAATTTTCTCCTTACCGCCACTGACACAATTGCCGCTGTTTTTCAAAAATATATTTTACAATTTTATCTCTGAGTTTTTGCTCAATATTAATAAATTGCACGTGATGTTTGTAACAAGTTACAGTTTTGCTTTCCTGAATACTTACCCGTAATATCTTTGCGTCGATTCCGGAAAAATGAGCAGTTGTCAGTTGGAATTTAAATGAAACGATATCTCCCGGGACCAGCGGCCTTGAAAAAAGGAAACTCAATCCCCCACCACTGATATCAACTATTTTACCTTCATTGGGTTTCCCGGTCTGCTTCTTACTCTCCTCATTTTCAGTTTTGATAATCCGGAACTTCAGAGGCAAATGAACATCAACTCTTACAAATTGTCTTAACTGATTTCTTTTCATCTCCATAGTATGGTAAAAATCCACAGTAGAACCTTTAACCCTGAAAATTTTTACTGTTATGCCATACACACCGTCACTTCGACGGGCAAATGCCAGTCTGACTGTCTGCCCCTGGAAAAAACGTACTGTTTCTTCTTTTTCAGGATCGTATTGAATTCTGAAAAAAAGTTCCCTGTTTAAAGCCATTACGGCCCTTCGAATCAGGACTTTTTTATCTTTTTCCGGAAAAACAGATAACTTCTGACCTGTTTCAATATTTCTAGTTGAAATCAGCGGGTGTTCCAGTGGAAGGTAACTAAAACCCATTTTCTTTCTTAAACTCGAAAGAACCTTTTCTTCATCATCAAAATCCTCCCCCGAGCCATTTAAAAACTTATGTACAACCGGATCAAGGCACTGTTCATATAATGAAGCGGATTGAAATATAACATGATGATTAGGAGTATTTGCATATTTAAGGAGTTCGTTTAACCTGTTCTCCTCTTCTGTATTTAATTCTGATTTTGCGATATATTCAACAAACAGTTTTCTGGAAAGTTCTGTTTCATCTTTTTGCTGGCGTTTACATCTCTTAACATGCAGAAAAACAAGCAGCCACACTCCAGACAAAATTACAATCAGGAACCCGGTTATTATTGCCGGCTCTGCTTTTTTCCAGCCTATTTGCTGTATCAAACTTGAAGCTGACGCAGAAAATATCCAGGTAAAAATCAAACCTGAACTTTTCATAAGAAAAGCATTCTGCTGCAAAAACAATACGCCCCCCTGGTTTCTTTCCTACAAGAGTATAAAAAGGAATCTGAGTTTTGTCCATTCATTTTTTAAATTTCAATCTGCTGTATCCCAAAAAAATCTATTGTCGTTGATTTGTTAAAACTATACAATTCGGGGGGATAGCAATATGAAGAAAATACCAGTAGAAAAAATTGAGTCTGGAATGATATTGGGGCGGAATGTTTGCGGCCCTTCCGGCAGCACTCTGCTTATAAAAGGAGTCTGTTTAACTACAGCACTCGGGCGCCGACTAAAAAACTGGGGAATTACATCCATTTACATTGAAGGTGAAGAGGATACTCCTCTGGAAGTTTACACAAGCAGCATCTCTGCAAATAAACTAAAAGAGCACCTTACACAAAAATTTTCTCGCGTTATACATAATGTCGTCATGAAAAAAATTTTTTCCGCAGTTTATCAACACCGTCTTCAGAAAAGCAAATAAAGTGGAAATCAATAAAAATATACAGCAATCATTATTGAATATATCATCTCTCCCAACTTTACCAACTGTTATAGAAAGCATAACACGTTTGCTCCAGAATCCCAAGACTTCAGCCGAAGAGATAGGCAAAGCTATTACAACCGACCAGGCGTTAACAGCGAAAGTATTAAAACTGGTCAATAGCGCTTTTTACGGATTCCCCGGTCGAATAAGTACCATTACCCACGCCATAGTAATACTCGGCTTCTCAACTGTAAAAAACATCGTGCTTACGGCTTCGATCTTTGAAGCTTTTAAAAGCAGTGATAATGCTGTTTGCGGCTTTGATCTCGAGCAGTTCTGGACGCATTCCATAGCATGTGGCGCTGCATCCCATGCATTGGCCAGAATCATGGGTAATAAAGAGAAAGAAGAATGTTTTATCGGAGGCCTTATTCATGATATCGGTAAATTAATCTTGTACAAATATTATCCGGAAGAGTTCTCATCGGTACTTACGTATGCCAACACTGAAGATATTTTGTTTTATGAAGGAGAAAAAAAATTTTTAGATATTACTCATGAAGAGATTGGAAGCTATATTGCCCAAAGATGGAAATTGCCGTCAAAACTTCAAAGCTCAGTTAAAAATCACCACAATCCACTACCCGTTTATGATAATTACATCAATACCGGCATAGTCCATTGTGCTGATATTTTTGTACGGGCTTTGGATTATGGTAACGGCGGAGATAAAAAGATACCTTTACTTTCAGAAAATGTCTGGACAGATCTTGAACTTGAAAACAGATCTCTAGTTTCAATTTTTGATACTATTCAGGATGAAGTAGAAAAAGCAACAGAATTTATCTATCTAATCTGATCCTCTTGCGTCTCATCAACACTACTTTGCGTATTTTCCTGAGCAGAAACAATCATTTTTTTTCGGATATCAGAACGAATCTGCTGGTTTTGCCGAAAATCTTCAGGCATTCTGAAACTTTTCACAACAAGAAAAAGTGCTATAAGCCCAAAAAAGATTAAAACCATTAATGTCAGCGTACAATCAGCAAACTCCACTTTTTGACTCCAGATCTAACTGCATTTTGGAAATCAGCTCCTTTTCATCGCAGACTGTTTTTTCCAACTCAATTCCATTATATGATACCATAAACCTGTTAAGCTGATCAAATGAAATTTGTTTCTCCTGTTTTATCAGGGTAAATATGACACGCAAAATATTAAAAGCCATTTTTCCAAGTTCATGCAAATCACGGTTTCTATGAAACCGTTTATCCATATCGACCTGAGCAATTCTTCTTAATCCATATCTGAAATAAACACTGAACAGTAATCCAATCTCTACTCCATAACCAGACCAGAAAGGAAGTGTCTCCATGAGTGAACGCCTGAAGGCATACTCTCCCGCAAGGGGCTGAAAAACATGCGCCAGTTCAGGAACCAATGCGCAAACAAGAGGACGAACCAGGATTTCAGTAACTCTACCCCCCTGATTTTCATACAACTGAGAATCAAGGATCAAGGGCCGGTTATAAAAAGCTTTAACAAACCCCAGATCATCATCATGCAATAATGGCCCGGCCAATCCTGTAATAAACCGGTCAGTAAAATTTATTATGTCAGAATCAACAAAAATTACAATGTCATCAGATGAAGATGATTTTTCAAGAATAAATTGTGATTTCCATAATGCTGCACCTTTACCATGTATTGAAACATGAGGTTCGATTTCATCTATTCTGTAAACTTTGGCACCACACTCTGAAGCAATACTGAAGGTGTCATCTTCTGATTTACTGTCTATTACAATCAATTCATCAATGAAACTGTATTTTTCAATCAATTCTGAATGAATACAGGAAATTATCCTGCCAATTGTAGCAGCTTCATTAAGCGCTGGAATAACAACACTTATTCTGCTTTTTTTTCTTTGTTTAACCTCAAGCAAATTCTGTACAGAACCAAATCTGCTATGGTGAAAAGTTTTTACCATTAATTAACCTGTTCGAGAAAAGAAATAAACCGCTATAACCATATAATGAAAATCTGCCAGAAGCCATCAGTTTTACAGACACATGCCAGCATTTTTGCATCCTGTTTCTAAATGATAATATTACAAAATAAACCTGCAACCTTCAAGATTAATAAATTCCCGTAAAAGCATGGCTGATTTTGTCTTGTTTAATAAACTTTTTCCTGATCAGTTTTCTGTATAAAAAAGTTTAGCTTCAAACAGCTTTCAGTTCAATTCATTTCCATCCGCATTAATTGTACGTGTAAATGTCTGGTCTTTCCATTTAAATTTTCCCAATACTCCCGACAAAACAGCAGAGACTACAAGTGGAAGCTGAACAATTGAACCTGGAATTATATATTTGCGCAAATCCAGTCTGTTGAACAATCCTGATCCAGGCCACATCAATATAAACTCACCTGCGAGTTTGACAAAAAGCATTATCAGGAAAACTGAAAAATACCTGAAATCAAAGAAACCGAGTATTAATGATGCAAGAACCGACATGTAAAACAGAAATATACCAGAAAGGAAAACAACCTGCTCAGCAGTGTAATGAACTGTTTTTGACCCCCATCGTTTACGCTGTTCAAAAACGCCTTTAACAGTTTCGGTTGGTCTGGTAAGAACAGCACCACTGGGATCACAAAAATAACGAATCCTCCACTTTTTGCTTTTCCAGATTTTCTGGAGCAAAAGATCATCATCTCCGGAAACTACCTTGCCTCCCATGAATTCATAGCCGCCCTGCTCTAAAAACGCTTTTTTGCTGAATGCAAGATTGTTGGCGTTTGAATTGATTGGCATTCCCATACCGATACCGGCAGCTGAAATAATGCCGTGTGATAAAAAATCTACAGCCTGTAACCCATAAAAGAAACTGTTCATTCCTTCAGGATGCATATAAGTTGTAATTCCCTGAACAAACCCTGTATCTTCCGAAAAATACCTGTCAATTGTTTCCAGCCATGTCGAAGGGACAATACAATCTGCATCAGTAAATACTATCACCTCATTTTCTGAAGCATCAATACCTCTGCCAACAGCATACTTTTTGGGAGAAACACCTTCTGCAGTTTTTTTTATATTTACCAGCGATACATTGCCGTATTTTGAAACAAATCCCTTTACTATTTCAGCAGTTGAATCTGTCGACCTGTCGTTTACAACGATTATTTCATACCTGCCTTCTTCGATTGTCTGACCAAGTACGCTTTCAAGACACTTCGCGATTGTATTCTCTTCGTTTCTTGCAGCTATTACAACCGAAAAGCATCTGCCATTCTGAGTTTTCTGCGGTTCAAGTGACAACAGTCCCTTTAACAGAACAAAAATAGCTGTTATATAAAAAATTGCAAAAATCAGGAATAAAACAGTAAAATAATCAGGTAACAACATTATAACTCGTATCTTGATGCGACAGGAAATCTGCGTCCTGTACCAAAAGCTTTAGGAGTAATTTTCAATCCAATGGGAGCCTGCCTGCGTTTGTACTCATTTCGGGCAACAGCACCAATTACCCAGTCTACAGTATCTTTATCATAACCATCTTCTATTATCTTCTGTCTGGACCAGTTTCGTTCTATCAATCGCTCCAGAACAGCATCAAGCACAGGATACGGCGGAAGAGTGTCCTGATCTTTCTGATTGGACCGCAATTCAGCAGATGGAGCCTTTGTAATTATTTCTTCAGGTATGATTTCAATCTTACTGTTAATATAATCTGCAAGTTCGTAAACCATGACCTTTGGCAGGTCTGAGAGAACAGACAGCCCGCCATTCATATCACCATACAGTGTGCTGTATCCTACTGCCAGTTCGCTTTTATTTCCTGTTGCAAGCAACAGATGTCCAAACTTGTTACTGATTGCCATCAACAAAGTACCTCTTATACGTGCCTGCAGATTCTCTTCTGCAATACCTGGATCAGTATTCAGAAAATGCGGCTCCAGTGAATTTAAGAAAAGTGAGTAAATATCATCTATCGGAATAGTTGATATTTTAAAACCCAGATTTTTTGCCAGCTTTTCAGAATCCCTGAAACTTCCTTCAGATGAATACCTTGATGGCATTGTGATTCCCCAGACATTTTCGGGTCCAAGTGCCTGTACAGCAAGTGCAGAAGTAACTGCAGAATCAATTCCACCGGATAATCCTACAAGAGCTTTTTTAAAGCCACATTTTTGTGCATAGTCTTTTAAACCAAGAACCAGAGCATCATGAACCGATTCCATCCGGTTACAGCCGCAGTAATTGATAAGTGGTCCCGGGTCTTTTGTATTCAATTTGACAATCGATTCTTTGAATGAAGGCAGCACAGTCCTGAGCCTGCCTTCACTATCAAAATACATGCTGTTTCCATCAAATATCAGTTCATCATTCCCTCCTGTCTGATTCAGAAACAAAACAGGAAGTTTGTGTTCAACCGCATGATATTTCATTATTGAATATCTTAAATTATCTTTTCCGATGTGAAATGGCGATGCAGAAATATTGATCAATAAAGTTGCTCCCCTATTGGCAAGCTCTGCAACAGGATTGCGCTCATATAAAGAGACCTGATTTATTTCATTTACATTCCATGCATCTTCACATATAGTAATTCCCAGAACTTCATCCTTGAAAGGAAACACACTCACCGATTCTGAAGCATCGAAATACCTTGTTTCATTAAACACATCGTATGTCGGAAGAAGAGACTTGTTTTGACGAAAGATAATTTCACCATTGCAGACAAGTAATGCAGAATTATGCAACCCCTTTCCATATTGAGCAGTTTGCGGGAAACAGGTACCGATCAAGATTCCTGTATCAGGAACAGATCTGGAGTAATTGCAAATGTCCCCTATTACCTGCATGGTATTATCAAGAAACCATTTTCTTTCGAGTAGATCCTGTGGGGGATATCCCTGAAGAAACAGCTCCGGAAAAACGACAAGATCCGGAGCCTGATTCCTGTACGAGTCGATTGTATTGTAAATACGTGATGCATTTTTCTTTAAATCCCCAACCAGGGGATTAAGCTGACAAAGAATTATTTTCATGGTTTTCTCTGGACTCGGATTATTTTCCTGTTTTTTGAGTATGTCTTATGCCGTACAGAATAAGAATGTATCAGTTCTGATTTATCAGAAAAGATTGTCCTGTCATTTCAGCAGGCTTTTCTATTCCAAGCAGCTCCAGTACAGTGGGAGCAATGTCGCACAGTTTACCATCATCACGCAGCTTAACATTTTCGATACCGACGATATTCAATGGTACAAGGTTTGTAGTATGTGCGGTCATAGTAGAACCATCATCCAGTTTTGTCTGTTCGGCATTTCCATGATCAGCGGTCAAAATACAGACGCCGCCTTTTGACAGAACAGCCTCAACAACATCGTGAACGCATGTATCAACAGTTTCGACAGCTTTTACAATCGCATCAAAGATTCCGGTATGCCCCACCATATCGCAGTTTGCAAAATTACAGATAATAACATCATATTTATCACTGTTAACAGCTTCAACCAGTTTATCCCGCACTTCAAATGCACTCATCTGAGGTTTGAGATCATATGTGGCAACTTTTGGACTGTTAACCAGAATTCTGTCCTCATTTTCAAACGGATCATTTTTCTGGCTGTTAAAAAAGAAGGTGACATGTGCATATTTTTCAGTTTCAGCACATCTTAGCTGTTTCAATCCGTTTTTTGCGATCACTTCTCCCAGAATTTTTTCATTTTTCATCTCCGGAAAAGCTTCGGTAAAATTGCCATTGTCATAATAATGTGTCATTGCAACGAAACATGGAACAGTAAAAAGGGTTTTGAACTGGTTGAAATCCGGTTCAACCATTGCTTTGGTCAATTGTCTTGTACGATCGAATCTGAAATTAAAGAATATAAAAGCATCCTTTTCACCCATTCCTTTATAATCAATAATCCGCGGCTTTATGAATTCATCACTTTCTCCTGCATCATAAGCCTGCTTTATGGCCTGCTTCCAGTCTTGAACTTTTTCTCCTTTTGCTTCCATCACTGCCCGATATGCCAGTTCAGTTCTTTCCCATCTGTTATCTCTGTCCATGGCATAGTACCGGCCAATTACAGTTGCAACTCTGCCTATACCGGTTGTATTGATACCGTTTTGAAGAAGTTCCATGTGTTCAAGAGCAGATTTTGGAGGCGTATCCCTGCCATCAGTTATTGCATGTATCAGAACATTTGAAAAATCATGTTTCTTGCAAAGGTTCAGTAAAGCGATACAGTGGCGTGTAACTGCATGTACACCTTCTTCCTGAATCAATCCCATAAGATGAAGTGTTGTTCCATTTTGTCTGGCAAATTTTATGGCTTTAATAAAAGCTTCGTTATCAAAAAAGTCTCCATCATCAATCGCTTTGTCGATTTTTGTAAGGCTCTGATAAACGACTCTTCCTGCACCAATATTGAGATGTCCTACTTCACTGTTCCCCTGGTATCCTTTTGGAAGCCCGGCACTCAATCCGGATGTTTGCACTAATGTTACAGGATATTTTCTCTCGTATTCATCAGCAAAAGGTGTGTTGGCAACATGTATTGCATTGGAAGGTTCCTGTCTTCCCCTTCCCCAGCCATCTCTTATTATTAAACAAACCGGTCGTTTTTTCATTTTCGTATTCTCCTTAATTCAAGTTAAATTACTATTCTTGTCCTTAATCGATTTTATGTATAATTTTCTGCAATGATCTCCATAACAATATAAGAGAGCGTTTTTATAGCAGTAAGATACAAATCCAATTACATCAAGGATAACTGATCCGGGGATAAAGTCAATAACCTGCATGCCATGGAACAGCTTAACGGAAATTTTGCAGATTAACATGCAATTTTTACATCACAGACCTGTATCATCAATAAATAATTCGTTGTACATATTTTTTTATAAAACATTTATCCAATCCAGAAAATTCAATGAACGAAACTGTTTTCCTTGAGTTGTTCACACAACAGCTCGTGATATTAGTGTTTTTTCATGTCTACAGAAATTACTTTATACATATAAGGCAAAAAACATTTTTTTGGGTTTAATATACCAAAAAACACTTTAACCAGAAAGTTTTATATATGGCCCCCGAAGATTCCATTATCAGATCCACAGATGTCACATTGGGATCAGTTTCCCAAAAAAAAACTGACACACTATCCAAATTGCACCCCTGGACCTTCTTAATCTGTTCAAATCTTGGATTCGATTCATCGGGTCTGGAATTAATATCAGCTTCGAGCTGGTATGATTTCTGGGAAAATCACAAAATCAGGGTAAATGGAGCAGTTCGAAATCTGCCAGAAGGAGTATCTCCCTTCTATCTGGAATATGAAGTCAATTCATTCAAGGATTTCTCAAAACAAGCCCTTATATCAAAAATCCCAGTTCTTTGTACTTATTCCAAAGCACTCGAAATCCTTCGCGATCTGCAAAAGAACAAAATTTTGCCTCAAAATGCAAAAATTCAGATATCAGAACTTGATCTGCCGGCAGAAACAAAAAAAACTATTTTATCACTGTTTCAAAATGAGTCTATTGCTGAAAGCAAGTCCGAAAAAGTTGATTCCATACTCTCTATGGTTGATACAGGACAGGTGGATTCGAAAAACGACCTTTCATCAGTATTTCAGCAAATCCCGGATTCAACAGTTACGAACCAGAAAATTACAAAGATAATTGGAATTCTTGAAAATCAGGTATCATCAATTTCTGATACTGTCGTGAATGAAAATTTTTTCAGTTCAATACGGGATTCCTGGTATCAGTTGAAAGATTTTCTTAAAACAGCAGGTCGTAATGAAAATATTCAGGTATATGTTCTTTCGAAATCGTACAAAGAATCAGTTGATTATCTTTCAAGACCCGACAGCTTATGTACATTGGAGGGAACTGCTCCGGATTTCATTCTCTGGGATTATCCAATATCAATTAATACAGCTCAATTAAGTGATTTACAGGAAACAGCAAAAGTCGCAGACAAACATAAAAGCATACTGATCGGTTCATTTAACAGTGAAGATCCGTCAGTAAAAGAACTGCTGAATACTGATAATATAACACATCTGCTGCAGCAGTCTGAATACATACCCTTTACCCGACTAAGAAAAGATCTATTTACAAGAAATATTGTTCTTTGCCTTACATCTGCAGCACCTGTCAGTAATGATGAAACACATATATCAGGCCACTGGATCTTTGGAAAACTGTGGTTAAATTCTTTTGCAAACAAAGGGACTCCTTTTGAATTGACCGATTTTGAAATCACAAACTCCATTTCTCTTCCAGACATAACAGAACCGGTTGTAAAAGATGCCCAAAAAAACGGCATAACAATCATAGCTTTAAACACGACTGATTCAAATCCAAACGTCCTTTTCAGGTATGAAGAGAATGAGGCTTATGAAAGTCTGTTCTATAACCTGGCAGTAAACCGCATTGCAAAACTTGCAGTTAACTGGATAAGCAAAAATTCAAAAAAGTATCCTTATGATGGAGCTGTTACAGAATTGAAACAGTTTCTCTACACCCAGATAAAACCATATAGTATTTTATCGTCACAAGAAGCCGTTTCAGTCCAAAAAGAAAATGAATCAATTCTGGTGACAATAGACTCGGAATCAACAGTGTCCGGATTTCCATTTAAATTCAAGTTTACTGTCGATTTCAGGGTTTAATTAATTTATAATGTAAGATTCAAATGATCTTAATCAGTAATAAACTGCTCTTGAGATGTTTAGCAGAATACGTTTATTATTATTATCTTTACCAGACAAGATTTTTTAAAAACTTTATCTGCCGTTTTTTAAACAATTCGATTGTGGTTTTTGTCTGTACATGGTTTTATATTGCAATCAGATTCAAGAGTAATTCGTATTCAGATATTTATTAAATACCAGATACCAGAGGAAATATGAGCTTTTATTACCTGGAAGTTATTCGAGGAACAGAAACCGGAAGAAAGTTTTTTCTTCCTGATGGAGCGATCAGTATAGGAAGAGATACACAAAATACAATTGTGTTGTGTCTTGATAAAAGTGTATCCGGACATCATGCAATCATCTACAAATCTCCAGAAAGAATTCTGATCGAAGATCTTCAGAGTACCAATGGTACTTATATCAATGAAGAGAAAATTGCGGCACAAAAAGATCTTGTAACCGGTGATGAAGTTGGATTTGGGAAAACGGGACCACGATTAAAAATTATAGTATCGGATCATGAACTGGATACCAGTGCACCAGAAGTTTCTGGGGAGCAGGAAGATTTTGCTGTCAAGACTCTTCAGGAATCCGGTATCATGATGAAATCGGATGATTCAACATCAAAAGAAGATCAGAATACAATTTCCATGATGAAACAATCCACCAGTTTCTCTCCTGATTCTTTAAACCCTTCCATGACTTTTGAATACGAAAAAAAACTGATGCAGAAAAGTATCAACAGTGATGAGATGCAAAAATTGATGAAAGATGGCAAACGACTGGAGAAGATACTTAACAAAGGCAGTCTGGGTGATGATCAGACATCAATGCTCAGAACTGTTTATCATGCCAATAAATCAATGCAAAAAAAATGGTTTTATCTTCTTGCTGTAATCCTTATAGTATCAATAACAATATCTGCCTATTTTGCTATCAGAAGTTTTCAGTATAAAGCATTAGTTGACAAAGCTCAGACTTTGAGAAAAGATCTTCAGGCATATGAGAAAAAGATTGCTATGGCAAATAATAATCCTGAACAGAATAAAGATCAGCTTGAAAAAATGATAACCGAACTGGAAGAAAAACAAAAATCCCTCTCTAATCTGAAATCACAGATTAATGAAGGTGATTTTGGAAAATTTTACTCTGACCCGCTTGAAAGGCGAATTGATGAAATTCTGATGCGGCTTGGGGAATCAGATTACCATATTCCCGAAGAAATGGTGCAGCGGGTACGATATCATATCGATATCTACTCGGGTCGGATGAAAAATGTCATAACCCGCTACCTGGAAAGAAAAGAAAAATATTTCCCGATGATTCATAAAGTATTCAGAGAAAAAAACCTGCCTCTTGAACTTTCTTATGTATCAATGCTTGAAAGCGGTTTCAATACAATGGCACTAAGTCACGCTGGTGCCAGAGGCCTCTGGCAATTTATGCCGCATACCGGAAGAAGGTATGGTCTTAAAGTTAATGATAAAATTGATGATCGCACCGACCCGTTAAAATCAACTTACGCTGCGGCAGAGTATTTTAAAGACCTTATAAGTATTTTTGGCGGGAAAAGTTCTGTCATGTTGTGCATGGCTGCATATAATGCAGGTGAAGGAAGAGTAATTGGCGCATTGAGAAAAATCGAAGATCCAATGCGTAACAGAGATTTCTGGTATATATACAGAATGGGATATCTGGCAGAAGAAACAAACGAATATATACCAAGAGTTATTTCGCTTATGATTATATCCGAAAACCCTGATGAATATGGATTCGGAAAAGGTCCATCCAATAATGATTCACAACTGGAATCAGAAAATGATTTTATTGAAGTAGACTTGACAATAGATTAGCGGTCAATCCCGAATCATTGAAAACGGAACCTGAAGAAACGGCAACTGCGGGAATTGAAAAATAAATATTTGCAAGAAATGGAAATTCTGGTATCAGAGGATATTTGTTTTAAACAGGTTTTTTTTTGAACGCAGTCACCTGAAATCCCGTGAACATAAACTCATAATCGTATTTCAGACAAGTCTTACAAGTTAATCCAGACACATAAAAATTAATGGCAATTTCATCTTACACATTATTATCAGAAAACGAGTGGAACGAGAAGACAGATCTTCTTGATTCATTTGCACGGTCATGCTGTTTATGCCCCAGAAGATGTGGTGTAAACAGATTTAAAAATGAAACAGGGTTCTGTAAAGCACCTGGGAGAATGATTATCTCAAGAACATTCCCTCATTTTGGAGAGGAACCACCGATATCAGGGAAAAATGGTTCCGGAACAGTATTTTTTTCTTATTGTACTCTTGGATGTTGTTTTTGTCAGAACTATCAAATCTCGCATGAATCACAGGGTCAGTCATTCTCGATTTCAGAGTTAGCCCAAAAAATGCTCTGGCTCCAGTCCTGCGGTTGCCATAATATAAACCTTGTCACACCAACTCATTTTCTACCGTGGATTATAAGGTCTCTTAAGGAAGCTTCATTATCAGGATTAAACATTCCTGTTGTTTACAATTGCGGAGGTTATGAAAATCCCGAAGTAATTGCAGTGCTTAATGGAATTGTAGATATTTACTTACCGGATATGAAATACGGCAAAGACCTGTCAGCATCAAAGTTTTCAAAATGCAACAACTATGTCCATTATAACAGGGAATCGATCCGTGAAATGTTCCGTCAAACAGGACCGCTCAGAACCGACCGCAATGGAATCGGTAAACGCGGGATCTGTATCAGGCATCTTGTACTTCCAAATAATCAGTCTTACAGTTTGCAAATACTTGAATATCTGAAATCCTGTTATGATGTATCAGACATCCACATAAGCCTGATGGCCCAGTATCGTCCGTTTTACAAAGCGGAACGTTTTGATGAGATCAACAGACCTCTTGGGGTAAAGGAATATGAATTAATCAGGGATGCTTTTGCCGATGAGGGGTTTGATGGTTTTTATCAGGATATTTCCAGAATTGACAACTCATTTGTTATCAATTTTAACAATACAAAGTAACATTATCCTTTTTGAACATCATGCTTGCCGGCCCCCCTCCGCAGTAACAATTAAAAATTCGAAATCCTAAAAACGAAATTCGAAACAAAAACAAAGAGAAAACAGGAAAACAAGCAGAAAAAATACGAAATCCGAAAAAGGAATAGAACAAGAAATTGATATTTTGGGCGTGTGGCAAACTGTGAATAGCTCAGCTTTACATAGGCATAATGAATAATAAGAAAACAAACAGGAATATCTTTATACATAAGTTTCATACTTTATCCACTTCAGTGGATTAGAAAACAAAAGATTAATCTTACAAACTATATACCACCTGATATCAAAAGATTCAGATAACATTAGTAAACAACCAATTTATAATAAAACATATCACTATTGCATACTGTAAAATAACAACAGAAGAATATGTATGTTTATTAAAATAAATTAAAAAACATATTGAATCAGATTTGAATAAACACTATATTAATTTTAAATCCGGTTTGACGCTGATACCTGTTTACAATTAATCGCTTAATAATACTGATTCACCGGAAAAACCATTTATTGTAATAATATATCTGATCATCACAATGCACTAAAAAACGTGCATTACATACACATATTAAATTTTTCAAAAAAGGAGTAATTCTTATGGCAGAAGACAAAACACCTTCGCAATGTTTCGAAGAAGTGAAGGATGATATCCTGGCGATTCCTGATGATGCGATTGCGTATAGCAAGATGCCTTATGAGGAAGCGATGCAGGAAGGACAGCGGGTAAGCGCGCTGGTGGAAAAATATCACGATAACCTTA
>Ga0079223_10000148_pt1 | contig 28166 bp, 16 predicted proteins | sample Stecom2011_FD_75072 | JGI IMG/M metagenome (GOLD analysis project Ga0079223, IMG submission 75072) | Agricultural soil microbial communities from Utah to study Nitrogen management - Steer compost 2011 | ecosystem: Environmental > Terrestrial > Soil > Agricultural land | place: USA: Utah...
TTATTTTAATGAATTTATAAAAAACTATTTAGAGCAAAAAAGATGAATAAACTGGAATCTACTCATATCGGTTTAATTAAAAAACCACTATCAAGATTGGGGTTAGGTTGTTGGGCAATTGGAGGAGCAGACTGGGGCGCTCAGGATGACAATGATTCAATAGATGCATTAAAGGCTGCATTTGAACGGGGTATTACTCATTTTGATACTGCGCAGGTATATGGAAAAGGTCATTCAGAGCAGCTTATAGGAAGAGCATTAAAAGGAATCCGTGATAAGGTTTTTATTGCTTCAAAGATGATGTATACTCCTTGTTCTAAAATCGAAAAATCAATTGAAACCAGTCTAAAAAGGCTGCAAACAGACTATCTGGATCTTTTTTATATACATTGGCCGAAAAGAAATGCCGATCTGTCTGAAATGATGGAGGCGTTAGAGAAGGCCCGTCAAAAGGGCTTAATATGTGGAATCGGGGTTAGTAATTTTTCTATTGATCAGATGAAAGAAGTGATGCAAGTAGGGAAAATCGATGCACATCAAATATGTTATAACCTTCTGTGGCGGTGGGCAGAAAAAGATTTAATCCCATTTTGTATCTCTAACAAAATCTCAATAGTTTCGTATAGCTCTATTGCCCAGGGTATTCTTACCGGCAAATTTGAACGAGAATTCGAATTTGAATCAGGTGACCACCGTATAAATACAACTCTTTTTGATGATGATGTATGGCCTTATGTGTACGAGGGAGTTGAACAGCTAAAGCAGATTGCTGTTGAGGCCGGACGTCCTTTAATCGATTTGGTTATACACTGGATTGCAAACAGGCCGGGTATTTCATCTATACTGATTGGTGCAAGAAACAGCACTCAGGTTGAACAAAATGTCAGTGCTTTCCGGGGAGGTATTGATATCTCCATATTAAACCGGTTATCACAAATCAGTAGTTCATTACAACACAAAATTCCAAATATCGGTAATATTTTTAGATGGTATCCATGAGTATATACCCTTAGATTTTGGGATTTATGCTCAAAAATTGAGTAAATCATACGTAAAAAGTAAAAATAAAACTCATTATATGAGGTATAATCAATTAATTTATATAGGTGTGAAAATGTAAGTTAACTTAATCGGTTTGATAAAATTGAATCGGTTGTGACATTATGGTTGAAAGGGGATGCTCTTATGAACAATAAGATGCGTATTCTTGCTTTATTTTTAATCGGTACGGCTGTAGTGATTTCAGCTCAGCAAAAAAGTGAAAAGGTTTTACCATTAAAGCACTCGTTGAAAGTATATGAAGATATTGAGCGTAACCGTCTTTATTGGCCGCTTGGAAAAGAATTCTGGATTAGAATTGCAGAATCACCAGACAGTGGAGCTCCATCCTATTTGCTCTCACAGGAAATCGATTCTCAGGAAGTTGAATCTGACGTGAACATCGATAAAAAAACAACAAAAAGCGGGATTAAACTGGATGTAACAGGAAAACAGGCTATCAGATGGTATAATATGGTAACCGGGAAAAAATATAAATTACGTTTTTATTCTGATGGTGATGCTCCTGAATGTGAAATTAAATTAAGTGGCGCTTCATTACATGTTCAGGATAACATTACATATTCTGGAAAAGGAATCCTGTGTGAAATAATTTCATCTGATAAACATTCCGGTGTTGATAAATCTTATATATCTGTTAACAATGCTCAGTTCAAACCTTATGAGAAAACAATCAACTTCAGTAAGGAAATGAAATACAACATTTATGCCTATGCTGTCGACAATGTAGGTAACAGAAGCAATCTGGCTTTTACTGAATTCGTAGTTGACATGAGTGCACCGGAAACAAAAGTCATCGCTGGTGGCCTTTCTGCTGAAAATAAAACAATTCTTTCCAGTAACCATTCTATTGAGATATCTGCAAAAGATTCTTTATCTGGTGTAAAAAAAACATGGTATAGATTTGAAAAAGAAAAGAAATTTAATTTGTATAACGGACCAGTTGATCTGAAAAAATTAAAAGATGGAGATCAACAGGTACTCGTTTTTTATTCAGAAGATTATGTGGGAAATATTGAAAAACCTAAACAGTTCGCTTTTGTTATTGATAATACGCCACCTCTCGGGAAAATAATTTGTAAAGGTGATGTACACTCAAAAACAAACGAGCAGATAATTGTATCACCACGTACCATGTTTAAGGTGGAAGCGAAAGATGAACGTAGCGAAATTCGCGATATCTATTATGCAGTAAATAAAAGCAAAAGCGTTCCTTTTAAAGCTCCCTTTTGCATTTCCGGTGAACCTGGAAAATATCTGATAACTGCTCGTGTGGTTGATAAATTAGGAAATGAAAATTCTCAGATAAGTTCAAATGTTGTTCTGGATTCAAAACCCCCAAAAAGCAGTCATAGCTTTATTGGGTCCGTTCATAAAAATGAGTACACTTTGTGGATAACACCATCAACAAAAATTAAACTCAATGCACAAGATGACCTTTCCGGAATAAAGTCAATCGAATATCTATTTGAAGGAGATAGCTATATCACATACAAAGAACCTTTCAATATCAAGAAAGAGGGACTGTTTATCCTAAAATATCGCGGCACCGATAATGTAAATAACCGCGAAGAAGATAGAATGATAGCTGTTGTGGTTGATAGTACGCCGCCTGTAGTAGAGGAAACTTTCAGTTCCAAGCCCATCTCAGATGATAAATCTTCATTGCGTTTCAAGAACGCCACTACAATGTTTCTGAAAGTAATTGATGATGCATCGGGAGTAAAAGAAGTCACGTTTTCGATCAATGGGGGACGTGAACAGAAGTATACAGGACCGATTCAGTTTGCTAATGTCGGTTCGTATAATGTTGAAGTTCGTGCCAAAGATAATCTTGAGAATACACAAAAGAAATTGTTAAAATTTGCAATAGATAAGTAAAAGGAAATTTATTATTAAAATGAAAGCGGTTTCAGAGAATTCTGATACCGCTTTTTTATTAGCTTCTATAGAGAACGTTTCATAATATCACTAAGGTTTTATGCAATTGAAAAACTACTCTGATATCACTGAGCAAAGTTGGTGGGGGAGTGATGATTCTTAGAGTTTACAGGGTTTGAAAATAATTGCCGAAATCGATTCACATCTTTCTACTTCTCATTTATTGCCTCATCTCATTCTCCGCGGATGATTGAGCTGCTTGTAAAAGGTTATTGATTGAGCCCAAAATGGTAACTACATGTAACTCATCAATTCCTCAATAATTGTATTACATAGTCGTGGCATGCTATAAGAATAGTCGATGTATTTTAAAAGCTGCTTACTATAAAAATGCTGTTTTTACCTGATCTTATTATTGAAAGCAGCGAAAACCTGTAAAAAAGACTCAAGTTGGAAATAAAAAAATCCCGAAAACAATATGTTTTCGGGATTCAATAATCAAAATGATTGTCAGAAACTTAATTACTGGTAACCAGATTATCAGCTTTTTCCTCTGTCGAATCAGTATCGGAATCCATTGCTGCAAGCTGCTTGAGCATTTTGAATTTGGCAAGAACAGCTTTTTGGGCCGAGTTAATAAACTGACTGGAAGCTTCAGGATTAGAACGCTGAAGAATCTTGTATCTGTTTTCATTGTAGACATAATCAGATAACGGAATAGTTGGATCTTTGCTGTCGAGCTGCAGGGGACTCTTACCCTGAAGCGCCAGATCCGGATTATACCTGTATAATGGCCAGTGACCGGATTCGACTGCAAGTTTCTGTTCCGAATAACCTTTTGTCATGTTAATACCATGATTGATACAATGACTGTAAGCGATAATCAGTGAAGGTCCATCATAACTTTCTGCTTCCATAAAAGCTTTTACTACCTGATTCTGATTAGCTCCAATGGCTACTTTGGCAACGTAGATGTAACCATAACTCATTGCTATCATGGCAAGGTCTTTTTTGTTGGTAGGCTTTCCACTTGCTGCAAATTTTGCTACAGCTCCCATTGGAGTAGATTTTGAAGATTGCCCACCGGTGTTTGAGTAAACTTCTGTATCAAGTACAAGAATGTTTACATTTTTACCAGATGCAAGAACGTGATCAAGACCTCCGTATCCAATGTCGTATGCCCATCCATCACCACCAACAGCCCAAACAGATTTTTTAACCAGGTAATCAATAACGGTTAATAGCTCTATTGCAGTATCGGAAGAGGGTTTTGAGAGCAGTTCGGTTGCTTTGGATACTCTGGAACGTTGTTCTTCAACTTGAGCTTGATCATTCTGTGGTGCATTTAGAATCTCACCAAGTACTGATTTCAGCTCCGCCCCAGTTTCACTGTTGCTAATAATCTGCTGAGCAAGTTCTGTTGCATATTGGTTAAACTTATCTACAGAAAGACGCATCCCAAATGCAAGTTCAGCATTATCTTCAAACAGTGAATTGTTCCAGGTTGGTCCTCTTCCATCATGACGAGTTGTGTAAGGAGTAGTAGGAAGATTGGCACCATATATTGATGAGCATCCTGTAGCATTGGCAATGTAGGTACGGTCACCAAAAAGTTGTGTAAGCAGTTTGACGTATGCTGTTTCACCACATCCTGCACAAGCTCCGCTAAACTCAAACAATGGACGAATAAACTGACTTCCTTTTACAGATTTTTTGTCATACAGTGATGGATCTGTATCTGGTATGGACAGAAAATAATCCCAGTTTTTTGCTTCCTGTTCACGAATCGGTGTCTGAGGCTGCATCACAATTGCATTACCTTTACCTTTTGTTGGACAGTTCTCTACACAGGCACCGCATCCGGTACAATCTTCGGGTGCAACCTGCATGGTATATTTCAAACCTTTCAGTTCTTTACCCTTTGCATCTGCAGACTTGAAGCCCGCGGGTGCGTTTTCCAGGTATTTGGGGTCGTATGCTTTGGGGCGTATAGCGGCGTGAGGACATACCAGAGAGCAGCGATGGCACTGAATACAGGTGTTTTCATTCCATACAGGAATCATAACAGCAATATTACGTTTTTCATACTGAGTAGTTCCAGACGGCCAAATACCATCAACAGGTATTTGGGACACCGGTAGACGATCACCCTCCTGTTTCATTATTCTGGCCGTAACATTTTTAACAAACTCAGGGGCATTGTCATGAACAACCTTGATTTCTTCAACAGAATTGGTCGGCTGTGATGGAATTTCAACTTCCTGAATACCTTCAAGTGCTTTGTCAATAGAAATAATATTCATATTAACAATTGAATCACCTTTTTTTCCGTAGGTTTTTTTGATGGCTTTTTTAATTGCTTCAATAGCAGTCTTTTCATCAATTACTTTGGAGATTTGAAAGAATGCTGTTTGCATGATCGTGTTAATTCGGTGTCCAAGACCAACTTCCTGCCCGATTCCTATACCATTTATCACAAAAAATTTAAGTTTTTTGTCGATAATCTGTTTCTGAACCCGACCGGGTAGTTTGTTCCAGACAGTGTTTTTATCGTACTCAGAGTTTAAAAGGAATGTACCACCATCGTTTAAATTGTCAAGCAAGTTATATTTTTCAATGAAAGAAAAATTGTGGCATGCAAGAAAATTGGCTTTGGTTATAAGATATGGACGACGAATAGGGTTTTTCCCAAAACGAAGATGAGATATGGTTAAGGCCCCGGCTTTTTTCGAATCGTAAGAAAAATATCCCTGTGCAAAATTATCTGTTTCGTCTGCAATAATTTTGATACTGTTTTTATTTGCACTCACTGTTCCATCTGATCCAAGACCATAGAATAATGCCCTGTATACATCATCATGTTCTATTGAAAATGAACGGTCAAAATCAATAGAGTTTCCGGTAACATCATCTTCAATCCCTACAGAAAAATGGTTTTTAGGCGAATCTTTTTTGAGCTCATCGAAAACAGCTTTAACCATGGCAGGAGTAAATTCTGCAGAACCTAATCCGTAGCGTCCACCAACTATTGTTGGATAATTTTTAAAGGCTGCTGTTTTGTTCTGCATTGCTTCTCCGATTGCCGTGCACACATCTTCATACAGCGGCTCTCCAGCAGAACCAGGTTCTTTTGTTCTATCCAAAACAGCAATTTTTTTGACATTATCAGGAAGTGCCTTAATAAGAGAATTCATGTCAAATGGTCTGAACAGGCGAACTTTAATAAGACCAACTTTTTCACCCTGGTTATTCAAATAATCTACTGTTTCGTGTATTGTGTCACATCCGGAAGACATTGCAATTATTACTTTTTCTGCATCGGGTGCACCAAAATAATCAAAGAGACGATACTGTCGGCCTGTCAGTTTTGCAAACATGTCCATATATTTCTGAACTATTCCCGGGCATTTGACATAAAAAGGATTAACTGTTTCACGTCCCTGAAAGTATATGTCCGGATTCTGGGCTGTTCCTTTGATAAACGGACGATCCGGACTCATTGCCCGTGCCCGGTGTTCCCTTACAAGATTATCGTCAATCATCGCTTTCATATCATCGTAAGTCAGCTCTTCAATCTTCTGAATCTCATGTGATGTACGGAAACCGTCAAAGAAATGTACAAAAGGAACTCTTGCTTCAAGAGTTGCACCATGAGCAATTAATGCCAGATCCATAGCTTCCTGAACATTTGCTGAAGCCAAAAGAGCGAAACCGGTCTGTCGTACAGCCATTACATCACTGTGATCACCAAAGATTGAAAGACCCTGGCATGCCAGAGAACGGGCTGTTACATGAAAAACAGTTGGCGTAAGCTCTCCGGCGATTTTGTACATATTCGGAATCATTAAAAGCAGGCCCTGTGAAGCTGTGAATGTTGTTGTCAGTGAGCCTGCACAAAGCGCGCCGTGAACTGCACCTGACGCACCACCTTCAGATTGCAATTCAGAAACAAGGGGTATTGTTCCCCAGATATTCTTTTTGCCTGCAGCACTTTTTTCATCCGATATTTCACCCATCGGTGAGGATGGCGTAATTGGATATATCGCAATAACTTCATTAACTGCATGCGCTACATGCGCACAGGCTGAATTTCCGTCATGAGGTACTTTGGTTCTTGACATATAAATGCTCCTCTAAGGTAGAAGTAAAAATCATTAAAATGAGGATTAATAAAACATTACAATATAAATCGCAACCAGTCTCTATTCAACTCACTTGTGTTGCTATGGTGATTAAACTGGTCTTTTTGATCCTGGAAAACAGTTTGAACCTAAATTTCGTACAATACAATATTATATTGTTTATCAGAGTTTTATTATCAGGTAAAATACCCGTTTGGTTAATGAAGTAAATGTTTGAAATATTGCAGAACTTTGAAAGTTCAAAGATTATTTTTAATATGTAGTAGTTTAACGAAACTTAAAGAGAGAAAAATGATCAAAAAAAACTGGCTTTCGATTCTTCTGTTAACAGCTGTTTCAATAAGTGCTCAGATAAAAGTTATAGAAAACAATAATTCAAAATTCACTTTTTCTTGGGAATTGGATAATTTTGATACAATCTCTGTAGAAAAAAATGAAAAGAAAGTAATATCGCTTAGTTTTTCGGGTGAGAATATGCTTATTGGTGAGGTGGGGCAACCAGCAATTCCTGGATTTTCCATGCTGTTAGGTACACCTCCAGAGGGGCATGCCGATGTATCATTCTCTCCTCAGGAAATTAAAACGTTAAAACTTACCTCTCCGCTAATGAGAGTGTTTTCATCTCTGGATGAAACCCGTCAGCCCGATTTGAATTTTAGTTCAGTATGGATTTCTGATCCAATGTATTCAAAAACCGGAAATATCAAGACTGTTCAATTTGTTATTAAACCATTTGTTTATGATTCTGCTTTAAACATCATCAAAGTACTAACCAAAGCAACCTGTACGATTAACTTTCCCAGATACATATCAAATCCTGTTTCGTCCTCTTTTAGATCCGATTTTGATCGAATGATGAATAATCTGTTATGGAATTATCAGATTGCCCGGGGATGGTGTGAACGAAAGCTGCAGAAAAAAACAGCTAAATCATTCCCGTTAGAACCGGATGAGGCCTATTTGTTCAAAATTGGTGATGGACATACAGGTATAAATGAAGCGACAACAAATGAAAACGGTATTGTCAAAATCACTGGAAGTAAAATTCTTGATCTGTTTGGAAGAATAAGCATAAATCAGGTAGCGTTATTTGGCTCTTTAAAGGGAGAGCTTCCTGTTGAAATACCAACTGAGAACAAAATACCAGATGGTCTCATAGAAATACCTCTTATGCGGGTTGATAAAAATAATAATGGTATGGTTGATAATGAGGATTTTTTCCTCGCTTACGTTACAGGTGCATCTGATTGGGTTTATGAGGATTCAATAAATGATTTCGTATTTAGATTGGACAGGTATGATGATTATCGGCATTACTGGTTGTGCAGAAAATCAGTAAACGGCTCAAGTATGAAAAAATATAATCAGATCAATGAACCAGGTGATACTCTCAGAAATTTTGTTAACAGAATCATGTTTAAAAGATCGGTTCAGGAGCCATATAATAATGATGGCGGATTGGACTGGGTATGGGTAAAACTTACTTCAGCAAATCCGTCTTTTGAATATGATATACCATTACCTGGACTTGATCAGAATTATGGTGGATCAATTCGTTTAAGTAAAAGAGATATTAATTGGGGGAGAGCCGATTTTTTAATCGGAAAGCAAATCTTTGAGGAATGTAATAATGATACTGAATATGAAGTTGATCGATGGGATGATAGAAGATTAAAAATCAAACTCGTAGCACCATATGATACCTCATATACTGAATTGGTGTCTTTTCAGGTAAAATATAAAAGAAAGCTTGAAGCGACTGGTTCTGATAAATTCAATGTTTTCTCTCCCCTGGACAGTGGAATTTTCCATTACAGTATTAATAAAACGAGTGATGAACTTTTATACATTTTCAGAATTCCTTCTGACGAACAACAGATCTCTTTTTTAGATACTATTCGTAGTCAGGGACTCTATACCTGGTGTGATACAGGTATAGTACAATTTTTTATCTGCAGTGAAAATATGATAATTGATTTACCACAAAAGATAAATATGCAACCCTCCAATGAAAACTCATTTGTTGTAAAAAACTTGAGAGCCGCAAACAATACAACAGATTTTCTCATTATAACACACCCTGAGTTTATGAATGAAGCAATCGAACTGGCTAAACATAAAAAATCCAGATTTTCACATCCAAAGGTTGTTTCAGTACATGATGTTTACCGTTTTTTTTCAGGCAATGACATTGATCCTACTGCAATACGGAATTTCCTGGTATTTGTCAGAAACTTCTGGAATGCAGATAATCTTTTATATGTAGTTCTTTTTGGTGGAGGACATTATGATTATAAAAATGTAAGGTACTCTGCTCCAAATTATATTCCGACATTTTATTACATTGATAAGGCTGTTGATGATTATTTTGCTTACACAGATCCTGATTCTTCGGCTTATGGCAAGGTGCAATTGGCGTTAGGACGTTTTCCTTGTACAAACAGGCAACATGCAGCAGCCCTGGTTAAGAAGGTAATTGAGATTGAAGATCCGCTTCAGGCTGATTTCAGCGAATGGCGTAACCGCGCTCTGTTTGTTGCTGATGATGACATGCAGGGTGATAAAAAAGATCCAATAGTTGGAACATCGGGGCATCACACTTCTTCAGATAAAACAAGTGATGTTATTAAAGAGTTAAATCCTTCAATTGATATGAGAAAGATATATTTGTATGAATATGAATGGAACAGTGCTTATGAGAAACCTGCTGTTTCAAAAGCCATACTGAATGAAATCAATAACGGTGTCGCTTATGTTAATTTCTTCGGACATGGTTCAGAGGTGCAGTGGACAGATGAACGGGTGCTTGTTCCAAATCATACAGGAAGCATGCATAATGATAAACGTTATCCTGTCATTTCATCTTTTTCGTGTTCAGTAGGTAGATTCGATTTACCCGACAGGGAGTGTCTGTCTGCTACATTGGTTAATACTCCTCAGAGGGGAGCTGTATCATCTGTTTCCAGCAGCCGCCTTGCATATGCAACTGAGAACGAAACTATGGCCAAAACCTTTTACAGGCATATGTTTGATACAAATTACAATTCTGTAGGATCAGCACTTATGAATACGAAAATGGAAGGTGTGAGTACATCAAGGCGCTTGTATGTTGTACTAGGAGATCCTTCAATACGTTTCGTTAATCCTGTCAGAACTGTAAATCTCGAAATCAGAAATACCAAAAATAAATCAATTGATACTGTTATGGCACTACAGCAAATTTCTGTTACTGCAACCGTATTAGATAAAAAAGGCAAAATTGATACGAAATTTGGTTCTTCAGATAAAAAAGCCTTTATTTATCTTGGCCTTTTTAATTCGCCTGACAGTGCGATGCGAAAAGATGGCGGTAGTAATGAAAGTATACGATATCAGTTACCGGGAACACCGGTTTTCCTGGGCAAATCACAAATTAACAATGGAAAAATCACCCAACAATTGCTGATACCGAAAAACTTGTCTTTTGACAAAAAGGGAGCCAGGGTAACAGCTTATGTCTGGAAAGAAAACGAAAACAGTGTCGGGTTAGGTTGTAAGCAGGATCTGGTTTTTTATGGTACAGAAAATATTACATCAATAAACGACACTTCAGGCCCGCAAATAATGGTTAAAAACCTGGATGAATCTGGTAACATTACAGAACAGGAGGAACTGACATCTGCTATAAGATGTGAAGTAGTACTTGAAGATGAAAGTGGTATTGATGTTACCGGGACAGGTCCCGATGAAGGGCTGGTAATTGAGGTGGATGGAGTTATTGGAAAGAGGAACATGAACCATACATTCCAGTTTTTTGAGGGAAGTTTTAAAAAAGGGAGTGCCAATATTGTTTTTGATGAAAATATCTTTAAACCTGGTTTATATAAAGCGGCTGTTTCTGCACGGGATCTTCTAGGAAATGTGTCAAAATCTTTTTTTGATCTTAATATTTCGGATGATGGTTTAAACTTTGGACTAGATCCTCAGGTCGAAATTGAACAAAAATATGATTATGAACTGGACAGGGTTTTTAATGTTCCAAACCCGATGAAAATGGGAAAAAGTACCAGATTTTACTTCAGACCAGAAAAAACTGAACAAAAATGGATGGCTGATTATACAAAAGTTGTAATACGAATTTACACTTTAAGTGGAAAAATTGTTAGAGTCATAAAGGACAATGCAGCTACCGGAGAAAATGGAGTGTTCTGGAATGGGAGAGATCAGATCGGGAATATCCTGGGTCCGGATGTTTATCTCTATCAGATTACGGCTTATTCTCCAAGATTTCAAAAGACAACGAAAAGTAAAATTAAAAAACTTGTTATTCATCCACCACGATAAGGGAGCCTGGATTTCCCGTTTTCCAGTACTTCCCCTGATTTTTTTGCGAATTGCGCCACTATCGAACTATTGTTTAACTACCATATGCTACTGTTTTAAACAGGGTAAAAAGAACATTCGTGTAATAAAAAGCAGTTTAAAAGAGAAAACCCCGTAAGCGTTATTTTTCAACTACTTACAGGGTTTGTTTTTGGTAGCGCTAAGGGGAATCGAACCCCTGTTTGATGGCTGAGAACCACCCGTCCTGGGCCACTAGACGATAGCGCCATAGATTGTCGCATTAAAAATGGCTGGGGTGCAAGGATTCGAACCTCGATAGCTGGAGCCAGAATCCAGAGTCTTGCCATTGGACGACACCCCAACAACGACTGAAATATAAATTTTTTAGATGTTGAAAACAAGACAGGAATTATTAAAAATAGAAACAATAAAAATTTCCTGTTTTACCGAACTATTTTTGGACGTTATAACAGGATACAAAATGTCCATCTCCAATGTCCTGAAGAGGAGGAATATGATCCAGGCAATTGTCTGTTCGTAACGGACAGCGCCCAAAAAATGAGCATCCCCTTTCAATAGCAACCTTATTCTTATCTTCTGAAACTGTTATATTTCGATTACATCTTCCTTTTCCTGGCACAGGAATACTTTGCAATAATAGTGATGTATATGGATGACGTGGCGAATCAAATATCTGCGTTTCTGTACCACTTTCAACAATCTTTCCAAGGTACATTACTGCAAGTCGGTCTGCTATATGTCGAACAACTGCCAGATCATGAGAAATAAAGAGCAGCGTTTGATTAAAGCTGCTGCGAAGATCCTGTAAAAGATTTATTATTTGGGCCTGTATCGATACATCAAGTGCACTGACTGGTTCGTCTGCAATTATTAGTTCCGGTTCTGTTGCAAGTGCACGGGCGATTCCGATTCGTTGACGTTGTCCACCAGAAAATTCATGCGGATACCGATTCAGATATTCAGTTGAAAGGCCTACATTATTTAAAAGTTTGATGATTCTTTTTGTTCGTTCTTGTTTTGTGCAAATCTTATGTATTATAAATGGCTCTTCAAGTATCCTCTGTATGTTCATTCGTGGATTTAAAGAACTGTAAGGATCCTGGAATACTACCTGAATCTGTTTTCTTAATTCACGTTTTTCTGAGTTCGAAAGATTCTCCCATTCTATTGAAGATTCTTTCCATTTTCCAACAGACAGCTTTATCGATCCTGATGTTTTATGAATTAAACCAAGTATTGAATGTGCAACAGTAGTTTTACCACAACCGGATTCTCCAACCAGAGAAAATATTTCGCCACGTTTTATACTAAACGATACATCATCAACTGCTTTAACACTATTAATGACATTTCCAAATATGCCCTGATAAACAGGAAAATGCACCTTCAAGTTCTTGACATCAACAACTGTTTCGTTATTATTCATACAAAAAACACCTTACACTATGACCACTATCAGGTGTATACTGTTTCGGTATTTCTGTTTTGCATTTTTGTTTTGCGTATTCACATCTTGGGTGAAATGGACATCCCTGTGGAATATTTCTGATAGTGGGTACCTCTCCGGGAATAACCTTAAGCTGACATTTTTTCTTATCCAGATGGGGAATAGTTTTAAGAAGGCTCGTCGTGTATGGATGAAGTGGATTGTTGAATAGATCTTCTGTTGAGGCAAACTCTACAACTTCACCTGCATACATCACCATTATTTTATTAGCGATATCTCCAACAAGTCCCAGGTTATGCGTTATCAGCATCATGCTCATTGATTTTTTCTGCTGAAGATCGTGTAATAAATCAAGTATCCTTGCCTGAACAGTTACATCAAGTGCCGTTGTAGGTTCGTCTGCAATTAATAACTTTGGAGAACATGCCAGCGCCATTGCAATCATGACTCTTTGCCGCATACCACCACTTAGCTGGTGAGGATAAGCTGTATAGGTGCGCCCCGGATCTGCAATTCCAACTTCGGATAATAAATTCTCTATATACTCTTTTTTCTCTATTGGAGTTTTTAAATGATGCTGTTCAATTACTTCGAGAACCTGTTGGCCACAAGTATAAACAGGATTAAGAGAGGTCATAGGGTCCTGAAAAATCATGGAAATCTTTTTTCCACGTATTTTACGTATTTCATTTTCCGGAAGTTTTAATAGATTACAGTTATCAAAATAGATATCACCGTGTTTAATATAACCAGGAACAGGTACAAGTCGCATTATTGAAAGTGCTGTTAATGATTTTCCACAGCCAGATTCGCCAACAACTCCCAACGTGGTTTTGTCTTCTATATCAAAAGAAACACCACGGACAGCTTTTGCACTGGTTTCGGCCAGTTTGAATGAAACATGTAATCCTCTGCAAGATAAACAAATACTCAGAAATTCACCTCTCTTTTTATATAACTTAAAACTGGTAAATGGATGTATCAAATACAATAAATATAAAATCGCAAAAATAAAAAAGGAATCATATGTCCCCTCCTGAACAATGCATTAATGCTGTTATTTCTTAAAAATCAGCGCTTTATATAATGCGCGCAATATTTTCATGCTGCTTTGTGTATAAAGCACTTAAAGTATTGGTCTGTTATCCAATACAGTTTATTGAAATTCTAAATAACCTGACAATGTTCTTCCTGCATCTTTCCTGGTCTTTCAAGACCAGGAAAGATGCAGGGGGCAAATAAGGAGGGAGGAATAAAAACGAATTCGCTATTTCTAACAGTAATTTTTACATTTAGATACCTTCAAGTTTTCTTTTTACTTCAGTAATATATTTCGGATTATCACTTGCTTTTACATATTTTTTATAAAATTCTTTAGCTTTTTTGCTATTTATTAATTTATCATAATAAATATTCCCCATATAGCGTAGTGCTTCTGCAGGTCTGCCTTTTCCCTTTTTTAAAGCTGTCTGATAAGATTCCAGGGCGGACTCATACTGATCTGCCAATTCATATTCCCGACCTATAAGAAAAAAAAGGTTGGGATTGTCCGGGTGGTATTTTATGCCCCTTTCCAGAACACGAATTGCTGCAATATGAGCTTTCTGCCTGGACTTAATTTTTGCCATCAATGCATGTATATCGGGATGCTCAGGATACCTTTTATCTACTTCCATGTAGTACTGGAATGCTGAGGATGGATCGCCATTCAATTCGAATGCTTTTCCAAGATTTACCCATATATCCATATTGAGGCTGTCCATCGCGGTCGCAGTAGACAGTGCAATGATAGCAGATTCATATTCACCGGTTTTAAGGTAAATTCGTCCATAAGCTGATTGTAAATAAGGGTTGTTGGAATCTAGCTGTTTCGCAATTGATAAAGCAACCAGAGCTGCTTCCGAATTATTTTCAGTTTCGAATATTTTACTTTGAGCCAACTGCATCCATGGACGGTTATTGTTCTTGAAAAGTTCTAGAGTTTTTTGTGCTTTATTGAGATCACCCAGCTCACAATAAGTATAAACCAACTTGTAAAGCGCTTCATCGAATTCTGGATCTTTATTGACAATAGCCTCATAAAAATCTTTAGCTTCTGTGAACTTCCTGTCATAGGCAAGTGAATTGCCAAGTTTGAGTGCACGAAGTTGATTGTATCCACCTTTCTCCCAGGATCGAAAATAGTATTTCGATGCTTCTTTAAATTTTGTTTCTTTTAGATAACTGTCTCCAAGAGCTTCGTAACAGTCAGCGTAAGATGGATTTATAGTAAGAGCATCATTGAATAATTGTCTGGCTGTTTCAGTTTTATTTGCCTGAAGATATACCTTGCCGGCCCAAAATTTGATTCTGGGATCTGTGGGTGCTTTTCCTGAAGCGACAGTAATATGCTCCAGACTACGCGTGATATCACCTTTCATACAGATTGCATAAGCATACAGGGCAAGATAAAGAGGATTATTGGGTTCACTTTCCAAAGCGATATTGAATTCTTTAGCTGCTTGCGAATAATCAGAACGGTTCAGAAGGTAATATCCATACTCAAAATGGATATTGGCATTGCCTGGGTTTTGTTGCATGGCGATTTTTAAATGTTTTTCCGCTTTTTCAACCATCTCTTTTACGCGGTAATATCGTGCGAGATTATAATTGATCTCCCAGTTATCAGGTGAAAACCTTAAACCTTTTAAAAGATGCTCGTGCTGCAGGGAGTCATTTCCCTGGATCTCATATGCTTTAGCCAGTAATAGATACGGTTTTGCTTCTGATGGAATAAATCTGACTGCTTCGGTAAGCATTTGTATTGCTTCAGATATATCTTTTTCATCCAGGTATAAAGCTCCAAGTTCCATTTTTATGTCATAACGTTTAGGATCTATTGATATCCATTCTTTTAAAAGAGTGGTTAACGTACTTGTTTCTCTAAGATTTCTATAACAGCGTGCCAGAAGTTCAATTACAGTTGAATTTTTACTTTTTATTGAGCGGGCCCGTCCCAGAGGGGCAACTGCTTTACTGAATTCACTTGTTTCTACCAGGGATGCACCTGACATATACAGACAATCAAAATCTTTTGGAAGTAACTCTACAGCTTTTGATAATGGTTTGAGTGCAGCGGAGTGTTTCCCCTGAGAAAAATAGATTTTTCCAAGGGATTTCCATGCATCCGCATCGTTTTTAACCAATTCAAGATATTCAGTATAAAAAGTTGCAGATTCAGATAATTTATTCTGTTTAGCAAGTGTAAAAGCAAGCAGTTTAGTCAACTTCGGTTTTGCATTAGAGTGTTTGATGCCCGCTCTTAAAATCCGTTCTGCAGATTTCCAATCTTCTAATTGAGCATACAATGACCCCAACTGTTCATAATTTCTGATATCCTCAGAATATTGTTTAATATTGGATTCATATCGTGAAACTGCTTTTTTAAACATTTTAGATTTTTCATATAATAAGCCAAGATGAAAAGCATCCTCAGACCTGTCTTTTGCCTGTGACAAGTTCAGATAACGTTCATACATGGAAATAGCAGTTAGAGTATCCTGGGTTTTTTCACTGGCAACTGCAGAAAGTTTTAAAGCTTTAGTATTTTCAGGATTTAACGACAAAAGGTTCTTAAGCCAGGGGAGTGCAGATTTATAGTGGCCTGTTTGGCAATTTGCATCAGAAAACATGAGCAAAACATGTTCATTTTCAACCCATTTTCCTTTAATGCCCTGTAAGAGTTTAATTACAGTATTATATTCCTTATTTTCGTATTTGATTGAGGAGTATGCTGCATTTACACTAAAATCTGAAAACCCTTTTTTCAGAAAAAGATCATATGTCTCAACTGCCTTGTCATCAAGTTTGAGTTTCCGAAAAATATGACCAGCTTGAGCAAGCTTTGATGAATGTGAATTATCCGCTGTAAAAAGTTTTATATAAGTTTCTGCCGCTGCACTGTCACTACCGATTCCGGAATACAATTCACCTAGATTCTTGAGTGCTGGTATGTGATTATCATTGTATTTGATACATTTTTCATAATACTGTACAGCTTTTGAATCCAATTTATTTCTGCTGTAAAAAAGCCCCAGATTGAAATAAATTTTATCGTCACCTTTACCAAGACTGGAAGCTTTTTTTAAATGCGTTTCTGCAGTTTTCAGATTTCCTTCCTTAAGATTGATAATAGCCAAATAATAATGAGCTTCTGTGTGATCAGATGACATTTTTAATATATTTTCATACTCTTTTTTGGCAGGAAAGAATAAATCTTCAAGCTCAAAAGAGATCCTGGCGATTTTTTCCTGCAGTGGTATACTTTCACCATGAAGTTTTCTTTCCTGATCATAATGTGACAATGCTTTTCTTAAATCTCCAGCTAATGTAAATGCATCGCCCATAAATTTATGCGCATTTATTATTGGCTTTTCTGAAATGATTTCCTCAAGAAATTTTTTTGCATTTTTATAGTCCTTACATTTAAGATGCTGTTCCGCAATTGCTAATTTACACTGAATTTTATTCTCCAGAAGGGGCAGAGCACGTGAGTACATCTCAATTGCCTGATCAGGCTGGGAATTTCTGGAGTAAATGCTACCCATATTCCAGAGAGCATCTCCATCATAAGGATTTGATTTCAAATATGATTCGAGAATAGTATAAGCAGCTTCGAGATCACCGTTAACTAACTCAAGCTGTCCAATCGCTTTTTGAATTTGTGGATTATCAGAAAATGACTTCTGGTTCTCCTTCAGTAATTTGAGTGCATCTGTAACTTTACTGTCAAATTCAAATGCTTTTGCAGTCTTAAGTAACAGCTTAAGATCTTTATTGCTGTTATTATATGATTTTTGGTAAGCATCAGACGCTTTACTGTAAACCTGTTTTCTCATATACAGGTCGCCTAACCATTCCAGGATTGTTCTGTCATTTGGATTAAGTGAATTAGCTTTCTCCAAAGATTTCAGAGCTTGATCATATTCACCTGTTGCAAAAAGACACCTTCCGTGTTCAAAATAGCCATAACCATTTTGGGGTGAAACTGAAACTAATTTTTCTGCATAAACAAGAGCTTTTTTGTATTGAGCTATATCATTTTTGTACTTTGCAAGAAATTGAAGAGATTGCGGCTGTTTGGGATTAAGACTTAGTATCTGTTTATGGACCGATAATGCCATATTTGTCTGATTGAGTCCTTCGAGAGCAAATGCTTTTTCAAGAAGATAGGGAACTGAGCGTAAATGCATTTTTTCACACTGGGTTGAGACATCAAATGCTTCATTGTATCGTTTTGCAAGCCGATAGCTTCTGGCAAGAACAAGATACAGGGAAGTATGCAATGGTGTAAGGTCCAGAAGTTCCTTTAAATACTTTGCAGATTTGTTATAATCTTTACTGTAAAAAAAAGACAGCCCAGCAGCATAGTTTGCTAAAAGTAAAAAAGGATCTTTTTCTATTAATTTTTCATATTCTCTTGCGTAATGTGAATAGTCAGGTGTTTTACTGCTATTTTCCTGTGAAATCAATTCACCAAGCTGCCTTATCAGTTTTGTATCTTTACTTAACAGTGGTATCCTGAAAAAATTTACTGTTTGTGGGCTGAGTGTAATATCCATCTGTTTTAAAAAACTTAATAAACAGGAGTCAATGCTTACAGCCATATTTTCAAGAGTAAATGACAATTCGTAACTCGTGATTAACTGATCACCGTCTGATGATATACATTCCAGATAATAATCGATCATCTTATTGTTTGTTAATTCGAATTTTTGTGTCAGAATAAATGATGTCTTAAAGTTTTTTGCTGCATTGAAATAAATTTCTGAATTCAGGGAAACTGTTGGATTTGAAATTTCTGGTATTGAATTTTTTAAAATTGGTAACGGGACTACTTTTATTTCTTTAAGTGGTTCAAGACGGAATCGAACTAATTCATCAAGAAGGCTTATTGTCCAGATATCCTTTGATGTTTCATTGATAGCACCTGCATCAACAGGTCGGGCAATAATGAAGGATTTAGCAGGCTTTTTTGCGTATAACGAAACACAGATTAAGAGTATGAATACCATGTAATAATTAAATCGTTTCATTTTTGCAGGCTCCCTCGAAGGTTATTCGCTTAAGCGTCTATTAAATCTTATAAATAGGAGAACCAAAAAATCAAGAATTGTTTTAGCTATTTAAACCTGATTTTTTATTCCAAAGGTGACCATGATTAAATCTTCTAAAAGGGATTACACCTCACTTTTAAAAGATGTGAGATTAAGAGTCGATTATTTGCAGGACAATATCAAAATCGCGTTAAGAATGATTAGCGAAGCTTTATTTTGGAGAGTATCGGTTATTTGATGAAGTCTCTTAAAATAAAAAGCAGATCACATAAAGAGATCTGCTTTTTCAGGATAGTAATCCATTTATCTTCTAATTCCAACAGGTACTTTTTTCGTTTGTACCATTCCATGATTATCAGTAATCGTTACAAGAGCAAGATATGTACCAGTAGCAACTTTTCTACCTTTTCTGTTAATAGAAAGGTCTTCATCCCATACCATATACAATTTTTGACTGTCAGGTTCAAAAACCATAGGTAAGTCTTTCTGGATTATATTTTTAGCTACATCATAAATGGTAACCTTGGCATCAATATTAATTGTTGGAGGGAGATCTGTTGCTGGTTCAACAACAATTATCAATCCATTCCCAGGTGGGGGTAAACCATTTTCTGAATACAGATTTCTGATAAAAGGAGGTATTTGAAAGTCTGGATTCATGGGGTTGTTAATAACAGAAGGAGTAAGGTCATATGGCTGATATTTCACATTTAAAAGAACACGTATATTGGAAGAGTTGGTCTGTTTGTTGCCTTTAGTATCACCTATCTGAGCGGATGGATTAATCCAGATAGAGTCTTCACTAACAATGGTAAACCCGCTTTGAACAGATTTCACTTGTGCTAAATATGTATTATCATCTAAAAAATTTCCTCCTGGTTCAAGCGTAACCTGATATTGTTTCCCGTCAGGTTTACTAAATAAAAACGGGTTGGCATTATTGAATGGTTCTACAGGTTCAGAAAAAGTTACTTTAAGTGAATCTGTTTGTAGATTGGAAGAAGAGAGGAATGCTTCATTGATCAGAACAGGTGCCATTTTGTCCTGCACAGACAGGGATGCTCCATTAACCATTCCACCATTGGAAAGAATACCTGAACCGATAACTATAATGTCATCAGGAGTAACACTGGTAGATGGTCTGTTCATTTTGCAATCTACTATATACGCTAAACCACCAGGTACGATCTTTACAGTATCAACATTAAGAAGACGATATGATGGCAATTTAATCTTTTTTACAAGATCCGGAAGATCTTCAGTGATAACAGTACCATCTACAGCGATAAAGATACTGTCTACAAAACCGTTTGCGTCAGTGTCATAATAAGCAGCTGAAGGAAATGAGATGGTTTTGCTTATGGAAAAAGGGTAAGCTCTTCTGAGAGTATCCAGAGGATTATCCGGATTCCTGTAAGTGAGAATAATACTGTCTGAGAGCTGATGCTGAAAAACATCATCATTAATATTCGGATCGTTGATTTCTCTAGAAAAAGATTTGCTGAATTCATTATCTGTTCGGGTAAGTGGAAGTTTTAACAAGTCCTGTTTTTCAGGATTCGAATTAGTGATTTCTATGTATACTGTTTTGTATTGGCCATCACTATCGATAAAAACAGCTTCCAGTGTGTTCATGGTTTCATTTACAGAGCTTACTGCACTTCCGTTAAAGCGAAGTTCAAGATCTCTATTCCAGCATTCAAGGGACCCCATGGAAGGTGTTTGAACACTGCTGCTTCGGATTATTGTAAATGTTGTAGTTGTTGTGCTGTCGTCCTTTTCTCCCGTTTCACTGTCTGAAATTTCATATGTCGCTACAATATTAACCTCTGTTGAATTAGATTCGTGATTCAATCCAAATTGAGAACCGAAAACAAAAGAACTGTCTGGCTGTCGGTCGTTCGAGACAATATCATTAATAACCATCGATACAGCCTGTCCGGATCTTACTCTTAAAATTGGTTGAAGGATATGTTCCCTGAAAAGGGACATGAGAACATCATAACTTGTACTTATGGTCCATATTTCACTGTATTGATTCATTTCGGAATATCCATTATTTTGGATATTAAAGGTCATCGTATCCAGAATTCCCGGTGCCACCCTACGTGTGTTATGCATGAATATAGTAAAAGTTGTAGGTGTATTCAGACCTTCTGCAAATGCGTTTATATCAACTGAACTGGGTTGACCATAAGTGGAAGGTTCTCCATCAGAGATAAATATCAGAAACTGATTGTCAGGTTCATTGGTTGATTTACTCATTGCACGTAATGCAGCTTCAAAACCAGCATTGATATTTGTACCCTGTTCTGATTCGAATTCAGGACTGTATGTGATATCTACAGTTCTATCTACTGTATCTGTTTGGAGAAAAAATTTGATGATGTCTATACCTTTCATCTCGGATCCATTCATCGTGTATGTACTGTCAAGTCGAAGAAGTGGTAAATACGACTGGTTTTCATAATCCATCGAATCTATAACAGGATAATTATCAAGCGGTACGACAATATCATTGTTTCTTTGATCGAAATAGAGCACATTTCTGAATAAAGCCAGACCGATTTCTGCTTTTGGGAAAGTTTGGCTGATTGTATCAATAATATCTCTGGTTACTGTAAACCTTGTACCGTCTACATCATTACCACCTCCTAGTCTTGACATACTACTTGAATGATCAATGACAAAGAAAACTGAAGGTGGTTTGCCTTTCATTTCTTCGATTGTAGTTTCAATGTTACATGATCTTACTGTTGGAGAAATTGCAATCACATTATCCGGAACAGTAACAGTTTCACCATTTAAATGCTCGGGACAATCACTGATTCTCCAGTAACAAATTTCATCACCGCTAACATTGAAAAGAAGAGATGTAAAGATTAAAAAAAACAGAGAGTGAAATCCCTTTGAAACATTATTGATTTGTTTTGTGCCCATAATTTTACCCTTTGATTAACCGGTTTAATTAATTCGTCCGCCTGTGCCGTTGATTCAGAGTTATATATCTGTTACATTTAAGCCCGAAATCCTAAATATACTATATAATATAATAATAAATTTTTTAGAATAATATGTTATTTCAATAAATTATTCTCGATAGAGAATAAGTGTGAACTGTTTTCGCCTGAATATGTCTCTATGTCATATCTGTTTTGCATAAAATGGACTGTATTTTGCATGAAATTAGGAAAAACATTTTAGGGAAATCCAAAAATGTTTTACTATTTACATAAAGTATAAAACTTATCAGGATAAAAAAATGGACAATGGTGTAATTTATGGGCAGAAACTTCCCTTGAAAGAACTTGGAGATGAACAATGGCAGAAAAAGTATGCAGAAATTTCATTACTTGGTTTAATGCTGCGTGAACAGGGTATTTCATTTGTGGAATTCCCGATAAATGAAGATACTGAAGCAGAGATCGTTTATGAGACCGCAAAAACATTCAGTAATGAAGGCGTTTCAGTTTCATTGCATCCATATTTGCACAAAGAATTAGCACCTGAAATATTTGATCAAAACAGATATGATGATCTGGAAAGGTTGCTTACAATTGTCCACCAAACAGGGGAGATCACAGGAGCACCCGTTCCATGTGTTTTTCATGGTGGATTAGCAAATATGAAACCACACATGGTTCCTGAACAGAAAGCGTTATTATGTGCAAAAACTTTTTTTGCTGCAATTGATAGTTTGACAGCTTTGAAATATTCCAATGTAATACCGTTTTGTGAAACCCAGACTCCCTGGAGTGCATCTTCAAAAGGTGCACTAAGGTTAGGAGATACGTATAAAGGTTGCCTGGAACTTATTGAAGGAACCAGTATCGGAATTTGCTGGGATTTCGGGCATACCTTCAGAGCTTCTTATCTTAAGAAGCATGATCTGTATCCTGATGAACATTTTCTTGCCAGGGTTAAACATGTACACGCACATGATACAATCCTTTTGGGAGATCAACATGAAGACCATTTTCCTTTGGGATCAGGTATTGTGCCGTGGAAGGAGTATTGTGCCGAACTGGCTCGACACGAATATAATGATACAGTTCTTCTTGAAGTTCCGGTAGATCGTTTCAGTAATCTTGAAGATTTCCTTCATTCGGTATGTAGAAGCGTTGAAATGCTTAATAATCTCTTTTAAATCACCTTTATTCGGATGGCAAAACTACGAAACAGTCAAACATTTTCAATTTGCTATCAATTAATCACTTATTGGAGTATTTTAAAACAATATCGACATGGCTACAGGTACAGTTAAGATGGCCATCACTGTTGATACCAGAGCAGTACTTGCTGCATAATTCGAGTCACCACCAAACCTTCTTGTCATAATAACTGATGCCACTGCAGCAGGCATTAATGAAACAACCGCAGTAATAGTGAACACATCCGATGTAACTGGAAGCATCTTTAGAATAACTATTGCAGATAATGGTATTATTATCAGTCTTATAGTAGTTATGTAAATAACAGGCCAGGAAATACGTAAGGCGTGTTTATTGCAAAGAGAAGCTCCAATAAGTACAAGCATTAATGGAACGGCAGCACTGCCTGCATTTGTTATTATCCTGTTAATTACACCAGGAATAGAGCTGGTATAACCACTTGCAGAAAAAAAGAACGCCAATAAAGCTGCAAAAAGATTGGGCGTAAAGAGATTTTTAACTATGTTTTTAAGTGTCGAGGCACCAAGAATACTTACGCCAATTGTCCATATGCCCAGTGTGGTTCCAAGATTAAAAAAAAACAGATTGGCAAGGGCGTCTTCTCCCCATATGTTCTTGATAATTATTATTGGAAGATAAGCAGAATTGTTTACTGCACATATATATATGAATGTAAGGCGTTTATCAGGATTTTTTGAAAAAAGACCGAATTTCAGTAAAATACCTGCTATTGTACCATATAATACAAGTCCGAAACCTAAAATAGGCAGAGGCCAGAGTTCGTTGAGTTTTTCCGGCTTAAAGCCTGAAATAATTGATGAGAATATAAATGCAGGGAAGAGCAGGTCCAGAACCATATGTGACCATCTATCGATCTCCTTTTCATTAATGTATCCTTTTAACCGTGCAAAAATGCCTATTGTAAATAACCCGAAAATCTCGACGACAGCCAATATTATTGGTAAAACCATAATCAGTTCGAATTGAATGTTTGCTATAAATTAAATTGTGCCACTGGGTAATTAAAAGAGTTCCAGTTTGAAATATTTGCGTGGATTAACCTTGATATCTTCGATAAGATCATCAAGGGTGCTGGTTGCAGATCTGATATTATTAAAAATTGTTTTTAAATCATTGGTAATTGTAGTGTCATTCATTAACGTACTTGCAATACTTCCATTTTCTAATCCCTGATCCAATACAGTGGCTACAGTACTGAATTTGTTAACCATCTCAGATACAGTGAAATATAAAGTTGTATCTTTGAGAAATTTTTTAAAATTACCGTCAGATGTAGTTATCTGGTTAATCAAATAGTTCAATTTATTAGAAGCCGAAACAAGATTATTATAAAGCTCCGGTTCATTGATTAATTTACTGATTGAACCTTCATTATTGTTTATCTGCACAATGAGATAAGATAATTTGTTAATTGCAGTATCCAGACTTAGCATTGTAGTAAAGGCGTTGGAAGTTAATTCCTCAAAACTGATTGAACTTTTACCTCTAAGAGTATCTCCTGTATTTACAGAAATACTGGAATGTAATCCGGGAAATATTTTTACAAACTTATCTCCCAGAATTCCCATTGTCATTATCTGCATGGTTGCATCTTTTTTGATGATTTTTTGCTGCTTTTTGTTAATAGAAACTGAAATGAGAGCACCACGATCGTTAATTTCAATGTTTTGTACTTTTCCTATTTCTACTCCGTGAAGCCAAACCGGAGCCCCGTTCCTGAGTCCCTGTACATCCGGCAGAAATGCAAAAAGCCTGAATTGGGAAGTAAACAGGTTGTGAATATTTCCTGCAAAAAAAATAGCCAGAAAGAGAATGACAAGTGCCAAAGTGATTACAATGCTGGTTCTCAAACTGGATAGCTTGAATTTTTTCTGCAGTTCATACATTAATATTTCTCCATTCAGGAGTTTTCCAGAAATTCCAGTAATTCTGGTATATCTGTATTTATGAATTCCTCTTTGTTTCCATCAAAAAGGATTTTTCCGTTTTTGATAAAAAGAAAACGGTTTCCCAGTTTTAATGCATCCCGGATTTCATGTGTAACTACAATAAAACCACGTTTGTTTTCATCAAGATTCAGAATCAGGTTGCGGATTTTTGCTGCACTTAATGGGTCCAGATCACTGGTCGGTTCATCATAAAGAAACATTTTCGGATTTTGTGCTGCAAGAGAACGTGCAATAGCGACACGGCGCAACATTCCACCACTGAGCTCCTCAGGCATTAGGTCTATAGCATTTTCGACATCAACGAAACTTAACAATTCTCTTACTTTTTTATCAATTTCTATTTCACTCATGGATGTGTATTCACGTAAGTAAAATGCAACATTTTCTTTGACTGTAAGTGAATCAAAAAGCGCTCCATCCTGAAAAACAATACTGAATTTGCGTCTTACTACTCTTAATTGTTGTTCCGGCTTGCTGGTTATATCTTCACCATCAATTATGATTCTTCCATTGTCTGGTACAAGGAGCCTTAATATTAACCTTAAAATTGTGGTTTTCCCTTCACCACTTCCCCCTAATATGGCAACTCGTTCAGTACTGTTGATTTCAAAACTGATATCATTAAGAATCATTCTGTCAGAACGGAAAAAGACAACATGGTCGAAACATATCATACCGAATAACCAAATAAGAACAGAACAACTTTTGTGACAACGAAATCTGAAATGATAATTAATATCGTTGATAAAACAAATGCACGGGTTGTTGATGTTTTTAGTCCAGCAGCGCCTCCATGAGTTGTAAATCCAGTATAGCAACTGAGTGAAGAAATTATAAATCCGAAAACAAAAGGTTTGATTGATCCCGCTGCTACATATTGTGACTGCATTGCAATACGAATCGAGTCCCAGTAAACAGTGCTGCTCTGATTGTTAACTATGCTGGTTATATAATATCCTCCCAGAAGAGAAGTCATATCTGCAATAATTGTTAAGGCAGGTAACATAATCACTGAACCAATGATACGAGGAAAAATCAGTTTACGGTAAGGATCTATTCCGAAAACGCGGAGAGTATCTACCTGGTGACCCAGAATCATAGTGCCCAGTTCTGAAGCCATTCCGGAACCTGCACGGCCTGCAAACACCAATGCAGATGCAACAGGGCCAATTTCACTTATAATAGAAATTCCTACCACCCTTCCAGTATACATGCGAAGACCCAGAATTGCAAATTCGGCAGAGATCTGTAAGGAAAGTGCCATCCCGATGAACAATGCTACAAGTAAAACTATAAAAAGAGTACCGGAACCAATATAATCCATCTGTTCAATGAGATCTTTGAAATAAATTGGGGGACGAAAGATTGCGGTAATACCTTTTGTCGACATTTTGTAATAGCTGTCAACTTCAAAAAAAAGATTCAGCAGTTTTCTTTTTAATAATCCGTTTTTCATCTATTCAGTTTCCCGCATGCCGGATATGGAAACATCGAAACAACTCTATTTACCATGCAAAATGCTTTACATGGATGCAAAGTTAGCTGGTTCAACATAGTATATGGTTGCTACAACAGGTTAATTTGCAAATGGTGTGCCGTAGTGTTTTTTTTGAGTATGGAGTAATATACCCAACTTTTTCGGGTGTGAATAAGTGTACAAAGAGAAGTGAACAGCGTAAAGAATTGATACTGTTGGTACTGTTGATACTATATGATAATACAAACAATGGCATTTTACTTGCTTTTATTTATGCCCAGATTCGCTTAATTCAGGGAGGTATGTTATAATGAGGGTTATTGTTGATAATGATACATGCAGCGGCTGCGGTTTATGTGCCAGCCTTTGTCCTGATGCATTTGACATGGGCACCGAAGGTAAAGCTCTTCCGCGACATAAAGCAGTTCCATCTTGGCTGGAGCAGGAGTATCAAATTGCTGCAGACAATTGTCCCGAAGAAGCAATTAAAATATTTTGTCAGGTTTGATTCGTTTTGGATTTCAGATGGAAAAGAAAGAAGAGGGGGGTGGGGCAGAAAGAAAAACCCCGGTTTTACCGGGGTAATTTTATTTCCTTTTGCCGCTTTTTTTCTTACTGGCTTTTGCAGTAAGAGCTGCAGTTTCTTTAAGAATTCTGTATGTCTGTGGAATGGAGAGTTTGAATTTCTTTGCAATTGCTTCTACACTATGTCCTGATTCACGCATTGCAACCATTTCTTTGTTTCTTTCCGGATTTCCAGCGGTTCTGGATGCAATACCGTATTTTTTACGGAGTTGATGAACCGCCTGCCTGGTAATACCAAATTCTTCTCCGATGCGTGCATCGGTCTTGAATTTTTTCTGAAGTCTGATCAGTTCAGTTTTGCTGATTCTTGCCATATCAGCCACTCCTTTCAAATTGTTTGTAATTTAGTATATAAATTAGCTTTGTGCACATTATTATGCAAGTGAAATATATTAGTAAATTGTTTACACAAAATTCAAATTACGATTTCGGTTCTATAAACCTTTTATTTTGTGTAAAATATCTTTTCGCAGTAAATTTTGCAAAAAAAAAATCACTTTCATTTCGGAGTATATTAATTTTCATCTGAATAGAAATTTGTTAACTGAAAACCGGAAACAAAATGAAACAAAAAGATAAAAATTTAAAAAGCATCTGGTGTGATAAATATCAGGTGCATTCGTTCGAAGTTGACCCTTTTCACCGGCTGGGAATTGTTAATTTATTTCATTATTTTCAGGAAAGTGCCTGGAATCATGCAAACCATTTGGGATTGGGTTTTTCAGACCTTGCAGATAAGGGAAAAATGTGGGTGCTGGTAAAACTTAGAATTCAAATAGATTGTTTACCACAATGGAATGAACAACTGGAATTAATGACATGGCCAAGAGGTAAAAGGTCGTTGTTTGCATTAAGAGATTTTGAAGTTTTTAATTCAGCAAAGAATAAGATTATTAAAGGTTCAAGTGAATGGGTTATCATTGATACAAAAAGTCGTCGTCCCCAAAGAATTGACGGCATTATTGATAAGATACCGGTTTTACCCATGAAACAA
>Ga0079223_10000149_pt1 | contig 28134 bp, 26 predicted proteins | sample Stecom2011_FD_75072 | JGI IMG/M metagenome (GOLD analysis project Ga0079223, IMG submission 75072) | Agricultural soil microbial communities from Utah to study Nitrogen management - Steer compost 2011 | ecosystem: Environmental > Terrestrial > Soil > Agricultural land | place: USA: Utah...
GCCCGGACGGCGCGGTCTATCATAAGTTATCCGGGAGAAGTTGGCCTTCGATCGCCACTACTCCCGATTTTGACCGGCAGCCGCGGTATATCTACGGAATATCTACTGCCGACACAGGCAAGTTTGTGGCCACTATGGCTATAGCGTCCCGGATCTATGAGGAGATTGATCCGGCGCTGGCCAGGAGAGCTTTGGTTGCTGCAGAAAAATCTTGGAACTTTCTCTGTGAACACCAGGACTTTATCTGGGATCATTCCGGATTTGATGACGAAGGGTCCGGGGCCTACGGGTCCTCCACGGATGAACAGGATCGACTCTGGGCTGCCTTTGAATTAGCCGTCCTTTACGGGAGAGACGATTATCTGGCGGAAGTAATTGATCTGAAAAAAGTTAAAGCCGGGGAGGAGAACCTGAATTCTGCGCCCCCGATTTCCTGGGAGGATGCTTCTTTACTGGGCTGCTTTCACTATGTTCAAGCAGAAAAGGCTGATCCTGAGCTTAAAGATCTGGCGCAAGAGAACCTTCTCGAACTAGCTGATTCCTATGTAGTTGCGGCAAAAGAAAGCGGATATGGTTACACCCTGTCATATACTGAATTTGCTTGGGCTTCGAATAAAGAAGGCCTCTCCAGAGGCATAGCTATGCTCTTGGCGAATGAGTTGGCTCCTAATCCTGAATATAAGGAAGCCGCCTTGGCGCAGATTAATTTTGTCTTAGGTCTAAATCCTCTCTCTAAGTGTTTTGTATCGGAATTGGGGTCGGACACAATTAAATCCCCTCATCATCGCGTGGTTTCTTCTCGCCGTAAACCCTTGCCCGGCCTGGTGGTGGGAGGACCGAATAACAATGCCGAGTCCATGGTGGAACCGGCTAATCAAGGTCCATTCAGCTATATGGATGCGCAAAATTCCTATTCATCTAATGAAACAGCTATTGATTACAATGCGGCCTTCATTTTCGCAGTGACGGCCTTTGCTGAAACACAACGACAGGAAGAGACTGCGGAATAAAGTAACCTTGCTATGTTCTTTGATTATTGAAGATATTTGCCCGCTTGTCAGAAGGAGCGATGCTCATGCGTTATAAAGGTTTTGTTTTGGTATTGGTTTTGTTGTTAGGGGGAGTAATCCTAATTAAACAGGCCAACCCTCTAATAACCCGGTTTACTTCAAAAAACAGACCGGTTGTAAAAATTTCCATATGGACGCACCATCGCCATATGGCCAGTTGTTTGCAAGACCTTGTAGACAAGTTTAACAGGACAGAGGGCCGGAAAAAAGGGATTCATGTCTCCCTCCGCATTATCGGGGATGATTCCTGGAACATATTTCATGAGGCGCAAAATCGCGAAGAAGGCCCGGATCTATATAGTAGCGGCTTTATTACCGGTTACGCCAATCCTTTTAGCGCTGGAGCCTTAACTTGGTTTGACGAACTGCCGGGGTTTGACGAATGGAAACAGCAGTGGCCGGAGTGGTATTGGATTGAGGGTTTAACCACATATGAAGGACATGTCTTTGCCCTCCCGATTCAGGTCTTTAATTCCAGACTGATTTATAATCGGGACCTGTTTCGGGCGATCGGGCGCGACCCGGACCAACCACCCCGTTCTTATGATGAACTCCGACAAATCGCTAAGGAAATCACGGCTTATGGCGCCGGTCGGGTCTATGGTTTTGCTTACTGCGGAGCCGATATGTGGCCCTTGGAATGGATGCCGAGCCAATGGGCGGAGGCCAACGGAGATCCGGCCTTTTGGGACTGGAAGAACGGAAAATGGGATATGCAAGGCTATTTTCGCGTCTTTGACCTGCTGTTAAAGCTCTATGAGGACGGGTCGCTCTTCCCCGGAGTCACGGCGCTTTCCAATGATGCGCTCAGAGGACAATTCGCCCAGGGCAGAATCGGGATGTTTATGGGAGAGGCTTGGGATGTGGGAGTATTAAATGATCAGTTTCCCGCGGAGTTCGATTGGGGTGTGGCCCCAATTCCTACATATGACGGTAAATTTCACGGTAAATCCCGCGCTATGATGTTGGCCGGTTTCTGGAATTTAAACAAACAGAGCCGTAATAAGCTGGAGGCCTGGGAGGTTGTGAAGTGGTTCAGCCGGTATGAGGTTCGGGGATTTATGTATGAAAAAGGAATACATATTGATACGGATCCAATGGTGGTAGAGAAATACGTGGAGAAAACACCCAAGAGTAAAGGATTTACTGAGTTTGCCGAGAGTCTGCGCCAAGACTACCTTGGCACTTATCCGAACCTGCCTGATTGGGAAAGACCGGAGGAAAGCCCATGTTCTGTTTTTCAGCGGGTGATTCAAGAAGGGTCTGATCTGGCTACGGAATTTAGGAAAGTGGATGAGCTTTGGAACCAAAAGCTGGATGAGTATTATGCAGAAAACCCTCAGGTGAATAGAGGATGGAACACCTATCCGGATTTCAACCGAAAAACCGGAGAACTTGGGGAACCCTTGGCGAAACCGGTTTTTCCATAGAACAGATCGTCTTAAACTGATTGCAGGATTTGTCTTCCTCCCGGAGAATATCCTAAATATTCGTGACTTAATCTGTAAGCACGTTACTTAGAAGTGGGGGACGACAGATGGCAGATTCTCCAATTCGGTTAATCATCGCCGATGACATGGAACCGATTCGTGAATATTTAAATATGGTCTTAGGACACGAGCCGGATATGAAGATCATCGGTAGTGTGGCTACGGGTAAAGAGTCATTGGACTTAGCGATCAAGACCTTACCCGATGTCATGCTCTTAGATGTTGAAATGGAAACTCCAAAGGCGGGAGTCGAGGTTATCCGGGAAGTTTCCAAAAAGAATCTTGATATTAAGTGTGTGGTCTTAACACACTTCTGCGATGATGAAACGGTATTTTCCGCTTTTGAAGCAGGGGCTGTGGATTATGTCTTGAAGAACTCCTCTGCTGGGGAGATCTTGGAATCCGTCCGGTCCGCCGCTCGTGAGATGTCCCCGATTCGGCCTCAGGTTGCGCAGATGATTCGGGAAGAATTTCGTGTCATGCGCGCAGAGCGGGCGGCGCTGGTTTCAACCTTGAACATCGTATATAAGCTGACCCCAACCGAGCTTGCCTTTTTGCGGCTATTGGCGGAGGGGAAAACACAGAGGGAGATCGCGGAGATTCGGTATGTGGCCCCCTCGACGATTAGAACACATGTAGCGAATATCTTGAAGAAATTTGACGAGTCCACAGTTCGTGACGTAGTCAAACGTCTGCGCCGCCTGGGAATTTTCGAAATATTTCATGTCGACTTCGAAGAGGGAGAAGTTGAAAACCAATAAACTATATATGTGTGTCAGCGTCAGTATTCGCGTGCGTTGGCACATGTCGCACAGGATGGCGATAGTTGTGATGGTTTTGTTTGTTCCGCCCGGATCAGGGCTTTTTTTTGTGTAAAGGAGCAAAAAGCGGATATAGCGAGTTAAATCGGGGCAATTAGTTGAGAATATAAAGTAATTCGGGTAAAATTAAACCACTAATATCAATCGGAATGAAGCCGGAAGAAAATTTCCCAGGAGTTTCCTAGGTGTCTGCTGCGTTGATGGTGAAGGAGAGAGTCAAATGGCAAAAAAAGTCGTGCTGGGGATGAGCGGAGGGGTAGACAGCTCGGTTGCTGCTTATCTTCTACAAGAGGCCGGATATGATGTGATCGGGGTGACCATGAAGATTTGGGACCACGAGCATACTGCCGATTCCACTCCGGACGGGAAGACAGACCGTACATGTTGCTCTTTATCCGCGGTTGAAGATGCCAGAAGAGTTGCGTTTAAGCTCGGGATTCCTTTTTATGTGCTGAATTTTAAAGAGATTTTTACCAAAGAAGTAGTAGATTATTTTACAGAGTCTTACCTGCGTGGAGAGACTCCAAATCCATGTATTCTTTGTAATAATAAACTTAAGTTTCAGGCCTTATTAGAAAAAGCCCAAGCCATGGGGGGAGATTTTATCGCCACTGGACACTATGTGATCAGAGGATTTGATTCCGTCTCCGGGAGGTATACTTTAAGACGCGGGAAGGACCAGAAAAAAGACCAAAGTTATGTGCTTTTCGGTCTATCCCAGCAACAACTGGCCCATTCTCTTTTTCCCTTGGGTGATTTGGATAAAAGCACAGTTCGGAAATTGGCCAGGGACAGGCAGATTCCCACTGCGGAGAAAGGGGAAAGTCAGGAGATTTGTTTCATACCTGATCACAATTACGGTCGTTTTTTGCGGGAGCGACGACCGGAGGCTCTGCAGCCTGGAGAGATCGTGGATCGTAAAGGAAAAGTGCTGGGGCATCATCAAGGTGTCTCCTTTTATACAGTCGGTCAAAGGAAAGGGTTGGGAATCGTCGCAGAACATCCGCTGTATGTGCTAGATCTATTGCCGGATGAAAGAAAGGTAGTGGTTGGCACGGAAAATGAGGTTTACCGAAAAGAGGCGGCGGTCTTCGGGGTAAATTGGGTCAGTATTCCTCCGCCTGTGGAAAAAATTGAAGCTAAAGTAAAGATTAGGTATGCGGCCGCCCCTGCCTCTGCTGTGGTTGAACCTCGGGGGGACGGGGCATTTATCAGGTTTGATCAGCCACAACGGGCCATCACACCTGGACAGGCTATGGTCTTTTACCAGGACGATCTGCTCTTGGGAGGGGGGTTTATTATCAGGAATCAGTTGGGGTGAGGCATTATACCCCAATTAGGTGACTCCCAAATAGAACCATGTATCCTGATTGTCGCCGGGGTATACTAGAAATAGATCTTGTATGTGAAGAGGGAGGAAAAAGCGATGACCTTTTTTACCAGGCTTTTAACTGGGAGTCTACTCGGAGCGCTTGCTGGTGCGGCGTTGGTTAGGAGATCGCGGAGACGGATGCGTTTTTTTAGTAGGAGGCCCTACAAAGACTTAAGGCGGATGGTTACCCGCGCGGAAGGTGTATGGAGACTCTTCAGAGGAGGACGTCTGTTGCGCTAGCAGGAGCTTGCAGGGATTTCGAAAGGTAAATTACTGCGCAGGTTCGCTTTTTTTAGAAGAGCGTATTATGCTTTATTGTGAAACGGGAGGCCATTTTATTTTATGAATAAGTCCGCCCGCCAAGGGGTAATGATCTTTACTTCTATTCTGCTGATGGTCGCCTTTTTTTTTCTTTTACGGATCATTCTCCCTTTTTTTTTCGGTCTTTTTCTTGCCTTCTTAATAGAACCACTGGTGGAATGGTTCGAAAAAAAGGGCGCCGGCCGTACTGACGCGGTTCTGACAGTCTTTACCCTGTTGGGAATCTTCCTTACTGTGTTGGTAGTTTGGTTTCTCCCTGGTTTGGTCGAAGACCTAAATAACGCCTTGGCCAAATTACCCGATTACGTTCGGAATATTCAGGATTGGTTTATCCGGCTTAATCAAGAGTATAAAAGGTTTCGTCTCCCCCAGAATATACGCCAAGTTATTGATGAGACCTTGATCCGGGGAGAGGAGTTTATGCGGGAGTTTCTTCTGCGCTTAGGAACTTTGCTGATTACGATTTTTCCCCAGTCCCTACTCTTGTTGTTAGTACCTGTTCTGGCCTTTTATTTCAGCAGGGATCTGAAGAAGATTCGGTCCGGGGGAAAGTACTGGACCAGACAGTTTTTAAAAGAAGATCAAGACATGGTCCTGGAGGTGGCAAGGGTAATTATCGCCTATCTTCGGGCGCAGGCTTTAGCCGGTTTGGTGGTTGGTCTTTTATTGACAGTGGGACTGATTTTTTTGCGGGTTGACCTAGCCATCTTAATCGGAGTACTGGCTGGAATTTTTAATATCATCCCTTACTTTGGGCCGGTGATTGGAGCGGCGCCCGCCGTGTTTCTAGCCGCCCAGGATTCACTCTGGAAAGTACTATATGTGGTTATCCTCTTTATTTTAGTTAATCAATTAGAGACAATAGTGATCATCCCTAGAATTATTGGGGAAAAGGTTGGTTTGCCTCCTTTATTAGTAATCTTTTTACTACTGGTGGGGGGAGAATTATTTGGGTTTTTAGGAGTGATCTTCGCCGTACCGGTTGGCGCTGTTTTACAGGTGATGTTCTGGTATTATTGGCGAAAATTCAATGGTTGAGGGGTAATTATCTTTGGTAGGTCACTCACGCAAGTTCACTTAAAGTTATTCAATATGTTGCTCCATACAGCTTACTCAATTTTGCAAACTATAGGGTAAGATTGACAGTATAGACTAATTTAAGTATGATAAAAGTGATATAATATTATAGATCGGTAACGTTTCGGTTCAAACCCTAAACGTTACAGGCCACTGGAAGTTAATATCGGCGATTACGAACTACTGTCAGATTGTAGGGGGGTAAATCAGTAGTGGCCAAGACAGAAGTCTTACCTCTGGAAAAAAACGAAACAATTCAAGGGTTAATTGGCAGGATGAGGGAGACCCCGGCGCAGCGAGTCATAATCTTCTCAGATTCCCGTGCCCCTTTACTCCGCAGTGAGATTAACTTAAGGCTTTTAAAGTTCTATAGTGAGGAAGAAGGTAAGGAGCTTTCCCTGGTTGTAAAGGATAGAGCTGTTCGCAAGTTAGCCCGGGACCTCGGAATCCAGCTGGACGATTCCTTGAAAAAGGCTGAGCCGAAACCGAGGCAAGACCAATTACAGATTAATTTCGACCATCCTCCTATGGATACTGTTTCACCGGAAACTGCGTCAGATGAGACAGCCGGAACACGGTATAATGATGTTCTGGAGGAGCCTTTACCGCAACACAAATCCTCACCAACCAGCCGTTTGACCCTGGCTTTGCTTTTTGTGTTGTTTACTTTTTTAGCCGGGTCTTATCTCCTTTTTAAACCGCGGGTGACACTGATTGTCTATCCCGCTTATAAAGATTGGTCATACTCGGTTCAAGGAGAAGTGGGTTTGGATTTTTCAGATCGGGATATCAGCAAAAATCTGATTCCCACCCGGCTCATTGAAAAGCACGGAGAAGTCGCGTATAGCACTTCAACTACTGGAAAAAAACGTATTGGTGACAAGTCGGCCCGTGGAATGGTAAGGTTCATTAATAACAGTACCAATCCGATTGTCGTTCCTAAAGGCACAATGGTATCGACCCAGACCGGATTTACCTTTGTCACCACCCGTAACGTGATTGTTCCGAAAAAGGCCACCGAGTATCTTTTAGGCATCCCCACAGGAGAGGTTTATGGACAAGCCGATGTAGAGGTAGAAGCGACGGAAAAGGGAACTCTGGGTAATGTGGGGCAAAAGTCAATTAACCGGATCATCGGTCATCTGGCGAAAAGTTTGAGGGTAATCAATCCGAAAGCTTTTACCACAGGTACGGACCGATTTATTTCCGTGGTTCAAGAGGCGGATATTGCTAAAGCCGAAGCAGAAGCCAGAAGGCAGATGAAATTAAAAACAGCGGAGGAAGTAAAGAAACTCATAGATAAAGATTACATATTCCTACCGGAGTTGGTAAAGAACGTGGTTGAAGGGGTTACTCCTGATCCGCCGGTGGGTGCGGAGGATGATACGGTTACTGTTAAACTCTCATATAAGCTTCAAGCCGCAGTGCTTAGTAAAAACAGTTTATACAAGTGTTTACAGCATAACCTGAATCAGAGTATACCGGAGGATTTTTTAACTGTTACTCAAGATATTGCCGTAAAGAGTCTGGAAATCGAAGGGGATAGTCTTCAGCGGTCTCCCCTTGTGGTTGAGGCCATGGCAAAGATCAGGGGAAGAATTGAGAAACGAAAAATAATACAGGCAATAGCGGGGAAAAATATAGAGGAAGCCAGAAGTTTGTTGATGAATCACACAGAGATTGGGCGGGTTGAATTTCGTAATCATCACCGGGTGAGCCAGATTCCAAGATACAGTTTTCAAGTGCGGATGGTGATCCCTTCTGCCAAGTAAATTAGGTATAATAGAGGATATACGAGGTATAAGTCATGAGTTATGAGGAGGGCGCTGGCGCGGGTAATAGTTTTTATCGTAGATTAGGAAATACAAAATATAAGGTATCAGCCCTTTGTTATGGAGTATTAACCATTGGTCCTATGCAACGGAACCTTCCTTTGGCGGAAGGCGTTTCCCTGCTCAGGCAGGCGCTTGATCTGGGAATAAATTTTTTTGACACTGCGGAAATCTATGAAACCTATCCCTATATCCGGCAAGCCTTAAAAGGAGTGGATCAAGAGGTGGTGGTGGCCACGAAATCTTATGCCGCCACCAAAGAAGAGATGAGTAAAAGCCTGGAGAAGGCCAGGGAAGAGTTGGATTTACCAACCATCCCCTTATTTCTTCTGCATGAACAGGAATCAGAGGCGACCCTACGCGGACATTGGGCCGCCTTGGATTTTTTATTAAAGGCGAAAGCCCAAGGGAAGGTGGGAGCGGTAGGACTCTCCACCCACCACATCGCCGGAGTAAGGGCAGGCGCCTGTCATCCGGAGGTCGATGTCATCCACCCCTTATTTAACTATAAAGGTTGGGGGATTAGGGACGGTGGTTTCCGCGAGATGAAAGAGGCAATTGAATTGGGAGTCCAGATGGGTAAAGGGATTTACCTGATGAAGGTATTGGCTGGGGGACACCTTTCCATAGACCCCGCAAAGGCCATTAAAAGTGTGCAGTGTATCCCCGGCGTTAGTTCGATGGCTATTGGGATGCAAACCAGAGAGGAGATTGAGTATAATTTAGCGTTAGTCAAGGGTGAAACTCCAGCAGTAGAACTGAAAAAGAGGGTTTGTGCCCGGTCTAAACGGTTACATATTGAGTTTTGGTGCGAGGGCTGTGGACGTTGTGTGGACCGTTGTCCTTTTCAAGCCTTAGCTTTGATAGAGGGTAAGGCCCGAGTCAATCAGGACCTCTGTATGACTTGCGGTTATTGTAGTGGGGTGTGTGAAGTTATGGCCTTAAAAATCATTTAGGTTTTTAAGTGTCTAAGGAGATTGATTATTGGATGCAAAAGCGATGGATGGCATTGGATGTCGGCACTAAACGGATTGGGGTGGCGGTCAGCGATCCTTTAGGCGTGATTGCTCAAGGAATAGAGGTTTACACCAGAAGCGGAGGGTTGGAAAACGACCTGACTTATTTGGCGGATTTATTCCATAAGTACCAAGCTTCCGCGTTATTGATTGGGTTGTTTCGTCACATGGATGGGAGGGAAGGACCAGAAGCCAAAGGAATAAAGAAATTCGGTAACCAATTAGGCGCCAGGTGTGGGGGGGTGACTCCGGTTTTTTGGGATGAACGCCTTACTACAATGGAGGCGGAGAGGACCTTATTAACGGCGGATTTATCCAGAGCAAAAAGAAAAAAGGTCCTTGATGAAGTGGCAGCTACTATTTTATTGGAGAGTTACTTGCGCTATAAAGGCAAATAAAGAGGGTAGGCTTTTACCAAGACGGAAGGGATATTGTCATAAATAGAATCATGACTAAATAATTATTATAAATAGTGGTAGTGGGCAATCTTCTTAAGTATCAAGCCTTCGACACAGAGCAAAGAGTTTTTTAATTTTGTGGGATTTGGGAGATAATATACTTTAAATGGCATCTTTACGCATAGACGCGTAAAAAAAAGGAGGGGTAGTTTTGAGTCATGAAGCTGAGCAGGACTGGATTGTACTAGTGGATGACGATGGCCAGGAATACCGTTATTCCCTGGAAAGAGTGGTTGAACTGGAGGAAAAGAAATTCGTTATACTAGTACCGGAAACCCAAGAAAACCCGGATGAGGAGGAAGCCCATGTTTTTCGCCTGGACACAGATGAAACAGGAGAAGAAATATTGGTGGATGTAGATGATCAGGAATTGGATGAGATCCAACAACTCTTGGAAGATGACTATCAAGAAGAAGCCGAGGAAGAGGAGGTTGAAGAGGAAGAGTAGAGGGCCTTCGGCTTAAGCCTGAAGCCTGAAGCCTTAAGGAGTGTACCCCTTGTTGTTCCTGGTCGGCTTAGAATCACGGTTATAAATTGCATGTCCACTTAAAATCCGTTATAATAATGGGGAGGAGGTGTCGCCGTGTGGAAACACGCCGTTACCTGAATCTTCTAAGGTTACTCCCCGGACTTAAGAAATTCTGCCTTTTAGGGGTACGGAGTTTTGCAAAAGTATGGGGGCCGGTGTTCAAAGACCGGTCCCGTTTAGTATATTTGGTTGAACCATTATTAATCCTGGCATTTATCTTCTTCACCGGACAAGTGGCCTGGGTTTTTCTTGGTATTCAGCCTCATAATAATAGATCAGAAGAAAAAATACTACTCAATATTCCACTGGGGTCTTCTTTATTTCAAGTTGCCGCCCTTTTAGAAGAAGAGGGACTGATCAATAATGAGCGTAGTTTTATCTGGTATGTTTATGTCACCGGTAAGCAGAATCAGATTAGAGCCGGACACTATCTTTTAGAGCCGGGACTCTCTTTCTCCCATCTTCTGCGGGAACTGCAAAAAGGGCGGCCGATTATTCATCGAGTTACTGTTCAGGAAGGCTTAAGAGCGGATGAAATTACGCGGCTTTTGGCGGAGAAAGGTTTAGTCCAGGATGAAGTCTTTGCCGTGCTTCTTAAGGATCAGGAGTTGCTAAAGTCTATTTTACCGGAAGAACTTGTTCATGATTCGGCGGAGGGCTTTCTTTTTCCTGACACCTATGAGTTTATTGAGGGAATGACAGAGAAAGAGATTTTGCTCACGTTTTTACGCCGGTTTCGTCATGTCTGGATGGAGGTAACAGCCAACGGTGTACAGGGGAAACTAAGCCCCTATAAAAGTGTAATCTTGGCCTCCATTGTAGAGGCGGAAGCTAAAGTGGAAAGTGATCGGCCGATTATTGCCGGAGTATTTCTCAATCGTATTCGCAAACATTATCCTCTGCAATCCTGCGCTACAGTTCAATATGCTTTAGGGGAGCGAAAACCCCGGCTGTTATACAAAGACTTAGAGATGGAATCGCCCTATAACACATATAAGTATTACGGACTTCCCCCCGGACCCATCTCCAATCCGGGGCGGGCGTCTTTAGAGGCGGCTGTACGACCGCTAGAGACGGATTATTTATATTTTGTGGCAAAACCGGACGGGAGTCACATTTTTTCCCGTTCTTATCGGGAACATTTAAATGCCCAACGCAGGCTGAATGGTAATTAAATATAAAATACCCTTTTTTTGGATAAAATAAAAGCGGTAGACGGATTCTAACGGGGCACGACGCGTACGCCGAAATTTTATTCAAAAAGGGGGTTTTCTTTATTTATCAGCAAAGTAAAAGGGTGGCAGTACTATTTGGCATTTTAATCTTTTTTGGGCTCTTTCTGGCCGGGCGGCTTTTTAGTCTGCAAGTTCTTGAGTATGAGAAATGGGCGGTAAAAGCCGTAAATCAGCAAAGAATAGGACGAGATTTTTCGGGGCGAAAAGAACCTAACCTTTACTCCGTTTCAAGAGAAAAAGCGGCCAAGCTTTTTGGGCAATTAATGAAAGCGCTCTTTCCTGGATCTACTTGAAAGATTTCCCAGAGCCTTTGAAAGTCGGGACTGGCACATATAAGCGGAAAGCAACATAAAGTATAAAGCGGTTTAAGCGTGTATGTGTCCGCCGAATTTTCGGAGGTGTAAGCAAGTAATGTTTTCATTGCTCGGAGGACTCCTCAGTGGGATCGTTCAAGGCTTTGCTTGGCTGGTTTCTTATATTTCTAACAATAATGTCTTTCCCTTACCTCTGGGAGAAAAAGAAGAAAAAGAATTGATTATTAAAATGGAAGCAGGCGACCAGGAGGCGAGGAACAGATTAGTTGAAAGAAATTTACGGCTTGTAGCCCACATTGTAAAGAAGTTTGATAATACCGGGGAGGATACCGACGATCTTATCTCCATCGGTACCATTGGTTTGATTAAGGGGATAAATACATATAAACGAAATCATAATACTAGGCTGGCAACTTATGCGGCCCGTTGCATTGAAAATGAAATCCTGATGCATCTACGGTCAATTAAGAAAAGCAAGGGAGAATTGTTCTTACAGGAGCCGATTGGTTCCGATAAAGAAGGAAATGAGATTTCCCTCCTTGATGTCTTAGATACTGGAGTTGATATTGTTCCAGAGACGGTAGAGATAAAACTAGAAGAGGAGCAGTTAAGGAAGAGACTAGAGGTCCTTAGTCCGCGGGAGCGTAAGGTGGTTGAGTTGCGTTATGGTCTGAAGAATGGTTTTTCCAAGACGCAAAGAGAGATTTCAAAGCTCTTGGGGATTTCCCGTTCTTACGTTTCCCGGATTGAAAAAAAGGCGCTCAAAAAATTATTTAAAGATTTTCACAGTGAAGAAAATATGTAAGAGTTAGGGTGCGTCTTACCGGTATATTTCTTCCCCGGGGAAATAAGATCTTTCTTAGGGGAGGAAGAGGCATGCGTCTTTCGGAGCTTACCGGTAAAGAGGTTATTAATTTGCTCGACGGTAGCAGGCTGGGTACGATCAGTTGTCCTGAAGCGATTCTGGATTTAAGAGGGGGAGTAGTGGAGTCGCTCATTATGACTTCGAGAAGGTGGTTTGTTAGAGAGGAGAAGGTTATTCCTTGGAAAGACCTACATAAAATCAGTACTGATTTGATCCTGGTTCAGCTTAACAAAGAAAGAGAGAATGAGTGAAGAGGCAAAATCAAATAGTTTCTTGATTTTGTAAAAAAAATATGAAATAATATTTTTAGAAAAAGTAATGGGCGGTGAGGTCGAATGATGGCGATGAAGATCAATCCCAATTCCAACCCCATCAACCCGTATGCTTATCCCTTGGTGCAGGATCCAGAAGGTACAAGGATGAAGGGGAAGGAGTTTGTGCACGGGCCGGAATCGGTGGAGGCAACCCCAAGCTTTCAAGAAACGCATACTCCTTATGGGAAACCTGATGATTCTGTTGATTCCGCCAAAACGGCAGAAAAGAATGGGGGGCAATTACCGCAGTGGGCAACCGCTCTAAGTGAACGGGCCCTGAAGAAGTTGGGCCTAAAGGAATGTGAAACCTGCGAGCAGCGTAAATACCAGGACGGGTCGGACGATCCGGGTGTTTCATACAAATCAGCCGCTCGAATTAGTCCGGAAGAGGCTGCGGTTAAAGTGCGTTCCCATGAACATGAGCATGTAGTCAGAAATCAGGCCAAAGCAGAAAGAGAAGAAAAAGAAGTGCTCTTTCAGACCGTTCGTATTTTTACCAATATTTGTCCGGAGTGTGGTCGGGTGTATGTCTCCGGTGGTGAGACCAGGACAGATACTAAAGGAAAGGCTGATCAAGAATTCAAGCCCGGTTCCACAGTGGATTTTAAGGTGTAATTCACAAGCAGGTGAAGGTATTTAAATCATTGAGTAAATGGACTATCCTATCCCCTGGCGGATAGTTTTTTTGTCTAAATAAAACCAGCTAAAATGTGGGCAGAACATAAATATTAAAAAATGGGGAAGTTTTATTTTCACAACCGTAAGAAGCAACAGACCCCCCCTTGACAGATGAAACTAATTATAGGACAATATATACAATTAAATAGCGTGGTTATTCACGCATGCATATATGTTGACTTGAAAATCGTCGACAAAAGCCGCTAATTATGTATGTGGGTTAATCACAAAGGGTAGAGTAGAGGCGCGGCTATCAAGAGTAACTTGGGGGAGACCGGAGCGGGTTGATGAACTCAAGCCAAAGGAATCGCCGCCGAAGTCGGTTTTTATGGCGTCTTAGTTTTATAGCGCCGGCTCAAAAGATCGGCTGGGATCACGGTGAATAACCGTGGTACTGTCACCATCCAAAGGTGAAGAGCTATCTTACCGTCAACATATACTTATAGGGAGATTGGCGTTTACGTAAGGTTGGCTTTGGCCAGCCTTTTGTTTTTAACAAGCTAAAACCCGTTGTAGACAGGAGGAATTAATATGGAAAAAATACGGGTCGTTGTTTCCGGGGCTTACGGACGAATGGGCAGAGAAGTAGTAAAGGCGGTTTTTGCCCAAGAGGACATGGAATTGGTTGGCGCTGTGGACAAAGTGGGAACAGGGGTGGATGCTGGAGAAGCCGCTGGACTCAAAAAAAATGGAGTGCTTATTGAGAGTGATCTTCATCAGACTCTTCTCAATACTAAACCGCAGGTGGTTGTGGATTTCAGTACTCCGTTAGCGGTAAAGGAGAACATAAAAATCATCCTAGACTCTGGCGCCAACGGAGTGATTGGCACAACCGGATTAACGGCGGAGAGCTTAAAGGAGCTAGAAGTCCTGGCGGAACAGGCGGGAAAAGGATTATTGGTCGCTCCCAATTTTGCTATTGGCGCCGTATTGATGATGCGTTTTGCCAAAGAGGCGGCAAGGTTTCTTCCAGAGGCGGAAATTATTGAACTGCATCATGACCGCAAAATCGATTCTCCGTCCGGAACGGCGTTGAAGACAGCGGAGATGATTAGGAAAGGGAGGGTTCAAGCCCCTGCAGTTAAGCCCTCACCCTTAGAAAAGGTCAAAGGAGCCAGAGGAGGGGATTATGCTGATGTGCATATTCATAGTATTAGACTACCCGGTTTCGTGGCTCACCAGGAAGTGATTTTTGGCGGAGATGGACAAACCCTTACCATTCGTCATGACTCTTTGGATCGATCCTCATTTATGCCCGGAGTCTTAATGGGCGTGCGCAAGATTATCAACGGGCAAGGCTTGATTTATGGTTTAGAGAACCTGTTGGAATAAGCCATTAATGACCGGTAGAGATAAAACAGTATATGCAAGTCCGAATTTTTTGCCGGAACTACGCGGAAAGAGAAGAACCATGGTAATCTCTTGGATTAGGCTTGACTTATGAACCTCCCAACCGGGTTTAGAATATAATGCTATTACTTATGCCTAGTAATCTTGGGAGGAGGTCACTTCCAATGTCATTATGTTTAGCAGAGGTCGGAGTAGCTGTAATCGGTGGAGACGGTCGGCAGGTAATGGTGGCTGAAGCCCTTTCTGATCAGGCTGCATGGGTAAAGGTTTTTGGGTTGGCCGGGGCCAGAACATCTGCCCGTCTGTTTAGAGCCGATTCCATGGAAGAGGCCTTGAGTAACGCAAGAGTGGTTCTTCTACCAATAAATGGTGTTAATAGTAAGGGCAGAGTTCGGTCAAATTGTCCCCATACGGAACTAATTATTGATCAGAGTTTCTTTCCAAAACTTGAAACAGATACCTTACTGGTCACCGGTTCATTACCATCGGCCATAAAATCGGTGGCCAGCTCGTTTGGGGTTAGGATATTTGAATATGCCGAACTGGATGAGATCGCCATCCCGAATGCTATACCAACGGCGGAAGGCGCTATTCAATTAATGATGGAGAATACTGGATATACTATAGATGGAAGCAACTGCCTTGTACTTGGTTATGGCCGGGTATCTAAAGCTCTGGTAAAAAGGCTTTTATGTTTAGGGGCAAAAGTCACAGTGGCCGCTAGAAACCCCGGGCAAAGGCAAGCAGCAGTTGCCCTTGGATGCGGCGCTATCCCGCTGACACAGTTGGCTGCAGAGCTTAAAGAATCAGATCTCGTGATAAACACCATTCCGGCTTTGGTACTCACAGCAGGGATCATCTCAACGGGCGCTAAGGGCAGATCGGATCTATTCCTGCTTGATTTGGCTTCTTCTCCCGGAGGCGCCGACTTTGCAGTTGCGGAACAGGCCGGAATTAAAGCCCTTTTAGCCCTGGGTTTACCAGGGAAGGTCGCTCCCAAAACCGCAGGAAAGATCCTTGCATCCAACCTCCCAGGCTTAATAGATAAAGAACTCAACAGGTTTTAAAGCTTGGAGGTGCTGGAGTATGTCTTTGAAAGGGGTACGAATAGGCTTTGGCCTGACCGGATCCCACTGTACTATCGGGAGAGTATTACCGGAGATAGATCGTTTGGTCCAAGCGGGGGCGGAGCTTTTTCCCATTATTTCCTCGTCTGTGGCCGATACTGATACCAGATTTGGAAAAGCCAAGGAGCTAGAGGAAGAACTAAGCAGGATCTGTCAGAGGGAACCATGGCGAACCTTGGTAGAGGTAGAACCCATCGGTCCGCAGAACCTTCTGGATCTGGTGATCGTGGCCCCTTGTACTGGAACGACTCTGGCTAGACTGGCGATCGGTCTTTCGGATTCTCCGGTTTCACTGGCTTGTAAAGCCCATTTGCGAAATAACGGACCGGTAGTAATCGGGATCTCAACCAATGATGGATTGGGTGGAAGTCTTCATCATTTGGCTACCTTACACAATCGTAAACAATACTATTTTGTTCCTTTCGGCCAGGATAATCCGGCAGGAAAACCCCGTTCTATTGTGGGGAAAATGGACTTGATTTACCCTACGGTAGAGGCGGCCCTTGATTCTTGCCAGATCCAACCTGTATTGATTAACTATTCATAAAGGACTTATTAAGTTCTGGGTGGAAATAATTATATTCGGATTGTTTATGACTTTAGCGCTTAATGCCTTTTGCCGTAACTTTCATGTATCTAACCGAGAAAAGGTATGATAAAAAGGGTTTTGCTACTAATTAAGTTTCTGTATTAACTGATTTGTTTTCAAGGAGGAGTCATGATTTGAACAAGTATCGAATTGGAATTGTCGGCGCCGGCGGCGCCGTCGGCCAGGAAATGGTAAGAGTGCTGGAAAAAAGCTCCATACCTGTTGAGGACCTGAAATTATTGGCCACCCAGCGGTCAGCAGGACGAAAGGTGGGATTCAGGGGGAAGGAATACACCATTGAGCAAACGGATCCCGCCGCTTTTGAAGGACTGGATTTGGCCTTGTTCAGCGCCGGCGCCGGACCCAGTAGGGATTTGGCGCCTTTGGCTGCGGAAAAAGGCGTGGTGGTGATCGATAATAGTAAAGCCTGGCGGATGGATCCAGAGATTCCCTTAATTGTTCCGGAGGTGAATGGCGGGGTCCTGACCGGAAAGGAAAGGATTATTGCCAACCCTAATTGTTCTACCATTCAAATGGTTGTCGCTTTAAAACCCTTGCATGATGCGGCCACGATCAAACGGGTCGTAGTCACCACCTTTCAAGCGGTTTCCGGGTCAGGATATAAAGCCGTTCGGGAACTTGAGGAACAAGTCAAGGCTTACGTACAAGGCAGTACCATGGTGAACAGTGTTTATCCTCATCCTATCGCCTTTAATGTGCTTCCCCATATTGATCAATTTGATGAAACAGGATATACCGCCGAGGAATGGAAGATGGTCAACGAAACCAAGAAGATTATTGATCCAAAGATTGAAGTTACAGCAACCACTGTACGGGTACCGGTCTTTCGGGGACACAGCGAAGCGGTTAACATTGAGACCGAAAGGAAATTAACACCTGGTGAGGCCAGGGATCTGTTGTCTAAGGCTCCGGGCGTGGTTATAGTGGATGACCCGGCGGGGAATGCTTATCCTTTACCGATCTTAACCGAAGGTAGAGATGAGACTTTTGTCGGCCGGATTAGAGCAGATTTTACTGTGCAAAACGGTCTTAATCTTTGGATAGTGGCTGATAACTTAATTAAAGGCGCCGCCGGCAATGCGGTTCAGATTGCAGAGTATTTGGTAGAAAAATCCTTGCTTAGCTGCGCCTAGGTTGAAAAGTTTGGCTTTAACCTATTTAAATCTGAAGATTTAATCTGGTCGATTATGGAAAAGGGGTACTTCCGTGAGGATTCTGGTGCAAAAGTTTGGTGGGACTTCAGTGGCCACCTATGAAGAACGAGAAAAAGTTGTGGAGAAAGTGCGCGAAGGTCTTGCTCAAGGATTTAAGTTGGTGGTGGTAGTATCCGCCATGGGGCGAAAGGGAGCTCCTTATGCCACAGATACCCTAGTGGAGTTAGCGCAAGCAGTGGGGGCGGAAAAACGGTTAAACCCACGGGAACTTGATTTATTAATGTCTTGTGGGGAGATTATATCCGCCGTGGTTATGGCACAAACCTTAAAGACTGCGGGAATCAAAGCCGTGGCCATTTCCGGAGGGCAGGCCGGAATCATTACCGATCAAAACTATAATAACGCCGGGATTATCGAAGTTAAACCAGAAAACATGGTTAAGCTACTACAAGCTGAGGAAGTGGTTGTGGTCGCCGGTTTCCAAGGAGTCACTAAAGAAGGCGAGGTTACCACTTTAGGGCGGGGTGGTAGTGACACCACGGCGGTTGCTTTAGGTGTGGCCCTAAATGCGGAGGAAGTTGAGATTTTTACGGATGTGGACGGGGTAATGACCGCTGATCCCAGGATGGTTCCGGAGGCGCGACCTCTCAAGATCATGACTTATAGTGAAGTGTGTGAAATGGCGCATCTAGGAGCAAAAGTAGTTCATCCTAGAGCGGTCGAGATTGCCAGGGCAGCCAGGATTCCTCTGCGGATTAGATCCACGTTTAGCATAGAAGAAGGGACTTTGATTACAGACGGTTCCTCCCTGGCTACGGTAGAGATTAAAGGGGATAAAGTCGTTACCGGATTGGCACACATCCCTAATGTAGCTCGGGTGAATCTAATCTCCGAAAAAAATCTTAATCAAGAGGGCATGGCTTTAAGCGTATTTCAGTTAATGGCTGATGCTAAAATCAGTGTGGATATGATTCAAGTCTCTCCGGACAGGATCTCCTTTATTGTGGATGAGGAACGATTTGAGGATGTGCTTGCAGTTTTAAAAGAAACTAAGCTGACTATAGACGCGGAAAAAGGCTATGCTAAAGTAGCTGTGGTAGGCGCAGGAATGAGAGGAGTTCCGGGTGTCATGGCCCGGGTGATTTCCGGGTTGTACCGGGCCGGGATCCCGATTATGCAGACTACTGATTCCCATACCAATATTGCGTGTCTAGTGAAGAAAACCGAGATGTCTAAAGCCATGAGAGCCTTGCATGAGGAATTTGATCTGGGAGAATAGAAAGACAAGCGCGTTTAGCGCAAGGGGGAATGGTACGTGGTAAATTTTGGACGTGTATTAACAGCAATGGTTACACCTTTCAACTCAGCCGGAGAACTTGATTATCAGGCTGCTAGTAATTTGGCGTTACGCTTAGTGGAAAACGGGTCGGACGGATTATTGATTGCTGGTACCACCGGGGAATCTCCGACCCTCAGTGCGGAGGAGAAAATCCGGCTTTTTTCCACAGTAGTGGAAACAGTAGGGGGGAAGGCAACTGTACTTGCGGGAACCGGGACAAACGATACAAAAAAAAGCATTGAATTAACTAAAGAAGCAGAAAAAACTGGGGTTGACGGAATTATGGCGGTAGCCCCTTATTACAGTAAACCACCGCAGGAAGGACTCTATCAGCATTTTAAGATGATTGCCGAATCAACCTCTCTGCCGGTGATGGTCTACAATATCCCGAGTCGAACCGGAATTAATATTACCCCGCGAACTATGGTCAGATTGGCAGAGGTTGAGAACATAGTGGCCTTGAAAGAGGCGGCCGGCGATCTGAATCAGGCCTCGGAATTAATTAGGCTTTTACCTAAAGAGTTTTCTGTATATAGTGGTGATGACAGTTTAACCCTGCCCATCTTGGCGGTGGGCGGCGCCGGAATTATTAGTGTGGCTGCACATATAGTGGGTAGAAGACTCAAATCAATGGTGAATGATTATTTTCAGGGCAAAATTGCTGAAGCCATGAAAACACATGAAGAATTAATGCCCTTATTTAAAGTTTTATTTATCACTGCCAATCCCATTATGGTCAAATCCGCCTTGAGGCTGTTGGGAATCGAAGTTGGCGCCCTCCGCCTACCGTTAATTGAGGCTACTTCCGAACAACTGGAGGAATTAAAAACGGTTTTGAGGGGTTTGGGCTTGATCTGAATAGTGTATACTCACCAGCTTTATGTGAGGCTGTTCCGGATTAACGGGGCAGCCTCTTTGGCATGGGCAGAGCGGAAATTTTGCCTGTTTAATTTCAGGAAAATCTTTGATAAAATGAGAATATTAGTAGGATCAGTCACGCGACTGATTTGATGAGGAGTATAAATTATCTAGCTAGGGAGTTTTATAATATGAAGAAACAGGTTTTTTCCACAATATTCTTCGTTTTAGTCATGACATTCAGTCTTTCATCTACCGGACATAGGCCGGTGACCGCGGCGGCTGGGACTAAAAGGGCAATCACCATTAATTTAGCTTCCTTTCCTTTATCGATTGATCCGATTAATGTGATCAGCGACGCGGAACATAATATTCTCTGTAACCTACATGAAGCGGTGGTTACTTGGCAAAACGGAATTTTGTCACCGGCTGCCGCAAGAAAATGGGTAGTGTCCAACGAAGGAAAGACCTATACTTTTTATTTGAAAAGGAATTTTTGGTCAAATGGGGATCCCGTTACTGCGCTTGATTTCGAACGTTCCTGGAAACGAGCGATCAGTCACGAAAACCGTGTGAGCGCCGAGGCAGTAACGGATATTATTTATAATGCCAAAGCATTTCGCATGGGCGAGCTTAAGTCCATAGACGAAGTAGGGATTAGGGCGCTTGACAATGAGACTTTACAGGTGGATTTGGTCGAACCCAGCAGTTATTTTTTGAGTATTCTGACACTTCCTAAGTTCTATCCGGTTCATTCCAAGTATGTTCTCGGAAATCAGCAGGAAAAAGAGGAGTGCACTCCAGGATTTTGCAGTAACGGCCCATTTAGAATTAAGGAATGGGACCAAAAGAGTTACGCGCTTTTGGTTCCCAATACCCATTATACCGGGGTGACGCCTGTGATGGAGGAAGTGAAATTCACCTTCTTCCCAGCGGATACCGGACTCACTTTGTACATGGCCGGGATGATCGATTTACTGGAATCCCCTCCACATACAGCCTTCCCGGACTACTCGGCAGAGTCCGTGCAGGTACCAACGATGAGTACAGGGTATATCTATCTTAATCTGCGGCGCCCACCTTTAAATCAGTATAAGGTGAGGAAGGCGCTATCGCTGGCGATTAACAGAGAATTATTGATTGAGAAGGTTCCGGGTTTGTCGGCTGTTCCCGCCACAGGTTTAATCCCTCCCGGTATTTCTGATGGAAGGAGTAATACTGATTTCCGGGCCAGCGGAGGGGTGCTGGTTGATCCCGCTCACGGGGAAAAAGCCCTTGATTTGCTGTATAGCGCAGGGTATCCCGGAGAAGACGGGATGCCGGACTTTGATTTGCTGGTGGTAGAGGGAGGAGTTTCGGAGGAGATCGCGACCATCGTGGCTGATATGTGGCGGATTAACCTGGGGATTAACGTGACACTGAAGAGGATTAATTGGGAGGGATACAAAGACCTCTGTACCACCGGACGCTTCTACACAGCCAGGGCGGGGTGGGAAGGAGATTATCCTGATCCCATGACCTTCTTAAAACTCTTTCATTCTCAGGCCTTTGAGAATTTTTCCGCCTATGCGGACAGTGATTATGACCGTGGGCTCACTTTGGCCCGGGATACAATGGAGCTCAAAAAAAAGTATGACCTTTATCATGCGCTGGAAGAGAAGGTGGTCGGCGATTTGGCTGTAATTCCTTTATACTTTACCACCAGACAGTTTCTGGTTTCTCCGGCCTTAAGTAAGTTGAGTTATACCCCCGGAGGGTACCCGCTGTTCCAGTTTGCTAAGAAACAAGAGAAATAGTTCCTGCCGTGTAACGCGTAAACCATATCTCCCGGCTATTGTCTGTTTTGGTAGGATCGAACTGACCTGTCATTATTTAATCCAGGGTAAATAAAGGAGTTTTTTATAAGGAAACAGAAATCAAGACCTGGAGGTATAGATAGAACATGATTAAAGTCCAGGTAAAAACCGTTGTTTTATGTATGGTGATTTTTTTTGGATATATGGTTTTTTTTCCGGCGTCGGCCAAAGGCGCTTCCAGTAATGAGATCGAGATGGTCGCCGACCAAATGGAGTACGATCCTGTTACCGGAATCATTACCGCTACCGGTAATGTTGAGTTTAGGCAGGATGACATAATCATTACCACAAATCAGCTTTTCTACTGTGAAAAGGATGAGATTGTCCGGACGGAAGAAAGGGTGCGTTTGCGATCGTCATCTTTCGATTTGACCGGGGAGAGTATGTGGTATTCCCTTTCCACCGAGCAAGGAGAGATCAAGAAAGTAAAAGGGAAGAGTGACGATCTTTACTTTTCCGGGGAAAAAGGAATTATTTCTCCCGATGATATGCTGGTCCAGACCGGATCCTATACTCAATGCTGTTTGGATATTCCTTGTTACAGTATTCATGCGAAAAAGGTAACCATTGAAGAAGACATTGTAAAGACCGGATTTGGTTGGTTTGCCCTGAAAGGGGTGAAGGTCTTACCTTTACCGCCGGTTAAGTTTTCCACAGAGGATCGATGGCCTGATGTTCAAGTGGGCTATACCAGTGAGAAAGGTTTTTTTGTCAGCGGCACACTGCACAAACCGTTAGCGGAGAATTTGAGGCTTAGTTATGGTGGAACCCTAGGCACTAAGAACTGGCAGAGCCTGGACGGGGGGGTGAATTGGCAGTCCGGTAAGGTTAGTATGACTGCTCAAGGTAGCCTGGTAGCGAACGGGAATCACAGGGTGAACGGGAATATGAGTTACTCGGATTCTTGGGGACGGTTGAGTGCGAATTTTCGGGAAGAATGGGGAGATGACCCGGAAAGGATTACTCTCTTCCAGTTCAGCCGGGGCCTTTTTCCTAAAACCAGTGGAATACTATTCTGGCAGTCTGAGGAATGGGGCGCAGTGGAAACCTACGGTGTAAGGTTTCGGGGGCGCTGGATTCCAGGAGTTACGTTGGGTCTTGGGATGGTCCACGGCAGTGGGAAGTTGGGAGAAAAACGATTGGGCTGGCACCCTGAGACCTCTGTTAACCTAGCGGTCAACTTGACCGATACCTGGAGACTGACAGCTGGCGCCACTTATCTCTGGAGTAGGGACCTTGATCCCGACGATGGAGTATGGCGCAGTCAACAGGTTTCCCTCACCAAGGACTTGCATTGCTTCGCGGTTGGTGTGAACTATGATTTCATTGAGGATTATTATGAATATACTTTTCAGGTGAAGTGGTAGAACGCGCGTGGTTCGCGCGTTTTAAAGAACGGCTAAGCAATTAGCCGTTCTTTCTCACTAGAGGATGAAGCAGTAATGGAAGGGTGGTACAGGGCTGGGAGGGAAATAGCAATTAGCCGTTTTCTTGCGTTAAAAACGTTAAGTCAAGATAAGAGGTAGTAGAGAGCGAAATCTTATCTTTTTTTAATTGGAGAGACGGATTAGCACGTAAACCTGTTTGAGTTGTTTTTAGAGAAAAATAGTATAAAAAATGGAATGTTAAATTAAGAGTATGGTAATAGAGGGAGGAGGAAAGAAATAAATGTAAAGTAAAGGTTTTTTTAGGAGGAAGATTTGTGGATAACCTCTTAAACGATCTCTCGGGCTCCCAGTGGCTGTACTGGACAAATACCATTTATCAAACTAATTTTCCCTTGGACCCCACTCATCACCTGCGCAAAGCACATGGCGCGATTAAACCGCCGGAGTTAATGGCCGAAATCATCAGTTTTTTTACAAAAAAAGGCGAGCTGGTCCTGGATCCCTTTGCCGGGGTGGGAAGCACCTTAATTGGCGCGGCCTTGGTAGGGCGAAAGGCGCTAGGATTTGAATTAAATAACCGTTGGGTCCAAGTCTATCGGGAGATTCAGCAGAGATATAGCATTGGAAAGCATGGAATTCAACCTGGTTCGTCCGGCAAAAGGTTGCACGGGGTCATGGTGAACGGAGATTGTCTGAGTGAACTACAGGATTTACCCTCCTGCTATGCCCAGGCCATTATTACCGATCCCCCGTATGGTTGTAGACATAGAGTTGAGTTTCGCCGAGAAACTAACTTTTCCATGTTTAACCCAGGAGAAAATAAGGATTTTGGAAATCTCCCTGATTATCATGATTATCTGCAAAAGATGGGGGTGTTTGGTAAAGAGGCCTACAGAGTACTAAAAGACCATCGTTATTTGGTGATGCTGATTGGTGACCGCTATTATAATAGCGAATACATGCCCCTTAGTTATAAAGTGGCTGAAGTCATGAGGAATCAGGGATTTAAATGGAAAGGAATGCGGATTTGGTGGAATCAAAGCACGCAGCGCCCTTTGAAACCGTATGCCATCAAAAGGTGTTACGTGCCGAATATTACTCATCAGAACATTTTGATTTTTCGTAAAGATTAGCGAAAGACGCAGAAAACTGCAGATCCACCAGCTTGGGGGGTCTTGGCAAATACTCAAAGTCATGTTATAATTAATTTAAGCAAATAAGACCTCATTATAGTAGGTGGTGAAATCATGGTATTTCAACTCACAAAAGAAGAGGTCCTAAAAGTTTGCCAAGAGTGTTCCCATTATAGCCAGACTGACGATACCTGTAATTCCAGTAATGAATCTGCTAAACCTCTGAATCATGTTCGTAAATGTCCGAAATGGGATGACCATTTTGGAGGAACATGTCTTTTTCGTGGGTAGCCCTGGAAGGGCTATTTTCTTTCCGGTAGCCAAATAACACGGGCCTGTGGCTCAGCTGGGAGAGCGCTGCGTTCGCATCGCAGAGGTCGAGGGTTCGAATCCCTTCAGGTCCACCAAATTTAAATCACAACAACCGCCTGAGTATCTTTATTCTCAGGCGGTTTCTTGCTTTTGTGTGGCGTTTTTTGATTTAACAGTTTGTGGGGTAAGTACATTGTTTACTCTTTCGTTTCCTGAGATTCTTTAAGCTCAACCAAACTGTTATGTATTTTAATATTAAGACTAGTTAAGATATTTAAATAAGACGATGTTTTATATAAGTAGTTTAGTCCTATACCAGTTGCATAAAAAGAAATAAATGAGAAAAACCCAAAAGCCAACGCTATTAGAGTAGGCTCGGGACTCCATCTCCATATACGCATAAAACGAATAGCGTATATTATTCCGCCAAGTAGTTCAATCCATGCTAAAATGAAAAGTACCACAGAAAACTTACAGTTACTAGATAATTGTCGAGATTTTTTTGGCGCAGAATATCCGTTATTTTTCAGGCGAGCTCCGCATTTACTACAATTATCCTGGAAATCGCGGTTTTGCTTTCCACAATCAGGACAAGTTTTCATAAATGAACACCTCTTATTTTATAAAAATACTTATTTTAATATTTATCATAAATATTTTTAAATGTCAAATATTAGATAGTATTAAAAGGTCACATGTTACTTACTGGGACTCGGCTGTTAAATGCCGGGTTTTTTGGGTGTACCCAGCATGGGCGCAATCTAATCGGTGAAAGTCCGTAGTCCGCCCTGGTAGTGGGAAGGACATAGCTGAACACCAAGGGTGTCCACTGCGAGGTGGAATTTGAAGTAAGGTGTAGGCAAATCTCCGGTCTGACGAACAGGAATCACAGTAGGTTGTAAGTAAGGTTAAGGCTGCCCAACAAGTTGAAACCAATAACTACCTGGAATTGTCGACAGTAAATGTGGCAGATGTATGGAGGGAAAGATTGCGTTCTTACCTGGGGAGGTCTCACGGACGGGTGGAAACAGAGTATGAAGCCCGGTTGAAGCAAGATTTGTCGTGAGAAGTCAGCAAAGCCTCAGCCGAAGCCATAGTACAGAGGTGTCGCGACACCGAAGGAAGGGCTGAACCAGAGGAGGTGAGGGTCAATGAAAGTTACTGAAAGTGGCAAACCAAAATACAGACAACTTCAAAAAGAAGGCTATCCGCCAAAGGTATCTGCGGAACAGAGAGAATATGCGGAAGAGTGCGCGCCGCCAAAGATGACTGAAACCGACATCACCAACACAAACCGGGAAAAGCTCATCCAATCCCTTCGGGACGGAAAATACCGTTCGAAACCGGTGCGGAGGGTAGAAATACCCAAAGAAAACGGTAAGACCAGAAAACTGGGAATCCCCACCGTCGTGGACAGGCTAATCCAACAGGCCATCTGTCAAGTCCTGACCCCAATCTTTGAAAAGCAGTTTTCAGACAACAGTTTTGGCTTCCGACCAAAGAGAAGCGCTAAGCGCTCATGATGCGCTGGAAAAATGCCAGACCAATATCACAGAAGGCTACAAGCATGTGGTCGATATGGACCTGGAAAAGCACTTCGACACAGTGAACCAGAGTAAACTCATTGCTTTCGGTATTAGCTATCTAATCTATGGTATAGTAATTTCAATATACCTGAGAAGGCTGGGCATTTTTAAAAAATAAAAAACGTGGTTGAAATAGAGAAATACTCTCCGCCGATATTTTTACCAGTGGAGATGGACTTAAATACGGTCAGCAGTCTCCTTGGTGGTTCGTGCCAAATCAACCTGGTGTTTAACAATTGTTTGAGTTTCTGTGGCATTGTTACTAATTAACTCAATTTGGCCGATTATCTCCTCTGCTTCTGCAGATAACTCTTGCATAGAAGCGGAAACCTGTTCAACTTGGGCGGAAATATTTTCGATTGCTTTTGTGATTTTTTCGGCGTTTTCGTGAATACCTTTAGTACTGTCCAGTTGGGTATTTACTCCTGCTATTATACTATTATTTGCTTCATATAATGATTGCAGCACCTTCTTTAATTCAGAGAATTCTTTACTAACTTCCGAGACTTCAGAGGTGGACGCGCGTAGATTGATGATAATATTAGCTAAAGCGGTGGTTATTGCGTTTGCTACTTCCAGTAGACTATTGATTGTATTTCGAATATCGCCGGTAAATCCCTTTGTTCCTTCGGAGAGTTTTCTAATTTGTGCGGCAACGATTGCAAATCCCCTGCCGTCTTCTCCGGCTCTTGCCGCTTCAATACTGGCATTTAGAGACAGAAGATTGGTCTGCTCAGTAACTTGGTTCATAGCCTCTAGGATGTCTTCAATCCCCTTTAATTTGCTTTTTAAGGTTTCTAACTGCTCTGCCAGACTTTCTGTTAGATCGGCGTTGCTATTTATTTTCCCCATATAGAGGGTGACATTTTTAGATAACTCTTGAATTTGTCCTATTTTAGATTGAAGATTGTTTTGGTTCGCGGTCAAACTGTTAAAGATTGCAGAGGCTTTCCCAGCAAGTTCACCTACGGATTTAGTAGACGCAGTGACGCTGGTCATAATACTCTGAGCCTGTACAGAACTGTCCTGCGCTCCGGAGGCTACTTCTTGAATACCGTGTCCCATGTCATTTAAGACGATCCGTAGTTGCTTAATTGAATCATTAGTTGAGCTGGTATAATCCATTGCCTTGTTGGCTTGTGTGTGAGCTGTTTCCGCCGCTTCGCTCACCGGAAGAAAGATTTTCTTTAGTTTTTTGAGTAAGGGCAAGATCATTAGGAGTATTAATGTTAGAATTATTACGTTTAGGATAATTACGGCGATCCGAAAACCTTTGATGTTCCTTTCGGCTTTGGATATATCCAGATCTATCTTTTTCTCAAGTTTCAATGCAAGATCGGACGAAAAAAGTTTAAGGTTGGTTAGAGACGACGACATGGAAATCAGTACTGCATAATTTTTACCCCCGTTTTCTACGAAGTCATGAAGGAGGGCATCCTCTAGCTGATTTAACATTCTTTCAAATTCGTAATATTCTTTGAGGGATATTTCTTGAATTAAAGGGAAAATGTCTTCACCGGCTTTAAGAATTGCTTTCAGATCGGACTTTATGGCTATATTGTCCCTAAGCTGCATAGGAATTTTTCCCTCAGTAATAAATCGTTTTGAATAATCTGTGGTTTTTTCCGCGACTTCTATGGAATTCATGAAAGCATTGAGGTAGTACTTTTGTTGATTTCCTTCTAGTAGACGTTCATAACTTTGTGAGATTCCTCCCAGTCCTAAAAAAACAACTAAACTTAAACTTACTGTACTGGCCAGAGTCACCACAAACCCATAAAAGATCCGCTGAGAAATTTTTAATCTTGTCCAGAACTTCATAATTATACCTCTTTCTTTGCTATAATAATTTGTAGAGTTCCCCTTGTTTTCTGGGTTTGGTTAGGGAAGAAAGATATTCTGCTAAAAAAAAAGATCATATTTCTCAATTTGCTTGGCCAATAATTCCGTTTTTAAATCAGAATCATAAATAATATCGGCTTTAAGTGGTGGAAAGTTAATAGGATCAGAAAATTCGATTTACTATAAA
>Ga0079223_10000151_pt1 | contig 27984 bp, 16 predicted proteins | sample Stecom2011_FD_75072 | JGI IMG/M metagenome (GOLD analysis project Ga0079223, IMG submission 75072) | Agricultural soil microbial communities from Utah to study Nitrogen management - Steer compost 2011 | ecosystem: Environmental > Terrestrial > Soil > Agricultural land | place: USA: Utah...
CTTATGGGATCCTCAGCTACTTCCAGCCCTTCGCAGTGGCGTTGTGTCATCACATAATCGCTGAGCATTCTGCGGGCTTCACGTATGTATAATTGATGTTGCCAGCCATCTTCTCTCTCATATTCATCCTTACAGGTACCCCATTTAGAAACTACATCTCTGACTTTTTGGGGAATGCGTGGATGATATGCCAGTGACCACATTAGTCCTTGCTGATAGGAACGATGTCTTTCAATGATTTTTTCACGTTCTTCATAGCTTGCTTCAGGATAATCGTAGTTCTGGCCAATGAAATCGGTTGAGAAACCTTTTTGATTATTGGTATCTGTTTTTCTGTTGGGCATAGGAGTATTAATCCATGGAACCAAAGGATCACCATAATGATACATTTCCTCTATTGGCCCTTCCGCAGCTTCATAATTTCTAAAAAGTAATTCATATTCCTGTTCATTATAACCTTCAGGTTTTTGGAAGGGGATACGATTTTCCGGATGATCAGTTAACGTCATCCGGAAACAGTAAGCCTGTATTTTTTTATCTCCTGTTCCATCAATTCCGGGACCACCTTCTTTTATAAATGGAAGCAATCCGCTTGATGGGTCGCCTTTAACAATGTATGGGTCCACACCATCAATAAAGTTATGGTGGATGCTGTTCCGTGAGATATTACGTCTTAGCGTCATACTAACTTTATTGGCCTGTACTCCATTTAAAGTTTCACCATATTCCTTATTAGATTCACGGCCATAGGTATAAGTTACTCCCGCTGTTGCCATCAGGTCTCCCTCATAAGTAGCATCAATAAACATTTTTCCTTTATATTTCTGACCACTTTCCATTTCAATCTCATCAATGCGCAGGCCTTGTTTATTTACACCACTTGTCCGGTTTAGGCGTTGGTTATAAACCACTTTGATGTCTTCTTCAGCCATCATGTCTTCGTAGACTTTTAAAGCTGCTGAAGGTTCAAAGGTCCACATTGCATCTTCATTTCCTGCATTTCTACTCTGTTGGTATTCCTCAGGTTTCTGCCATTTCCAATTTTCCGGCTTTTCATAATATTTTTTTATGTTCTGGTAAAATTCACGAGATATTCCACCAACAGCTTGTTTATTGCCGATATCGGTTGCCCCAAGTCCCCCTGTTGTCAAACCTCCCAGCCGGGACGTTGGTTCTATCAGCAGTACAGACTTCCCCATTCTGGAGCTTTGGATTGCAGCAGCTACACCTGCTGAAGTTCCACCATAAATAACAATGTCGTAGGTCTGGCTGCTGCCATTGTTATAAAATATGATGCAAAATACAGACAGCAGGGTTGCCAGGAAATTTTTCAATGAAAACATATTAGATTATTTTAATAATTATAAATTGATTTATTAATTCGTTCACGAATTTATTAATTAGTTCACGATAAATAAACATTAGGATTGTTAAAGAGACAATGGATATTTATTAATTTCACTTTTTAGATTATTAATGAGAGAATTAGCATTTTATCCCTTTTACTACCACTGAGGCTCCGGGTAAAGGATTTCCATCACAAGTGGTGACCGTCGCGGTAATAGTACGTTGTAGAGCCCATCGGTTGGTTGAAGATAAAATAAAAACGAGCAACAGCAATAAATGCAATGTTACCCGTTTAAAATTGATTAGTTTTTTCATAAATTTTGTATTATGGGTTTAAAAAATGATTTAAATACCCATACAAATTATGAAAATTAAAAATGTTATGCAACAGTTTTTAGATGTACAAAATTGATGTTACAACTCTATTAATTTACGCTTTTTCTGATCATAACCGATACGACGACCTGTTTCATACGATTTCATGGCCATTAATACTGCAACTGCATGTTGGTAACCGGCTTCTATGGGTGCGATAGGTGTTTTATTATCCCTGATACACTGTAGCCAATCAAGAAAATGATCAGGGGTATCAATAGGAGTGACTGCATGTTCGCCATTTATTGAGCCATCTTTCCGTGGAGCTGCTTCATCATTATAAGTTGGTTTACCCCAATTTGGCATTTGCAGGGTTCCTTTGTCACCATAGAAGTTTCTGACACTTCCATTGCCATTTCCAAGATTATTCGAACTGCTTACTAAAAATCCTTCCGGGTATATCCATGTTGCCTGTATACAGTCGGGAGCTGTAAACTGATGCTCGTCTTTCCATGTAAATGTACCACCGAGGCAAACGCATGATTCAGGGAATGTTGCGCCTGTCACAAAATGCACGATATCAATAAAATGTGCTCCTAAATTTGGTATCGGGCCATGCGAAAAATCATAATAACCATACCATGCAGAATATATATCGGGACGGAATGGTCGATAAGGACGATCGGCCAGAAATTCCTTCCAGTCTACATCCTCTTCTTTTACATCCCTTAAATAGCTGTACCAATAAGGCCTCTGACTGTTGCGGCATTCCTCAACTCTGGATAGCTGGCCAAGTTTACCCTGGCTGATCAATTCCTTTGCCCCTATAATTCCCGGAAGGCTGCGTAATTGTGTTCCCACCTGAACAACTACGCCTGCTTTCTTAACTGCATCTACTGCCCTTATTAGCCGATCCATATCCATTGCCAGGGGTTTTTCAACATAAATATGTTTTCCTGCCTGAGCTGCCGCTTCAAGATGTGTTGTGTGCAGGTGGTCGGGTGAAGCTATCATTACTGCATCAATATTGTCCAGCTCTAACAGATCGCGATACGATGAAACTAGCCGGGCATCCCGTCCATACCATTCTTTAACTTTCAGGTTGGCCTGCTCTCTCGATACCTTCCATGGATCACATATAGCAACAATCTCTACATTCATCTTTTCAGTATGCTTATGTATTCCATCCATATACACTCTGTTACCTCGGGATCCACAACCTATTATGCCAATCCGAATACGGTCATTGGCACCAATTGCCCTGCCTTTTTTTAATACTGTCAATGAATGAGGCATAATCCCTACTCCTGCAGTTAGAATTGTACTGTTTTTGATGAATTTTCGACGGTCTAAATTTTTCATTCTACTGTGTTTATTATTTTATAGTTTGTTAATTATCTCAATATAAAAAACTTTTTATTAGCTACTATTCTATGTGTCAATGTTATACTTATATATTAGATACATAAGTGCCAACAATCCTCTGTACTTAAAACTTTGTGTAATATATTGCTTATTATATATATTCAAATCTACCATGGCTCCTTCCATAGATTATTAATCTCTTTTACTGTTTCCTCAACCAGTACATACCCTCCCTCATGGCCAACTAAAAATTTATCGGCACTATAACCTCCACCTTCAACAGCCCGTTTGGTTGGCAAGTATCCACTATGATGACATGATAATTGCACAATAAAGGTCAATAGTGCTCTGCTTTTGGTTTTTATCAATAACCCATAATCGACAAACAATTCAAAAGGATTTGTCGCGATTGCCATATCTTGAAGTCTTATAACATGAATTTCTGCCGGTTCAACACTATCAGTAAAATAAAAGGGTAGAGAAGGGGGAGTTCTGACCGGGATATCAAATTTTGCAACGGTATGTTTAAAAACAACTTGTTCTGCGATATCATCCTGAACATAAGGAAAAACCTCATCCACTGCTTTAACCAACCGATTTGCCAACTCTTTACGGGCTGTTATTCCTTTTCTTTGAGTCATGATGGTTTCAGCTTGCTTGTAGATGCCTTCATGTACCACAGGAGTAATATCACCGGCTGCTCCAATTTGAATAAAGGTATAAATGAAATTGCCATACTTTTCTCTGATAGCCTTTCGTACTTCATCATAAAAATCAGCTGATACGAAATTTGTGCTATCTGTAACTTGTGCTGTTGCTGTGGTATTTAGCAGAATGCCTGTAAGATTTTTGTTACTGTCCCAGAAAAACAACATCTGAACCCGGTTGTCATTAATTCCTTCATAATGGTCGAAGTCAGAGTCTTTAACACCGTACATTTTTGCTGTACCATTGGTTTTTACTACTCTTCTGTTGTGACCTGTGATCGCATTTGCCAATCCCCATGAGAATCCTCCCGGCTTTCGTGAAGTCCAGGCTGATTGAACTGCTTCAGCCACTTTGTCTATAAAAAACACCTCGTATTCCGATGGTTTCATAACCTCAGGTTCATCACTGGTGTCATACAAGCCATAAAATTCGCCATCAATAAAACCGGGTGCTGTGTGAGTATGTGTCGCATTCAGAAACAATTTAGTTGGTTCAAAATCATCCAGAGTACCGGCAATTACACCTTGAAGTTTTTGCTGAGTTTGCCTTCTGATAAAAGTTACATCACACGACACCATTATGGCTTGTTCTTTTGTTCCGCTTTCATCTATCGTTTCCAGAGCCAATACAGTAGCTGTTAGTCTGTCTTGAATCTTTTCTGATATTCTTTTATGCAATTGGCCTACTAAGGCTACAGGCTTGTCAGGAGTAATATCGGCAGTTGCCCATCCGATCAATAACCGGCCTCCTTCATTTTGATTTTCATTTACAGATTTTATCGCTTTTAGCTTTTCAGCTAAAAATAGATTAGGGGCAATCATGCCAGTCACTCCGCTTGCTGTCATTTGTTTTATAAATTTTCTACGTTGAGTCATTGATTAAATTCTGGTTTTTTGATTAGAATTATTAATTCGAAGTTTCCGATAACATTCGAAGCAGGGCATCAGTAATTTTAACTGATGCTTCTTTTTCAACCATATTAGTCCCGAGCCAGGTTTCATAACCACCTAGATCGTGTTGGCGGGGAGTTGGCAGATATCCATAATATCCATTGGCCAGTTCAATCGTAAATGTTTGTTCCATTTTACTTTTGGCTTTTATCTCCAGTCCTGTCTCTGCAAAAGTCTCAAACGGAATGGAAGCAATCCCCAAATCTCCAATTTTAAAAACTTGTAATTCAACAGCTATAGTATCCGGCCAATCAAGCAGATACAGTAATCTGTTTGCATATATCTTTTCGTGTCGGTGCAGCGGTTTCTCTGTTTCCGGTTTATCCAATACTGCCCTGGCACGTTCTGTCATTTTAGAATAAGGTTTTCTGACTGCAAGCTTTAGCATCTCGCCGGAACCTTGCAGCGGCACCCAGGGTTGATGCCGGATGGAACCTAAAGCCCTGAAAACTTCACGGGCAACATCTTCAGCTACCCGGTTCATCTTTTGGTAAGGCTGATTTTTTTCAGGTGCAGCTGCATAGTTTATATTATTAACATCACCCGATGTGCCATTTGTCATAATCCCAACAAAGGGTATATTCTGTTGGTCAGCTTTCAGCAATTCCTTCATGCGGTTTGCAAAAACAGCAAAATAATCAGCCGATATATGTCCCTGAGGTACTCCACCTACATAATGAAGTGAATAATTGGCCAGAAGTGCAATTGGCTTACCCTCTAATGATTGAACTGAAATGAATGAAACATCCGGGTCGGGAACTCCTGCCGGCTCTGATTTATTTTCATTTGCATTACCCGGATTCATCATCACCTTATCATATTCTCCAAACGGATTAATTACTGGTTCTTTCATGATCCACCTGCGTACAAATACATGTTCCGGTACACTTCCGGCACCCCATCCAATTTGTGCAGGTTCTAAATTTTGGATGGCAATCTTCACTACATCTGCAAATCGGCGGACAATAAATTTTTGATAGTCATCCAGCGAACCATCAGCATTCCATTGTCTGCGTTTATCTCCTTCTCCCATTGCACTGGTTGCCGAATGGGTATGAATGGCCGAAATTATAACATTCTGCGGAGGTATCCTGGTCTCTTCAAAGATGATTCTTTTTGCTTCATCTGTTAAATACTGATGTAGCCCCAATAAATCAGCTACTATGAAAACCAACCGGGTAGAGCCATCATCTAATACCAAACAACGTGCATGAAGTTCATCATGGATATATTCAGCTTCGGGGGATCCCCATCCACCTACAATAACACCTCCCAAAGCAGGGGTAATATTACTTGTTGCTGCCCCTGCCTTAAATTCTTTCTCCTTATTGGTATTATGTGTCCTTTCAGAATCAGCTGTTGCTGTGAAAATTGAAAAGCATATAAAGATGATCAACAAGAAGATGCATCGATTAAAACAGGTTAATTTTACTTTTTTCATGATCCTTGTTTTAAAGGTTTTTTGAACACGAAGATGATATTCAAATCTGAGTATCATCGTGTTTTTTAATTTAATAATTAGGTTGAGGCAAGTTAAAACTTTCTTTCAACAATTGAAACATTTTTTTCTTTTTAAGTTTTACTAAAACCTTCTGCATTTTAATTATTTACTACTCTATATGAATCTTTATAACCTTAAACTTCTGAAGTTTTATATTAATCCGGTATTTATTCGGATAAAACTTTTAGTCCTTCTTGTTGTTGGTATAGATTTTAGAATAAATTTTAAGTCAGTATACCTACAAAGTATGTTTGATAAACTCTTATCTAACAGGAATGAATTATCATTCCGGATGAACGAACTACAATCTGAAAGTAAATTCATCTGCATGAAAAAGATCGCCCTTTTTGTATTTCTAAGCTTTATATTAATTACTACAGTAACTGCTCAAAGAGGAACTTTAACGGGAGTTATTAGTGACAGGCCCAACAATGAAAATGTACCCTTTGCAACTGTTGCCTTACTCAGTCCCAATAGTCAGGATGCAATTATGGGAAGTATTTCTGATGAGGATGGTAACTTCAAAATCGATAAAGTACCTTTTGGTACCTATACACTTTCTATTTCTTTTATAGGTTATAAAACGGTGGTTACACCTGAATTTACTGTTTCGGCTGAAAATCGTGAAATTAATTTTGAAACTATTTTCATTGAACCTGAATTTATTGGTATTGGTGCTGTGGATGTCCGTGCAGCAGCCAGAACTTCAGTGAACAGTATTGATCGTAAAACGTATAATGCTGCTGATTTTGAGACCGCAAGGGGTGGTTCTGCCGCTGATGTATTGAGCAAACTTCCCTCGGTGTCTGTAGATGGTGAACAGGAGATAAGTGTGCGAGGGTCATCTGATTTTGTTGTTTATTTGAACGGAAAGCCTGCTAACATGAATTCTTCTATGCTCTTAAGTCAAATCCCTTCCGAAAACATCCAGAGCATTGATATTATTACTGTTCCTACTGCACGTTTTGATGCACAGGGAATGGGCGGAATCATTAACATCACAACAAAAAGTAATACGAGTTCCGGCCTTACTGTTACTGCTACAGGTATGTTGGGAGGCACACCCTGGAAGAATGGAACGGATGTTTTTACAGGTCATAAATTAAATAATAATAGGATAAACGGCGGTTTGAATCTTTATTACAATATGAACCGGCTTGGTTTGTATGGTTCAATTAACTATACAGAACGACATAATAAAGGTATTGGAGATATTTATACATACATTTACCAGGATGAAACACAAGAACGTTCCGGTACCTGGTATGTTCTGGATGGAATGGGTGCGAGGCCTAAATGGGATAAAAATTTTTATACAAATGTTGGTGCAGAATACCAAATTAATGATAATTCATTAATTTCAGCCGGATACCAATATTCCGATCGCAACAGTGGCCGTGCAGCGCATTATAAATATAACACCTTTTTTTCAGATCAAACCAATGGTTCTGCAATAGGAGGAACTTTATATGAACTCTTTAATCCTAATGATAACCATCGAACAGGAATGTTCCAAAGTATAAATGCAGATTATAGGTTCTCTGCCAATACCGGAGGTTCTTTTATTGCATCTTTTTTGTATGAAAGATCAGACTTGGAACAGACCATAAATAATATGGAGTTCCCTTACCAGGGAGATCAACAATATTATGATTATTATTCAGATGAAACAGGGAATCCCCGTTTTCATTCTTATCAAAAAGATGTTACTCCTTTTGATGCTTACCGTGTGGAACTGAATTATACGAAAGACTTTGTAAACGGAAATTCACTTGATCTGGGTGTTGTATCTCAATTAGTCCGGCTAAACGGAAGTTATGAATACGATACTGTGAATGTTTCAACCGGTAATTTTGCAGGATATAACTTCTTCAATAACGATATACAACTCAACCGTGATGTTTATGCAGCATATGCTGAATATTCAGGTGGCTATCATAACCTTACTTATATTCTTGGCCTTCGGGTTGAATATCTCGACCAACTTATGACTGTTGGCAGCACAGCATACTTCGAAGAAGTGTATAATGTATTTGAGGAGGTAGGCCGCGACCTGAATGAAAGGGAGTTTACCCAGCAAAAACTCGACTTCTTTCCATCGCTTCATTTACGATACCGTGCCGGTGAAGCTAACACATTTTCTTTGGCTGTCAGCCATCGTATCAATCGTCCACCCGCAAAAGATATGGCTCCATTTATTTATCGCAGGCATCAGGAAATCTTTGAAATGGGGGATCCGCTCCTTGAACCGGAGTACAGCTGGAATGCAGATCTTTCATACAATCGTCAGTTGGGAAGGCATAACCTTATGTTAACAGGATTTGTACGTTCTGCCTCTAATGTGATATACAGAGTAAACCGGTTGAACTACGATTTGGCTAACACCGGAGGAATATTGTTGCGTAGCTTCACCAACGCCGGCAGTCAGCTTGCCGCAGGAGGAGAAATCGGTTTTAACTTCGACCTCTTCAGTAAAGTGAAACTGTTTATGGGTGGTTCCTTGTATCAATTCTCTGTTGAATCAGATCAAACATTGTTTGGTGATCAAAGCAATAGTCACAGCCTCAACTACGATGCAAAAACCAATCTCACATGGGAGATTTTTGCTCCGTTAAAACTTACTTTAGACTATTCCTATCGTTCTAATTCAGTAACACCGCAAGGGGAAGATTTTGATTTTCAAATGATGAATCTCGCATTCAATTATACACCTGTGAAATTGCCAGGCTGGAGTTTTCACGCAAGAGTTATAGATGTTATTGGAACCAATCAGGAAGGTGGATATACCGGTGCTACAAGCAACAATCTCAAAGTCTTCCGTCGTGACTGGGTTTATGATTATGAGGGGCAAATAATCGAAGTTGGTGCTTCATTTACTTTTAATCAACGACAGGAGCGGAAAAGAAAAGATCAGATTGGTAATGAATTTTTCTAATCAGAAGCCAGTAAATCAAAGATTAATTGAAAGGATAAAATAGAGAATCTTGCAAGCCCTTTCTTTTAATACAGCTGTATTGAACGTAATTTATTGATTTTGTTTGACTAATAAGAATAACTTAATTTTAAGAATATTTCATTTAACAAATTAATTTCTTTGATTAAATAAAAAGGTTATATTTGCTTACAAGCTAATCAAAAGAATCAGCTCTATGAAATCTAATCAAATTAATCATTATCCGTTATTATTATTCATATTATTAATAATAGGAGTTCAATTAAAAACCAAAGGGCAGGAGTTTAAAACAATAGTTTCAGGTAAAAATACTTTTCATGTTCCGGCAGATTATTTTATGGAACGTGAAAATATTCCATCCTTTTGGTTATCATCAGTAGATGAGGTTACAACTTTTCTTTTTAATACAGTAAAAAAGGGTCGAATTGATGTTATCGGAAAATCGGCTGGAGGCAGATTAATTCGATCAGTTACTTATGGAAACCCCCGGCAAGGAGAGGGGACAACTACATTCTCAGGTTCTTTAGGATTTAGAGATGTAAAAGCATATCGCGGTGCCGACCACGATAAAAAAGTTTACATGGGGATGGCAGCAGTTCATGGTGGTGAATTTGAGGGTATAGTAGGAATGGTTAATCTAATTTCAGTGATTGAAACCGGTAAAGATTTACGCGGCAAGGAGTGGCCGGAGATAAATGAGGTGGTGAAACAACTCGACCGGCTGATACTGATCCCAATTGTAAATCCCGACGGAAGATCAAGAATTCCATTACGAATGGAGCAATATCAGGACACAGATTATACTGTACATGAATATTTGAATACCGGAGGGAATGCAGATGGAACTATTGTTGGCTGGCCACAAATAAAAGAATTCATTCCGCTTGACTTTGGTAAACCAGGCTTCCCGGGTGGATATCCAAATGATGCCGGAGTGAATATTCAACATGACGATTTTTTTGGCAACAGGCAACCCGAAACACAATTATTACTCGACTTGTGTGAAAAGGAACGTCCCGATTTAGTTATAAATATGCACACAGGTGCTATTTACATGAATTTACATCGTCCTTTTACAGAGCCGGTATTGCAACCTGTGTTTGATTCACTTTTTGTAGCGATTCAAAAAAGATTAGCAATAGAAGGCTTACAGCAATCTACCAACACAACCGCGATCGATCCCACAAAAGTAAGAATGGGAACCTTTAATCTGGATGGTGCAATAAATCTTCATTGTGGTGCCTTAAGTGTTGTTGTTGAATCACCCAGTCATAGTTTTTCAGGCAAGACACGTGATGGTGGCAAAGCCTATCATACTCCCGAAATGCTTCTGGAAGCACAGCTCTTTTGTCACCAGGAAGCAATGCGATTTCTGGCTGCTACAGGTGGCAGATCAAAATGGACTCCTTGAAAATTATAATTTCAGTTAATAATCTATGATTATGGAAAATCATTTCAGTATATGTAGTGGATCCAACCAATATAATTTTCTTTTACAAAATTTTAATTAATAAATTACAACAAGGTTTAATAAGTTGATCTTGAGGTAGTTGTTTTTACTTTAAAAAATAAAGTTCTTTTTTTTAAAAAATATTTCAACTATTTGTCACCCTACTTTATATAAAAAGCCGTCATACTAGTAAATATAACCGATAAAATAAATTTTGTTTTGAAACTGATATATGTAAAAGCTTGATAATAAAATTAGAATTCAGAGAATAAGCAGAGGGTATGTATTCAGATTATTAATAAATCTAATCAAAACTTAGCAAGAGTATGAAGAAAAAACTAGTCTTATGCTGCTTTCCCCGTGAAAGCTTGTCCCAAATTTTATTTAAATTCAAATTGTTTACCCTGATCATGGTAATGACACATGCTGTTTCTACAGCAGAGAACAGTTACTTTCCGGCAGGGACATCTAACACAAATCAAGTTGATGGTCAACAAGTAGTCGTTGCTGAAAACGAACAATTTGAGTTTAGTAATGATGAAACAGAGTCACAGCAACAAATTGAAGTCAATGGCTCTGTTGTTGACATTAACGGAATGCCCTTACCAGGGGTTACTGTTATTGTGAAAGGTACTACTATTGGAACAGTTACCAATCCAGACGGAGAATTTACCTTAAGGATTGCTGCCGAATCTGAAGTTCTCCAATTTTCATTTGTTGGAATGCAAACACAGGATATTCCAATAGATGGGAGAACAACTTTTAAAGTTGTAATGGAGGAAACATCTATTGGATTGGAAGAAGTTGTTGCGGTAGGTTATGGAGTTCAAAGAAAGGAAAGTGTAGTAGGAGCTATAAGCCAAATTGGAACTGAATCATTAACAATGGCAGGAACGGACAATATTACGAATGCAATTGCCGGTAAGCTATCCGGTGTTTTAACAATTCAGGATACCGGCGAACCGGGAGCAAATCATTCTGAAATTGTTATTCGTGGTTTGTCGAGCTGGAGTGGTTCCGCTCCTTTAGTAATGGTTGATGGTGTTGAACGTGATTTTAGATACCTGGATCCTAATGAAATTGAATCAATTTCTGTATTAAAAGATGCTTCAGCTACAGCAGTATTTGGAGCAAAAGGAGCAAATGGAGTTATCCTGGTTACAACAAGAAGAGGTTCTAAACAAAAACCGAAACTTAGCTTTAAAGGGTCAACAGGAATTCAAAAGGCATCGGGGATGGATTATTTTGTTGATTCATATACTACAATGTCGATGTTGCAGGTTACCCGAATGAATGATCAAAGATTTGAAGAACGGTTACCAGACAATGTACTTAATGAGTACAGGCAACCGTCGTCACGATTAAATGCCTTGCGATATCCAAATGTGAATTGGTTTGATGAAGTTACCAGACCGTTTGCACCCATAAGCAATGCAAATTTGAATATAAATGGAGGTACCGACTTCGTAAAATATTTTGCCTCATTAGGATATCAATATGAGGGTGGTATCTTTCTGGGTATGAATGAAGGCCATATTGATTCGCGTCACAAAAACAACAGATTAAATTATCGGGCGAATCTGGATTTCGCTTTAACCAAAACAACAAACCTGACCTTTAATTTAGGGGGTGATATTTCTGCTAAAAATAATCCTGCTACGAATACTTGGTATGCATTAGCAAATACAGGCCCTGCGAGGTTCCCTGCATACTTTCCGGAATGGGTGCTGGAAGAAGTTCCTGATCCACATTATCCTGATGCAAAAGGGAAAAGGCTGAGCAAGGCTTTTGGTGAACGATATGAAAATCCATATTCGTTTTACAATGATGGAGCTTTCAGAAACTATACCTCTTCCAGGGTTTTTAGTGATTTGATTTTCGGGCAGGATCTTGATTTTTTGGTTAAAGGATTGTCGGTTAATGGTAAGGTATCATTGAATACCTACTATAATATGCTCACCAAATATTCTGATACCAGAATGCCTCAATATTACCTTCATTTTGATCTTATAGGAACGATCAAAATCCATGGGAACGTGTTGACGAAACCTTAGCGGTATATAATCCACCTCCAATAAATGTAAACACAGGTGCTCTTCAGGGAGGTACAAGAGCAGATGGTGGGTATTATACTGAGATTTACTATGAAGGATCAATAAGTTATAATAACTCATTTGGAGATGGAAAACACAATGTGACCGGACTGGCATTGGTCAACCGGCATCAAAAGAATGATGAACTGGCTTTTCCGTATTATAATGAAGCATGGGTCGGTAGAGCAACTTATAATTACATGTACAAATATTTATTTGAAGTAAATATGGGATATACAGGTTCTGAACGTTTCTCTCCGAACAACAGGTTTGGATTTTTCCCATCGGGAGCTGTTGGATGGGTAGTTTCAGAAGAGAAATTTTTTCAAAATGCTGTACCATGGATGAGTACCTTGAAACTTAGATACTCTGATGGCTTGGTAGGTAGTGATCATGCTGAGAACCGATGGCTTTACATTAGTGAATTTTATACGACAGGAAATTATATTGCAGAAGACATTGGTGCCAACGTGAACGCACAGTGGGAAGAGGCAAGAAAAAGAGATATTGGTTTAGAAATTGGCCTTTTAGATAATAGATTCAGGTTCAATATTGATTTGTATGATGAATACCGTACAAAAATGCTTACAGAACCACAGAATGTAACCTTCTTAGTTGGAAATTCATTTAAAGATTTAAACCTGGGAGAACTCAAAAAGCATGGCTTTGAAATTGAAGCAGAATATAATAGTAAAACAGAAGGAAATTTCAACTATTATGTGAAAGGAATGCTTGGTTTCAACGAAAACAGGATCATATTCAGAGACGATCTACTTTATGCACCGGATTATAGAAAGTATGCAGGTAAGCAATTAGGTATGCCTGAGGGTTGGAATGTGCCGCTTGGAATACCTACAGGAGCAGCCGGGGTACTTTTGATTAATAGCGAGTATTTGACAACAGTTGATGATATTCATAATCATGCTACTCAGATCCCACCTAATCAGCTAAATGTAGGAGATCATGTCTTTTTGGATTATGATGTTGACGGATCTATAACAAGTCGCGATAAGTACCCAATTGAAGGTTCTCAGTACCCACCAATTACTTACTCTTTTTCAGGTGGGTTAAAATATAAAGGTTGGGGATTGAATTTTATGTTCCAGGGCAATAAAGGAAAATGGGTAGTCTTTAATAATGTCTTTGAAAATGAGTTTGAATTGGGAAGCTGGAGTGTTCGCCCAACTCAATTAAACTACTGGAGGCCAGACAGGCAGGCAGAAGCAGATCATGCAACTCTGCATTATTTCGATGGTGGAGGCGGAATTCCTCAATATGCATGGGCAGGAGGAGCCGGTCTTGAAGGATATGATCTGAGGACACCTGGTCATTTTTGGAGGAATGCAGATTATTTACGATTGAAAGAAGTTCATCTTGAATATAATATAAATCAGTCTGGCAGAATAGGCACTTTTACAAGAAATATTGGAATTGCCGATTTGACTATCTACGCACAGGGATATAATCTTCTAACATTTACGGATCTTATTTTGGGTGATCCGGAAAAGAGAGAATTTACCCGTGGCTCTTACCCATTGATGAAGACAGTAAGAATTGGTATAGCTGCATCATTTAATTAACCAATAACTAATATATTAACTATGAAAAGATATATATCAATATTATTATTTTCAGCTTTTATATTCTCGCTGGTAACTTCCTGTGAAGACTATCTGGACAAGGCTCCTGAAGCTGGATTGACTGAGGAAGATGTTTTTACCAAATACGATAATTTATTTAAATATTTCGAATGGGTTTATCGTGAAGATAGAAATGAGAATGGTGGAGTCTTTTATACCTCTTATATCAGTTCTGTTAGAGCCGGAAGTTTGGATTTTGATGCAATTACCAATATTGCTGATGCAGGTCGTGTGATGTGGGGAATGTATCATCAAGGGCCGGGGCCTTTAGGTGACAATAACGTCCATTATGGTCCACGGTTATATGCGATGTTTAAATGTATCAGGATTTGCAATATGACTTTGCAAAATATTGATCGGCTAACTGACGGCACCCAGAAAGAGATTGATGATATTATCGCTCAGGCTTATTTTGTAAGAGGATTCGCGCATCTTGAGTTATTTAAATTATGGGGGCCAATGCCTTATATTAAACATGTAATCGGGCCTGACGACCAATGGGATATTCCCCGCTTAACTGCTCAGGAAACAATGTATAACGTGGCTGCGGACATGGATACTGCAATGGTATTTTTTGAAAAGGCCGGCAAAATGAGAAGAGATCCGGGGCCTGGTCAGGTTGGACACCTAAATGCTCATGATCAGAAAAAACCGAATGGTGTTACAGCTGCCGCAATGAAAGGGCGTGCATTGCTATTCGGTGCAAGTCAGCTTCATAATGGGACACAACAAAATTGGCAGGATGCTGCAATAGCAAATTGGGAAGCAATTGAACTGGCAAAACAGTATCAATATGACATGGTTTCTTATGAAAACTACTATGACAATTATTGGGGCACAACCTATTCAAATGAAATGCTGTGGGGCCATTATGCTGGAACTGCAAATTGGGCTACAGGTACTTTAATGAATAAACATATGTTGGTTGGTGTTATTACAAATCATAGAACCAATAACTCCGGAATTTGTCCTTCGCAGAATCATGTTGACATGTATGAAACTATTTGGGGAGATCCGTTAAATACAGAAGCAGACAGAGCAGCTGCTACTGCACTGGGACATTATAATGAACAAGATCCCTTTAAAAACAGGGATCCTCGGTTTTATTTAAATATTGTGTATAATGGAGCTCCTCTTCCCGGATTTGGGCAAGCCGATATTTATATAGAAAATGTTGACGGTCAAACTGTCTATTCTGAATGGCTGGATCCTGGTTTTGCAGGAAGAACCTTCACCGGATATACCATAAGGAAAACATGGGGCCTCAATAGTGTAAAGAATCCTATTGTAGTTCCTTATACCTGTTCCATGATTCGGTTGGGAGAACTATATTTAAACTATGCTGAAGCAGCTAATGAAGCTTATGGGCCTAATACTCCGGCTCCTGGTGCTACAATGACTGCAGTGGATGCAATTAATCATATAAGATCACGCTATCCTGAATTAGCACCTGTTCAATCTCAACTCACAGCAAGTAAAGAGATATTTAGAGATCGGATTCGAAACGAACGTAATGTAGAGCTATGTTTCGAGCAACATTATTATTTTGATATCCGTCGCTGGAAAACGGCACCAGAAGCTTATAGTAATCCAATTATTGGAATAATACCTGAAAAAGTTCCAGTGTCAGAAACATACCCAACCGGCTTTAAGTTTGAACGTAAACCATTAGAAGATCCTGATCGTCAAGGTGTATGGTTCGATGCAAAATATTATATGCCATTTCTGTCGACTGAATATTATAAAATGAAGGCATTTGATCCTTACGAGCCTTGGTGATTACTAACTATACTAAAAAAATGAAAATATGAGAATATATCATAAAAACCTAAGTTTCAATATTATCTGGTTGTTGGTTTTTTATACTTTTCTTCCACAAACCATACAAGCCAAAGATAGAATCACAAATAAAACAGTAAGTGTCCAGATCAATGTTGTAGATAATACAGGCAGGGCGATTGCAGATGCCAGAATGATGATAGGCGAAGAGTTTATCAGTGCGATAACAGTTGACAAAGGATCCTACACAGTTAACGTTAGTCCCACTGATATTATCACTGTTTCTGCTAATGGATACATGAACAATACCTTATCCGGTCAGGATATAATAAACGACAATACAGTCAATCTCGAGCAATTAGTAAATCTTAATTCACCTGATGATGTCATTCCTCTGCCTTATATGACGATTAAAAGAAGGAATGCTACTGGTAGTTATAATGTAATAAAAGGTGAAGAATTACTGAAGTATCCATCTTCCGATTTACGTGCAGCGTTTACAGGGTTGATACCTGGAATAAGGGTCAGGGAGAATCATGGTGCTCCAGGATCACATCCGGCAGAACAAAGAGGCCTCTATGGGGGCAATGAAAAAATAAACTTAAGTGCCCGGGGTGGTAGTCTGATGTATGTGATTGATGGTGTTCCTGCAAGCGTTTCCGAAATTCCATTAGATCCAGGTGAGATTGAAACTGTAACAGTTATTAAGGATATTGTTGGAAAGGCAATGTATGGCCCACTTGGAGCAGATGGTATAATGTTTATAAAAACAAAAAGAGGAAGAGCTGATGAATCAATCTTGAACGTTAGCGTTGAAAGTGGGATGAGCGAAATTGACAGGTTTCCTGAATGGGTTTCAGGTGCCGAATATGCTCAGCTTAATAATATGGCAAGAGAAGCGAATGGAAGAACTCCTTTATACAGTGCTCAGGATATTGCTGCATACCAGAATAACGATCCCTACGATTTAAGGCATCCTAGTGTTAACTACCGGGATTATATGCTAAAAAATGACAGGATATTCCAACGTGCAAATATTTCTGCCCGTGGAGGCAGTGAGTCAGCCCGCTATTCATCATATATCGGATATAATCGTGAAGGTGATATTTTTAATATAGGATCTACTGCTGATTATAACCGGTTAAATGTCAGGACAAATCTTGATATTGATATTAATGATCGTATTACTACAAAATTAGATATTAATGGAAGCCTGGGAATAAGAAGGACACCTAGTTACGGGTATACCACTGGAGAAGGACAAAGTTTAATGGGAATATATGAGTTCGATTTAGCACTGCCCCAAATATTAAACACTCCACCAGTTGAATTTCCCGTATATGCGAATAATGATCCGGAATTATCCCAACCCTGGTATGGTATATCTTCCAGATATGCAAATCCAGTGGGTAATCTTTTAGGTAGCGGTGATTATAATGAGCAGAACAGACAAGCAGGTGTTAAACTTGGGATTGATTATGATCTTTCAGGATTAATTAATGGTCTATCTTCACATACCTCTTTCGGTTTCGATGCTTTGAATCTTATCCGAATTGGCTAGGCCAACCAATATGAAGGTTATAGATTAAATTTAGGAGATGATGATGTTACTTTTACCAGACTACAAACAGGTATTTCGGATGATACACGACGTAAATTGCATGATTATTACTATATTAGAACTTCATTTTCACAAAGTTTTAATTATACCAAAACAATCAACAATCATGGTATAGAATCATCTTTAACTTATTTTTTATACAGGAAATTTTCAGACAACATGAGAGATCCTGAACCTCAACTCTTAGGTGTTTGGAATGGGAAATATGTTTACAATGATAAATTAACTATACATGGTGTATTAAATTATGCCCATACATATAGCTTTCTGAAGGAGAAACGAGGAGAGGTTTTTCCGGCAATCGGTGCAGCATGGGTAGTTTCTGAAGGGGGGAAATTAATTAATTATTTAAAATTAAGGGCAGAAGCGGGCAGGCTTGGATATGATCCATATCTTGACCCTCATATTGTTCGTAGTCGATTTGCCAGTACTACAAGATCCTCTTTTGGCCCACATCCGTTAAATCAATGGTTTGGTTCAAGTGTGGAAACTTCTCCTCCATCTACGTATCCAAACTGGATCGGAAATCCTGATCTGGGTTGGGAGACAAGAGACGAATTGAATATAGGGCTTGAAGGGTTTGTTTTAAATAACAAGTTAATGGTGGAAGTAAATTATTTTAATACACTTCACAATGGAGTAATTACACGCCTTAATAATTCTCTCCCATCAATAACGGGTATGTCAGCTGCTCTGCCTTACATTAATCATAATCAATACAAGTATGAAGGTTTTGAGGTGGGGATACAACTTACTGACAATATTGGTGAATTTGTTTATTCTCTGGGAGGTAATGCTACACTACAGGAGTCGGAAATTGTTAAATATGATGAGCCAAACTACCGATATGATTATCAATTCAGAACAGGTCAACCTGTCGATACTTATTGGGGGCTAAATTATATCGGAAGATTTCAAAGTGATGAAGAGGCATTGGAAGTTCCTCAACTTTTTGATCCTGTGTTACATAAGGATGACTTAAAATATGAAGATATGAATGGTGATGGTGTGATCGACGAAAATGATTACACTGCAATTGGGAATACCACTCCACAGGTGTTTTATTCACTCAACCTGAATCTTAAGTTTAAGAATTTTGAAATATTTGCAATTGGTACAGGTGCTGCTTTTTATGATATTCCGTTAACAAGTTCATATTTTCATAATGGATGGGGAGATGACAACTATTCAGCTTTTGTTAGAGACAATTTGGGAGATGCTTATCCCAAACTGACTTATGAAAGAGTTAATAATAATTTCCGGGCCTCTAACTTTTGGTTAACTAAAGGAGATTATTTCAAGATTAAGAATGCTGAAATAGCCTATACTATTCGAGGAAAAAAATCCCATAGCTTTAAGACAACCGGAATGCGGATATTCTTAAGAGGAGCCAATTTATTAACAATCTCATCTGTAAAAGATATAGATCCCGAATCACCTAACTCAGGTATTACCAGCTATCCTCTCAATAAAACTTATACAGCTGGAATTTCTTTAACCTTTTAAATCATGAACAGAATGAATATAAGACTATTATTATTAATGCTTCTGATATCGGTATCGTGTGAGAACATATTGGAACCCTATCCACGTGGATATTATACTGATGAGGATATCTGGAATTACCCTGACCGGGTTCAGGGATTGATAAACAGATGTTATGACCTGATGTCATACAATTATATCAATAATGAAGGTGCATTTCTTGATGGAGCAACAGATAATGGAGTAATTACAAGCACTACTCATGCCTTACAACGTATGGCAACAGGTGCCCTTATAACTGGTATGGATCCATTTTATACATACTGGAATCGTGACTATCAGGGAATTTATTTAGTAAACCTGTTCCTGAATGATAACCGGGGTTACAATACACGGTACCTGGTTGAACCTGATTTAGATCAATTAGTACGTCGTCGATTACAAGGTGAAGCTTTTGCCCTCAGAGCTTGGTTCCAATGGGATCTTCTTCAGAAATTTGGGGGAAAAGGGATTAATGGCGAAATGCTGGGGTTTCCTATTGTAACTGAACCTTTTGATGCAGAAGCTTTGGATATTAATCTGCAGCGTAATACTTATGAGGAGTGCGTGAACCAAATTCTGGCAGATATTGATTCTGCTCAACATTATTTACCCATTGCACACAGAGATTTTTTAGTGAATGATTCAAGAGAATTACTTTATTCTGGTGGAAAATATTGGGGACGTATGGATGGAATTACCATGACAGCACTTAAAGCTAACCTTTATCTTACCTGGGCAAGTCCACGGTTTAATCCGGGGAACGATATGTCTCGCTGGGATTTGGCTGCTAAAAATGCAAAAGAAGTAATCGACTTTAAATTGAATGTGGATAATGTAAATAATGGATTTGATCCTTTGAAGCCGGTAAACTGGTTTGATCCCAATTTCCCTGGAATAATATTTAGCTCCCGGTATGTACAGGATGACCTGACTGAACGGATGTTTTATCCAGGTGGCTTTTCCGGAACCGGTGGACTTGGTGCTTCACAACAACTTGTTGATGCATTTCCGATGGCAAATGGTTATCCCATTAACCATGAGCTTAGCGGGTATAACGCTCAGGATCCCTATGTTGGACGTGATCCACGTTTTTATAGCACCATTTTTTACAACACAGCTGAAGCAAAACGAAATAATACCGGTGAAACCATGTACACGTTCCAAAACTGGATCGGTGGAAAAGATGCTGCTCAAAGAATTTTAGAGAATAGCAGGACAAATTACCACATTAAAAAGTTTGTGTATATGGGGTGGAATGCCGGAGATGCCAATATTAGCACTTTACCACGTTCTAAGTTCTTTATCCGATGGGCTCATATGATTCTTGCCTTCGCTGAAGCAGCAAATCACATGGTAGGGCCAGATGATGTTGCAACTTATGGGATGTCTGCAAAAGAAGCTATTCAATATCTTCGTGCAAGAAAAACACCCGATGGTGCAGATGGAGTTTCACCATTACCACCGGCTGTCCCGGATGCATATCTGGCAAGTATAAATAGTACGGAGGACTTTGATGCATTTGTCAAAAATGAACGACGAATTGAAACATGTTTCGAAGGTTTAAGGTTTTTCGATTTGAGTCGTTGGTCTACTGACCTTAGTGAATTCAACGAGGCAGTGAATGCAGCTCGGATTACTCTTAATACGGATGGTACATATACTTACAATCTCGACTATACAGTAGAAGATCGTAATTACAGCTCAGCATATCTTCCAATTCCATATTCTGAAATATTAAAGATGAATAATCTTATTCAAAATGAAGGTTGGGATAATTGGAAATAAACATAAAAATATAAGGATTATGAAAAAAGTTTTTGCTTATTTAATACTCTTGGCCTTAACGATTTCTTGCTATGATGATTATGTATTGGATTATGAATTTGATGGAGTATATTTCCCAAATCCGGTAAATGTTCGAACAGTTGTTGTAGGAGAAGGGCTGAAGATTAGGATAGGAGCTCAACTTGGAGGGGTTCTGGAAAACAACCAAACACGGAATGTTAATTTTACCATTGATAATAGCCTGGTTACACCTGATATACTGGATAAAATGCAAAACCATAATTGGTTTTGGGTAAATGAACCGGCAAATAAAGTAACAGACCTGCTTCCCTTACCTGCTGATTTTTATACATTAAGCAATCCTGACAAGATAGTTATTGAAAAAGATTGGCATTCAGGTTATGTTACACTAATGGTGGATTCAGCTAAATTCCTTGGAAATCCTGAAACGATAAATCCAATATACGCTATTCCTTTTTATATTACCAGTGCTGATGCCGACACTATTATTGAAAATCTAAGGTCAACTGTAATAGGCTTAAGGTATGAGAATATGTTATTTGGAAATTATTTACATGGAGGAATAACTGTAGTAAAAGATGCTGAAGGTACAGTAGTTGAAACAATTACTTATCCAACAAAAGTGAATCAATCTTCAAATGAAATAATGCAACTTTCTACTATAGCCCCTAATGCTGTAGTAACTAACGGTTTTAGCAGAACAAGAACCAATATTCCTGAAATGGTATTAACTCTTAATGGAACTAATGTTACTATAAGCAGTGCTACCGGGGCTACTAATGCTTTTGAAGCAGATGGCGCAAACGCTTTTAACGGATCTAAGCTTCTTCAGGAGAGAAAGCTGTTTTTGAACTATAAATACCAGGCCGGTGAACTAACATATCATTGCCAGGATACTTTATCATTCAGGAATAGAATTCGTGACGGCATAAATGAATGGCAAGATGAAAATCCCGATAATTATAAATAATTAAAATTTCATGGTAGTAGAGAAATAGTAAAAACGCATGATCCGAAAAAATGATGTGTCCTAATTACATAAATAAAGAACGCATTTAAAAAGGTAAATTTGGATTCTGCTTTTACTATTTCTTCTTCCTTTTAGGAGAAAAACAATAAGCTTTTCTAATAACGGTCAAAACTCTTTTTTTTTACTTATTATTAGAATCGACAATCTATTATAACTTTCGATAGTAACTAGAAATCGATTATTGAAAAAATTACATAAAAATCTTTCTTCCCAAAAAGTAACGAAACGATTTTCAAGAATAGAATATAGTCACAGACTTTAGTAGATTTTATTATCTAGTTCACAAAATCAAGTGAAAAGTATTCATAACCATGCAATTTATATGGTTGCAGTTCAATTATTGAGAACATAAATCACCTAAACTTATAATTGATGACAAACCAAATATTAAATTCACCCCGTCGTGTCACTTCCATTGATGCCTTAAGAGGATTCACTATGTTTTGGATAATAGGAGGTGATAGAATAATGAGATCATTACCTGAACTATCCAATAATTTTATCTTTACAACTCTTGACCAACAACTCAGGCATGTTGAATGGATTGGATTTCATTTTTATGATTTAATATTTCCTATGTTCCTGTTTCTGATAGGCGTTGTTCAACCTTTTTCAATTGAAAGTAGAATAAGAAAAGGAGCTAAAAAATATGATCTTTACAAACATATATTTTTAAGGTCAGTTACAATGTTTGTGCTTGGCTTAATCTACTATGGCATCAAAGATCCAAATCTTAAAACATTAGGATATTATGGTGTTCTTCAACTTTTAGCTGTTGGCTATTTTTTTTCTTCACTTATATTGGTAAATACCAAAGTTAAAGGAATCCTCTATTGGGCGTTTGGAATAATAATACTCTACAGTTTAAGTTTGAAATTTATACCAGTTCCTGGATTTGGTGCGGGTAATCTAACTCCGGAAGGCAATTTTTCAAATTATATCGGTAGTTTGGCATCAGATGTATTATCTCCAAAATTCAGAAAATTATTTACACCCTATATTCTTTCTCCAATATCAACAGGTCTATTAGGGATTTTAGCCGGTTATTGGATTCAAAAAGATAACAGTCCATTAATTAAAGTAAAAGGATTAATATTTGGAGGAACAATATTAATTTTTTGTAGTATGGTTCTGTCACTCTGGATACCAGTTATTAAGAATCTATGGTCTGGTTCTTTTGTTCTGCTTACAGCAGGAATAAGTTCTGTTTTGTTGGGTATATTTTATTGGATAATTGATGTGAAAGGATATAGTAGGTGGGCATTCTTTTTCATAGTGATAGGTCTTAATCCAATAACGATTTATTTTCTGGCTCGTATTATTGACTTTAGGGCCATTGTCACATTCTTTTTGTTACCTTTAATTCCATACTTAGGTAAATTTGAATCATTCATAATGGCATGCGGGATTACTCTAATGCATTGGTTGGTTGTTTATTGGTTGTATAAAAGAAAGATATTTATAAAACTTTGAAATAATAACTTCAATAAAATTAATTTTCAAAATGGAAAAGAAAAATAAAGAAACGAGAAGAAGTTTCATTAAAAAATCGGGCAGTACAGCTGCTGCTTTTATGATTCCGGGTTTGTTTCCATTTAATATATCTTTTATAAGCACGAATAATACACAAAATGATCGACCTGCAGCGTATAATTCTACCAGGCATTTTTTATATCGAAAACCACCCAATACACCCTATGTCGACTCCCAAAATAAAAATAAATCTTTTGGATTCACTGAAAATGAAATTTTGTTATCAATTGATAACAGCAATTCATGGAAGTATAGAAACACATTCTCTGAGGCTGATAAAATAACTTTTAGTCACATATTTGATAATGGAAATATACTTTTTGCCACTCAGGAAAAATTGTTCCTCAGCAAAAATAATTTAAAATCATTTAAGGAAATTACTGTAAAGGATATTGATGGAACAGATTATCTTCCACATACACCACAAAATCCTGATTATCCCGGGTGGTATTTCCATACACTAACAGGAGCTGATTCATGGATTATTGACGGGAAAGAAATGCTTGTATGGGGAAATTATTGCAATGTTGAAGGAGGAGCAGCTCCGGTAAACATATATTACTCAACTGACCATGGTAAGACTGTGAAAATTGCTTATACATTTGGTCAAAACCCTTATTTCAGTGACAATGGATCAAAAGGTGGCGGTGCTTCAGGCAAGCTATTAGGAAATCCCGATAATCCTATTATATGCCGTCACATTCATTCTGTTGCATATAATCCGGCAGAAAAAGCTTTTTATGCCTGCACAGGCGATGGAAACAGGCCTAAAGGCATGGAATGTCATTGGCTACGGGGTACCTATGATGCCAAAAACGACAAATGGGATTGGAAAGTTATTATCACAGAGAGCTTAAATTCAAGATATAAAGGTGGTGGGATAAATTTTGTTGACGGTAAAATGTATTGGATTAGTGATGCTAATGGTCCCGAACCATACGACAGAGGAATCTTCTGTTGTGACCCGGCTGATATTGCCAATCCTAAAAAACATACGATGCTTTTTAATCCAAAATATGAAACAGCTACTATGATCATTGAGGATGGTGTAATTCTCGCTACACATATTGCTGTTGCTTCTCCATTTACTTTAGGGGTCATTTATTCTCCCGATTTGGGGAAAACATGGACAGAATACGATATTAAAGAGTATGGTGCATTTTCTCCCACACGGATTCACAAGAAAAATAGTGATGGTTGGTTTAGGTTAGACTTAAGAACCGGCTGGATTGACCGGTCTGAATTCATGTTCATTAAACCCAAATAAGTTTGATTTATAATAATGAATATCTGGTTCTAATTTAACTACTTACCTGCCAATTCTACAACATTATAATCATATTTTTCTCAATCTAAATGTGACTGTTCACATTTAATAGTCTTTATTTATTCCAATGAATATTTCATCGGATGAAATTTTACACCATAAAATTAAAGCACTTGTCATTTAAAATAATATCATTAGTTTTATTTTTTTCTTAATAGATTATTATTTTTGACATTATTATAAAAAGAACCAATGAACATTTCTTCACGTAATATTCCGGCTTTAGCCTTATTAGTATGCTTAGGGTCTTCATGTGATCAATCAACTACAAAGGAAGTATCATCCAATGATTTTCCGAATATTATCCTGCTTATGGGAGATGATCATGGCTGGGATGAGGTAGGCTATAACGGACATCCCTTTGTTAAGACCCCTGTATTGGATGAAATGGCTTCGAATGGGTTGAGGTTTGACCGTTTTTATTCTGCACATCCTACTTGTTCTCCAACACGAGGTAGTGTCTTAACGGGCAGGCATCCGAACCGCTATGGAACTTTTACTCCCGGCTGGTCATTAAGGCCGGAGGAGATAACTATTGCTCATATTGCAAAAGACGCAGGATATTCAACAGCCCATTTTGGAAAATGGCATGTAGGGCCTGTGAAAAAAGGTTCGCCAACTAATCCCGGTGCAATGGGATTTGATGAGTGGCTATCGCACGATAATTTTTTTGAAATGGATCCGGTCATGTCAAGAAATGGTAATCCTCCTGAGCAAATAATAGGAGAGGGGTCTGAAGTTATTATTGAGAAGACAATAGAATACATTCAACGAACAAAGCAACAGAACCAACCTTTTCTGGCCGTTGTATGGTTCGGGTCACCTCATGAACCTTATAGCGGTACTCCTGAAGATCTTGCCCTCTATAACAACCTCCCTGACTCCCTGAACAATAAAGAAGTCAGGCTAACTTCAAATGAAACAGGGGAACAGGTATTAAGGCCTCTTCGTGATGTTTTGCAGGAACGGTATGCCGAAATTACAGCCATGGATCGCTCTATAGGTAAACTCCGCAAGTTTCTATTTGATAATGGGTTACAGGAAAATACACTTGTTTTGTATTGTGGAGATAATGGTACCTGCGCAACTGCCGCTCGCACTGGTATGACCCTGAGGGCTCAAAAAGGCAGTATGTACGAGGGTGGAGTTCGTGTCCCTGGTATTATTGAATGGCCGGCTGTTATTCAGAATCCTGAATCTACATCTGTAGTGGCTGTTACAAGTGATATTTTCCCGACAATTGCCGAGATAACTGATTATTCTATTAATCGGCCCATTGATGGAACAAGTCTGCTTCCATTCATCAAGGATGTTAAAACACAGCGAAGTAAACCTGTATTTTTCTGGCAATTTGAACCCAATAAAGTTTTTGATGAAAATGCAGAACCTTATATAGATCCCAAATTGCAGGAAGGTACAACTCCTCTTGCTAAAAAAATGGCTGGATTATTTACCAGAAATTTTAAAAATTTTAAGTATAACGAGGTTTCAGAAGATCATTTTCAGGGTGAAAGAACTATGATGTTAAATGAATATAAGTTGGTGGTTGAAGGACAATCTCCCGACGCAGATGGTTATGAACTTTATAACATTATAGAAGATCCTGCAGAGAAGAAGAACCTGTCTGAAACCCATCCTGAAGTAGTAAAAGAATTTAGAAACAAACTTCACGAATGGCAAAATTCAGTATTGGAAAGTTTAAAAGGTGCTGACTATCCATCAAGAGAATAAAATTGCTCTGTAGCTGCATATAATTCAAGGTAAGAAGCTTGTTATAAATAATTTATTCTATAGCCTCATAGATCCAACTTTTTGCCCTCTATTACCACATGCTCGAAAGTCACGTTTTCTATATATTCTTTTTTACTGAATATCTTATTGGCTTTTTCTACCTTAATATTTTTCAGGTTTATATCGTGAAGCGGCTTTTCTTCTAATCCCTGAAATTGAAAAACATTATTTGCTGTTTTACAGCTTACATTTTCTATAAATATATGGTGAAACTCAGGAGCTGCGTTGCCTCCTCTGTAACTGTGGTAGTTATTGGTGAAGTATATTAAATGTGAGCCTGCATGGTCTACCTCTATATTCCGGATAAAGATATTACGTATATAGCTTCCTCTGTCCTTATTTGCTTTAAATTGTATTACTTGTGAATCAACTGTACCTAGTTTGAAATTCTCAATGTAAATATTTTCCACTCCGCCACTCATTTCACTACCAAAAGCAATCCCATGCAATACTTTGGGTGCTTCACAATTCCGAACAACAATGTTACGGGTAGCCTTGTTGATCCTCCATCCGTCACCATCTCTGCCCGATTTAAATACTACAGCATCATCACCTGTTGTAAATGTACATCCTTCAACCAATCCCATACTACTCGAATCGAAATCTATTCCATCGTTATTAATCACCAGACTGTTAAATGCAACATCCCTTACAATTATATTGCTGCAATAAACCGGATGAAACATCCAAAATGGAGAGTTTTTAAGCGTAACTCCTTCAAGCAATATTCTATTGCAATTAATAAACTGGATCATTGAACTACGTAAATAATCACCTTCACCAAATACGCGTTCCTTAACCGGCACAGGGGAGTCACTGAAACCATGTACTCTACTTCTTGCATTTCCTTGTTGCTTCCGGAATGGCACCCACTTTTCCTGTGCATTTCCATCAATAATTCCATTACCTGTTATTGCTATATTTTCTTGACCATCGGTATAGATCATTGGTGAATAATTATAAATTTCAACACCTTCCCATCGCGTAAAAACTGCAGGTAAATAATCAGACGGTTCAGGGCTGAAGGTTAAAACAGCTTCCTCTGAAAGATGCAGATTTACATTGCTTTGAAGTGAAATAGTACCCTTGCAGAAAAAAGAACCTTTCAGAATTACTACAACTCCACCACCTTTTTTCGAACAGGCTTCTATGGCTCTCATTATTGCGTGTCTATTATCGAACTCCTCATTACCGCTTGCCCCAAAATCAATGATGTTTAAGGTATCTCCTGAGAAATCTGTTTGGTCA
>Ga0079223_10000152_pt1 | contig 27862 bp, 20 predicted proteins | sample Stecom2011_FD_75072 | JGI IMG/M metagenome (GOLD analysis project Ga0079223, IMG submission 75072) | Agricultural soil microbial communities from Utah to study Nitrogen management - Steer compost 2011 | ecosystem: Environmental > Terrestrial > Soil > Agricultural land | place: USA: Utah...
CAACATCACCCGTAACCGGTTGCACAGACTCAAATGCGGCACCGTGGCCATGCAGCCATAATCCGTCAATAAAGAGCTCGCCTGTCAGGTTTGCCATATCAATGCCTCTCCCGGTTTGAAATTTCACTGTTTCAGACAATTACCTTAACCGGAGATTCAGAACCTTGGCTCTGCCTCTCTTTTCTTATACATAGACAATGGCCCTTTATCTTTCAAAGGCGCCAGCCGCACTGAGTCTCCAGCATCTATTTGTAGTGCCTCTGCCACTGCAGCGGGTAAGCTAACGGTATCCAGCCCAACACAATCTGCAGGAATGGTGGTAAGCCGGAAGTCCCGGAATGAGCAGTTTGAAATCATCACCCGTTCGCTGGCGGGTATATCCAGATTCACCGGCTTTTGAGTAATCATCGTATGCCGGTTTACAGATTCGCGCACCGTTCGAATATTGTGTACAAATGCCTCAATAACCGGCCCGCCGTCAAAAATATCCACCAGCCCATTAAAATTGAAGCCTTCGGCCTGTAGCATCGTCAGGGCAGGAGCCGTATTTTCATGCACCTGGCTGACAACTGATCTGGCAGACTCGGGCAGCATCGGCAGATAAATAGGGTACTTGGGCATCAGCTCGGCAATAAACGATTTGTTACCAAGGCCAGACAGCAAATCTGCCTGGCTGAATTCCATATCGAAGAACTTTCTGCCAAGGGCATCCCAAAGGGGGCTGTACCCGTCTTCGTCAGAGACTCCGCGCATCTCGGCAAAAATTTTCTCCGAGAAATATTTTCGGAACTCACCCAGATACATGAAGCGGCAGCGCGACAAGAGTAATCCGTTACCACCGCCCCTGTAATCATCAGATAACAACAGTGAGCAGATTTCACTGGTGTCTGTCATATCGTTTGAAAGATGCAAAGTAGGCGTTCGAACATGAACCCCCAGCTCTTTGGACGCATTCACGGTAACGCTAAGGCGGTAGTTGTAAAACACCTCATCCAGCCCCACTCGCCCCTGAATGCCGCTGATGCCAACTGCCTTCTTTTTTTCGGTGTCTTCCAGGGCAAACAGATACAAGCCAGCCTCAGGCGCACATCGTTGCTCGAACGTTTCACGGGCCTGCTCGATTTTCCGCCGCAACAGATCCCGGTCTGCTGGCAAACTTGTCAGCCCCTTGCCGGCACTCTGCGCCATAGCAAAAAGATCTTCCAGATCAGCTTCCTGAACCGGCCGGATTACCAGCATGTGTCGCCCTCCCGCCGTGAACTGATGTTCATAGAGATGCTGCCCTTACTGAATCGCCGGCACTCTTGCCAAGCACCTTCCAGGCTTTTACAGGGACTTTCAGTTGCCCTTCCACAGATTCTGCAATCCCAGTAAGTGTGCACCGGAAACCTGCACCCTCGCCGGCCGCCACCAGGCAAAGATCACCGCTGACTTCATGAGTACCATGTAAGGTTTTCCGATGACTGGTCGCTATGGTTCGCAAGCTGTCTGTACGAGCTTCCAGGACCGGACCCGCATCAAAAATATCCAGATAACATCCGGTTTGAAACCCTTCACGCTGCAGCAGTTTAAAATTGGAGATCGTTAATGAGTGTGGCTGGCCCAACGCATCTTGCGCCGCTTGTGAGAGCAAGGTGACGTACACGGGATTTGGTGGCATCAGCTCGGCGATGAACGTTTTACTGAGCATTCCGGAATACTGGTCTGCTGTTTCAAAATCCATATTAAAGAAATGACGGCCAAGACTATCCCAGAAGGGCACCTCTCCGTTGCTTGTCTGAACCCCCTGAATTTCAACCACAATCCGATGGGTAAACCACTTGCGATGCTCGGCAATAAACAACATCCGGGCACGTGAAAGTAGCTCACTGGCATCCGACCCCCGAAGTTCCGGCTTTATAGCGTATGAACAGAGCAGGGTGTGATCTGTCAGAAAATGAGACGGATAAAGCACATCAACATGGCGTGAAATGCCCAGCTTGTGAGAGGCATGAATCAGCGCATCTTGCCGGTAATTATAAAACGGCTGGCCATTCCCGGCCCGCGCATCAATTCCCGCTGTACCCGCTAATACGCCCGTATCGGTATCTTCAAGAACAAACAAAAAACGCGGTGGCTCATCGCCAGATGAACGCCCGGCACAAGAGGCAAGCGAATGTTCTATCTTCTGTGCAAGCGCTTCTTTTTGCCGGGGCAGAGTAGAGGATAAGCGGGCACCCTGGGCACCCGCGATGTTGAGTATCTGGTCTAAATCATCCGACTGCGCCGGACGCACCAACCACATACAACCCCCTTAGGCCGTTAGTTTTTTTACCGCTGCCTCAAAACGAACCAATGCCTCTTCAATATCCATCTCTGGAATGATCAAAGACGGGGCAAGGCGAACCACATTCGTCCCCGCCACCAGCACCATAACACCTTCGTCTAATCCTGCGTTCAGAAACGCCTTGGACTTGCCCTGCCACTTTTCGGTAAGTACACAACCCAGCAACAATCCGGCACCACGAACCTCGCTGAACACGTCGTAACGTTTGCCAATATCCATCATGCCTTTACGCAGTAACCCGGAGCGAACCTTCACGCCCTTAAGAATATCCGGCTGGCTAACCGTGTCGACCACTTTTTGTGCCACAGCACACGCGAGCGCATTGCCACCGTAGGTGCTGCCATGAGTGCCCACACTAAAACTTGCGGCTACCTTTGCGGTTGTCAGCATGGCAGCAACAGGAAAGCCCCCACCCAATCCTTTGGCACTGGATAGAATATCCGGAACCACGTCGTACATCTGATAGGCATACAGGTGGCCGGTACGCCCCATGCCGCACTGAACCTCATCAAATATCAACAGGGCATCGTTTTCATCACACAACTGACGCAAACCTGCCAGAAATTCCGGATCAGCAGGCAAGATGCCACTTTCGCCCTGAATAGGCTCAACCACAACAGCACAGGTTTTGTCTTTTGAAATCAGCTTTTTCACCGACTCCAGATCGTTAAAATCAGCGTGATGAATGCCCGCCGGCGCCGGCTCAAACCCCTCAAGATATTTAGCCTGGCCACCGACACTGACCGTAAACAGGGTTCGACCATGAAAAGCGCCGTTAAACGCGATAATTTCATGCTTCTGGGGGCCAAAATGTTCCCAGCCATAACGACGGGCAAGCTTGAATGCAGCCTCATTCGCCTCACCGCCCGAGTTGGCGAAAAATATCCGCTCTGCGAAAGTCAGGTCACAAAGGGTTTTGGCCAGCCGCAACGCCGGCTCATTGGTCATCACGTTGGACAGATGCCATATTTTTTCAGCCTGCTCCTGTAATACGCTCACCAGCCCCGGATGGCAGTGACCCAGGCACGTCACCGCGATGCCGCCCTGAAGATCAACAAATTCCCGGCCTTGCTGATCCCATACCCGGGATCCCTTGCCCCGCACCGGGATGACTGAACCGGGGGCGTAATTAGGCACCATAACTTCATCAAACAGTTCGCGGGTGACAGAATCTTTGTTCATAAGTCTCTCTCGAGTATGCGGATAAACATTAAAAAATAGTGGAGTTCTCACGCAGAGTAAGTAAGTAAGTATGCGGACCCGTTATTTATGATACGCCACTACCGACCCAAGCACATCTGGAAGACTGTCCGGAGGATCTGCGCTGGGCCTCCATGGGTTCAGAGCCTGCCGGCTCATCAGGGAATGCCCGGCAAAAAGCCGGGCACCGGGCCTCCCGTGAACCGAATGCTTACAGCAGCAGTGAGCGAATATCCCCAAGCAGCCGACTAAGCTGTAACGTAAATCTTGCCGCATCTGCGCCATTCACCGCGCGGTGATCGTAAGACAACGACAGGGGTAGCATCAGCCGTGGCTGAAACTCCTGGCCATCCCAAACCGGTTTCATTTGCGCTCTGGAAACGCCGAGGATGGCTACTTCGGGTGTATTCACTATTGGTGTGAATGCAGTGCCGCCAATGCCACCCAAACTGGTGATGGTGAAGCACCCACCTTGCATTTCTGCCGGTTTCAGTTGTTTGTCACGGGCCTTCTGAGCCAGTTCGGCACTTTCAGCAGCCAATTCCCACAAGCCTTTGGTATCTACATCCCGGATAACCGGAACCATCAGCCCATAAGGCGTATCCACCGCTATGCCTATATGGATGTATTTTTTGCGAATAACCTCGTTTCGGTCCAGGTCCAGCGACACATTAAACTGTGGCAGTTCCGCAAGCGCCGCAGCACAAGCCTTCAGTATGAATGGCAGCGGCGTCATTTTTACGCCTTTCTTTTCACCAGCGGCTCGCTGCCCTTTGCGGAACGCTTCCATATCTGTGATATCTGCATCTTCGAACTGAGTTACATGGGGCACGTTCAGCCAGCTACGCTGCATATTGGCGGCCGTAGCTGCCATTATGCGCGACATCGATTCTCTCTCGATGTCTCCAAACTGGCTGAAATCCGGCAGCTTCACACCAGGAATCCCTGAGCCTGTCCCTATGGATTCGCCCTGCTGTGCTTGCAGCAGGTGGCTCTTCACGTAGGCCTGAACATCATCCTTAAGGATCCGGCTTTTCGGGCCAGATCCTTTTATTCGCGCAAGATCCGCCCCAAGTTCCCGGGCCTGTTTACGTACAGCCGGGCCGGCATGAACTTTAGCTCCCGCAACCGGCGGCTCGTAAGTAGAGCCTTGTGGCTGTGGTGCCGGTTCTTTCTGTGCTGGCTCTTTCTGTTCAGATTTATCGCCGGGCTTGCTCTTGCTTGTGTCTTCCCCGGCTGAGTCAGCGGAAGGTTCTTCACCGTCATCCTCAACGGTCATTTCCAGCACTTTGTCGCCTTCGGAAAGCTTGTCGCCAACAGAAACGTGAATCTTGCCAACCTTACCGGCGTATGGAGACGGAATCTCCATTGTCGCTTTATCTGACTCCACCGTTACCATTGGATCGTCCACCTCAATGGTGTCGCCTTCGGAAACGTTGATCTCAATAACCGGCACATTCTCAAAACCGTCAAGCTTTGGAACAGTAACCGTCTCCTCTCGGGAGCCTCCGGACTTCTTGGTTTTCGGCTTGTCCTCACCCGCTTCAGATACGGCCTCAGGCGCTTTTTCTTCACTTTTTTCGTCAGTGGCTGCCTCTGACTCATCATCAGAATTGCCTGCCACACCGCTAACGTCCATAGCACCAATAACATCACCTTCTTTTACCTTGTCACCGACCTTGACAGTGATTTTGGTAATCTTGCCAGCACCTGGCGCTGGCAAATCGACGGTTGCCTTGTCTGTTTCAATAGTCAGAATTGAATCGTCCGCTTCAACCAAATCTCCCTTGCTGACAATGATTTCGATAATCTCGACTTCATCTGCACCGCCGAGATCCGGAACCTTGATTTCCTGCTCACTCATGGCGGTCTCCTCAGATCAACACCGGGTTCGTTTTATTACGATGAATTCCGTACTTCCGCATGGCTTCGAGAACAAGGTCTCCTTTAATTTCGCCATCTTTAGCCAAAGCGGCTAATGCGGAAACCGTCACGTAATAACGATCCACCTCAAAGAAGTCTCGCAGCTTCTCACGGGTATCGCTGCGGCCATAACCATCTGTTCCCAGAGTGAAATACGTCTTCGGGATATAGGCCCGAAGCTGCTCTGAGTGTAATTTGATGTAGTCTGTTGAAGACACCACAGGCCCCTGCATGTCCTCCAGGCACTGCGTTACGTAGGATTTTTTTGGCTTGTCATCCGGGTGCAAATGGTTCCAGCGTTCTACATGCTGGCCGTCTCGGGCCAGTTCGTTGTAACTGGTCACGCTCCACACATCCGATGCCACGTTCCAGTCATCTTTAAGTAGCTGGGCGGCTGCACGCACTTCATTGAATATGGCGCCGGCACCAAGCAGTTGTACCCGCAAGGATTTTTTCTTGCCCTTGGTTTCAACAGACTCGAACTTGTACATGCCTTTAATAATGCCCTCTTCGCACCCTTCCGGCATCGCAGGCTGTTCGTAGTTTTCATTCTCAATGGTTATGTAATAAAAGAGGTCTTTGTTTTCTTCGAACATCTCCTTCATGCCGTGGTGAACAACCACTGCAATTTCGTAACCGTAAGCCGGATCATAAGCCTTGCAACTCGGAATGGTACTCGCCAAAACATGACTGTGGCCGTCCTGGTGCTGTAAACCTTCACCGTTCAGTGTAGTGCGGCCTGCGGTGCCACCAATCAAAAAGCCACGGGCCCGGATATCACCTGCGGCCCAAGCCAAATCGCCCACCCGCTGGAAGCCGAACATAGAGTAGAACTTGTAGAACGGGATCAACGGGAAGTTGCTGGTACTGTATGCGGTGGCGGCCGCTATCCAAGTAGACATAGAGCCATCTTCATTAATACCTTCCTGAAGAATCTGACCCTTTTTGTCCTCACGGTAATACATGATCTGGTCGCGATCATGGGGTATGTATTTTTGCCCCTCAGAAGTATAAATACCAAGCTGGCGGAACATGCCTTCCATACCAAAGGTGCGAGCCTCATCCGGAACAATTGGCACAATACGCTTGCCAATTCGCTTATCCTTTACGAGTGCACCCAGAATACGTACAAACGCCATAGTGGTGGAGATTTCACGGCCATTAGACCCATCCAGTACCGCTTTGAAAATACTCAACTCGGGTATTTTCAAAGGCTGACAGTCTTTGCGACGTTTCGGATAAAACCCGCCAAGCTCCTGCCTTCTTTTCCTCATGTACACCATTTCAGGGCTATCTGGTGCCGGACGGTAATAAGGTACATCGTCCAGTTCTTCATCCTTCAGGGGGATACCAAACCGGTCCCGGAAGGCTTTAAGTGACTCTTTATCCAGTTTACTTAAGGCGTGAGTGGTATTCTTGGCTTCTCCGGCCGCGCCAAAACCGTAACCTTTGATGGTATGAGCCAGGATTACCGTTGGCCGGCCATTGGCGTCGTTCACCGCCCGGTGATAAGCCGCATAGACTTTGTATGGATCGTGGCCGCCACGGTTGAGCTTCTGGATATCTTCATCCGACAGTTCCTCTGCCAGCTTGGCCAGCTCCGGATATCTGCCAAAAAATTCTTTGCGGGTATAAGCAGGGCCATTGCTGCTGTAGTTTTGCAGATCGCCGTCACAAATCTCATCCATTGCGCGCTGCATAACGCCATTTTCGTCTTTCTCAAACAGGGTGTCCCACATTCGGCCCCAGACAACCTTGATGACATTCCAGCCGGCACCCCGGAATATGCCCTCAAGTTCCTGAATGATCTTACCGTTACCACGAACCGGACCATCCAGTCGCTGCAGGTTGCAGTTAATCACGAAGATCAGGTTATCGAGACCTTCGCGCCCGGCTTTGGAGATTGAGCCAAGGGTTTCCGGTTCGTCGGTTTCACCATCACCCACAAAGCACCACACTTTCCGGTCGCCCATATCGATCAGCTCACGGCTGTGCATGTACTTCATTACATGAGCCTGGTGGATCGCCTGTATTGGACCAAGCCCCATGGAAACCGTTGGGAATTGCCAGTAATCCGGAAGCAGCCAGGGGTGTGGATAGGAAGGCAGCCCATCGCCGCCGGTTTCTTCCCGAAACTTATCCAGTTGTTTCTCTTCAAAACGGCCTTCAAGGAACGAGCGCGCGTAAATGCCAGGCGATGAGTGGCCCTGAAAGTAAATCAGATCTGATTCGCGCTTGTCATCGCCACCGTGGAAGAAGTAATTAAAACCAACATCGTAGAGAGTAGCGGCGGAGGAAAACGTAGAAATATGCCCGCCAAGATCACCTGGGCGCTTGTTTGCACGCACGACCATGGCCATTGCATTCCAGCGGATAAGTGAGCGAATACGTCGCTCCATGAACAAATCGCCGGGCATTCGAACTTCCTGGGTAACAGGAATAGAGTTACGAAATGGTGTTGTAATGGAATATGGCAGTTGGGTTCCATCACGGCTGGCACGCTCTGAAAGTCGCTCAAGAATATAGGTAACCCGCTCTACACCCTCGTGCTCCATAAGAGACTCTAGCGCATCTAGCCATTCTCTGGTTTCAATGGGATCATCGTCCTGGTACATCAAACTCTCCTCTTAACATCAAAAGATGCAACATGACCACGACCAGCGGCCAGAAGCGTTGCAATGTTAATAAGCTGCAGCAGATTGCAAAATATTGCCATGCACCTACAAATCCGACAGTCGCTCACTCAGATAGTTGCACTGCAGGACAACACGCAGAACCTCCATCAAGCATAGATCAACTTCTTTACTTTTCCTGCCCGACTCTCCTTCCGAAACAGAGGCTTTTGGCCTCAAATTGATTGAGATCATAGCTGGCAGGTCAACGATTACATGACTAGGTAGTATTATTACCACGCCTAACTGAGATAAAAGCTTTTTTCGCACAGCATACCCGAGATAATCTCTCAGAGATTACGGATATTTACGCAATAGTGACTTACATCTGACAGTGAAACAACATCTCCCAGACGAAAGTCGTAGTTTTATTACGAGATTGAAACAGCAGCACCACCTTGTCGGTGCCTGCTGCAAAAAGTGCAGAAGAAACGGGGAGTATTGCGAGCTCTACTATCCGAACCGCAGGCTGCTTTAAAGTGGGCTACCTGCGATTCAGTTATCAAATTAATGCATTAGCGTATAAAGCTTCCGCCGATAGGTGCGAACATCCGGATTGGCATTGCCCAGCTTGTCAAAAAGCTCTACCAGGGTTGTTTTGGCAATTTCATCCTTATACTTACTATCTGCCTGCATCAGGCGAATTAACAGGTCCATGGCCTCGGCATTGTTCTCCTGCAGCACGTGATGTAATGCCAACTGATGCAAAGCCTCAGGGTCTTTCGGATTCTGCTCCAGAGTCATTTCCAGGCCTTTCATTGGCGGCAGTTCGGCAGACTGCCTCAAAAACTTAATCCGGGCAGCCAACTGCCTGGCTTGTTGCTGCAGTTTTTCTTCCGCTGGCAGACTCTCCAGTACCTGCTCCGCAGTTTCGATGTCGCCGGTTTCAGCTTTAAGCTGGGCCAGATCAATCAACACCTTCAGATTTTCAGGATCCTTCCTGTTCATCTCGGAAAGAATCACAAGCGCATCCTCTACGTTACCTTCTTCCCAAAGACGATGGGCTTTGTCATAGGGAGCCTCTGCTGGTGCTGCAATATGTTTTTCCAGCACTTTGCGTATCTCACTCTCCGGCAGCGCACTGCTAAAACCATCAACGGCCTGACCATTTTTTATCAGAATAATGGTCGGCAGGCTGCGCACACCAAGGCTGGCAGTCAGTTGTTGCTGCTCGTCGGCATTAACCTTGGCCAACAGAAACCCGCCCTTGTATTCATCAACAAGCCTCTCCAGCACGGGCATCAACTGCTTGCAGGGCGCACACCAATCTGCCCAGACATCAACCAAAACAGGAGTTTCAGATGAAGCATCCATTACTTGTTGCTGGAAATTATCCAGGGTGGCTTCAAAAATATAAGGCGAGCTGCTCATGCATTGCACCTGCAAAAGTCGTATGAATAATCAGAATTATCACAGACATGGGGCCAGACAGAGGAAATTCAAGCAATTTCGGTGAAAAGCCTGAGAGCTTGAAATAATCACATTAGTCGTTACATACATTGGTAAGCAGTTTACTCGGTGCGTCTTCATTTTAGCCGCAGACCGGCTCTTAATTTTTATCTATCCGGATGGGTACTTCAGGTATGACTGACGAAAACCAAAATGATTCGCTCGAAGATCGCGAGGAAGATGTAACTGAATACATTGGCAGGGATGAAAACCGCAAAGGACTTGCCCTGTCAGAGCAGATCATGCCAAAGCGCATGTACGTACTGCCGGTATCCAACCGTCCGTTTTTTCCGGCCCAAGTGCAGCCGGTGATGGTAAATCAAAACCACTGGCAGGAAACCCTTAAGCGGGTAAGCGAGACCGATCACAAAATTCTTGGCATCTGCTTTGTTGAAAATTACGAGACAGAGCACGGTGTTCCTCCCAGCGAAGAACTTGAAACGATGGGCTGTGCAGTGCGTGTACATCAGGCTCATCAAGATGGCGGAAAAATCCAGTTTATTGCTCAGGGCCTTCAACGGTTTCGTATTGTGCAATGGTTGCGCCGCAAGCCACCCTATCTGGTTGAGGTAGAGTATGTTCAAGAGCCTGAAGAGGATGCGGATCAGTTAAAGGCATACACTCTGGCGGTCATCAGTGCTATCAAGGAGTTACTTCGCACCAACCCGCTCTATGGCGAGGAAGTGAAGCAATACCTGTCGAGATTCGGGCCTGAGGACAGCTCACCACTGGCCGACTTTGGTGCATCCATGACCAGCGCGCCCGGAGTTGAACTGCAGGATATTATGAATACCGTACCGCTGTTACGGCGTATGGAAAAAGTTCTGTTGCTACTCCGCAAAGAGCTCGAAGTAGCACGCCTGCAAACAGAAATCAGCGACGAGGTGAATGCCAAGGTCCAGAAGCACCAGAGGGAGTTCTTCCTGAAGGAACAACTGAAGGTTATTCAGCGTGAACTTGGCATGGCCAAGGACGACAAGACCGCGGATGCAGATCGGTTCAGCGAGCGCATGGCCAAACTGGATCCTCCCGAGCAGGTGCAGGAGCGCTTTGAAGAAGAGCTGCAAAAATTACAGATATTGGAGCAGGGCTCTCCGGAATATGGTGTTACCCGAAACTATCTGGATTGGCTGACTCAGGTTCCCTGGGGCATTCATTCCGAAGACAGTTTTGATCTGCATGAAGCGCGCCGCATTCTGGACCTCGATCACGACGGACTGGACGACGTAAAAGACCGGATTATTGAGTTCCTGGCCGAAGGCAGCTTCAAAGGCGAAGTCAGCGGCTCCATTCTTCTGCTGGTAGGCCCTCCCGGTGTTGGAAAAACGTCCATTGGTCACTCTGTAGCTGAGGCCCTGGGCCGGGAGTTCTACAGATTCAGTGTCGGCGGCATGCGGGATGAGGCCGAAATCAAAGGCCACAGACGAACCTACATCGGAGCTATGCCGGGTAAGTTTGTGCAAGCGCTGAGGGATACCAAGGTTGCCAACCCGGTCATCATGCTCGATGAAATTGATAAAATTGGCGCATCCTACCAAGGCGACCCCGCCTCTGCCCTTCTGGAGACACTGGACCCAGAGCAGAACCGGGAGTTTCTGGATCATTATCTGGATGTTCGAATGGACTTATCCAAGGTTTTGTTTATCTGCACAGCCAACCAACTGGACACCATTCCAAGACCGCTTTTGGACAGAATGGATGTGATCCGGCTTTCGGGTTATATCGCTGAGGAAAAGCTGGCCATTGCCAAACACCATCTGGTGCCACGATTACTGAAGCGTACAGGACTACTCAAGAAGCAGCTCAATATCTCTGATGCTGCCATTCGACAAGTCATAGAAGGCTATGCCCGTGAGGCCGGCGTGCGTAATCTGGAGAAACTGCTACACAAGATTATTCGCAAAGGCATCGTTCAGTTATTGGAAAATCCGGACAAGCCTGTAAAGGTAGGTGCCTCAGACCTGACCACATATCTGGGCCAGCCAGTCTTTCGAAAAGAAAAATCGCTCAAGGGTGTTGGTGTGGTTACCGGCCTTGCATGGACTGCTATGGGGGGAGCCACACTTACCATTGAAGCAGCCAGGATTCACAGCAATCAGCGAGGTTTCAAACTCACTGGCCAGCTAGGTGATGTGATGAAAGAATCGGCAGAGATCGCCTACAGCTATGTGTCGTCGAATCTGCGGCGCTTCAAAGGAGACGCAACCTTCTTCGACAAATCTTTCGTACACCTGCATGTACCCGAAGGTGCTACACCCAAAGATGGCCCAAGCGCCGGCGTTACCATGGCCACCGCACTGCTGTCTATCGCTCGTAAGGAAGCGCCGCTACAAAATCTGGCAATGACCGGAGAGCTGACTCTGACCGGCCAGGTATTAGCGGTAGGTGGAATCCGCGAAAAGGTGATCGCAGCGCGGCGCCAGAAAATCGGCAACCTGATTCTTCCCGACGCCAATCGTGGCGATTACGAAGAACTTCCAGATTATCTCAAGGAAGGTTTGACCGTGAATTTTGCCAAGCACTATAACGATGTTTTTCAAGTGTGCTTTGCCAGCAAGCCCCAGAAAAGCCCTTCGGTTCACTAGAAAAAAGGGTCTCTTTCCAGAGACCCTTTTTATTACAAACCACTACCCGGACATGCTTTACCGCGGCTTTTCGGTCCAGCCGTCCTCACGCAGCACTGACCCTACATCCAGCACCGGGGACGCGTCGATGTTGTCGGCATCCATCATATGAGCTACTCGCTGAAGTGCTGCAAGAATCGTGGTTTTCTCCCACTCATGCAAGTTCTGAAATTTATTTATGAAATCTTCCTGAAGGGGATTGGGGGCCTCAGACAAAATTTCAGCACCCTCGTCTGTCAGGTGAGCATGCACTTTGCGTTTGTCCTGAGTGCTACGTACCCGATACACCAGCTTACGCTGCTCCAGGCGATCCAGAATGGTTGTTACCGTGGCCTGACTGAGGCTAACCTTATCTGCAATGGTACCAATCGTCACTTCACCGAGCTCACGAATTGCACGCATAATCAACAGTTGCGGGGCGGTCAGGCCAGCGTGCTTACTAAGGCGTTTGGAGTGAAGATCTGTCGCCCGGATAATACGCCTTAATGCCACCAGCACTTTGTCACAATCACTTGCATCTTCATGAATAGCTTTACTACTCGCCATCAACTTAAGCCCCACCTCACCTTCCTGCCTGTCGTTTTTCCATGCACTGACAATCAATTTACTTATACCACTAACTATTACAGATCCTCGACAAGCAAAATGCAAACCAAAGCATCAACTGTTTTCAGCTTCGAATAGTTGCGTGAACACGAAAGCTTCCGCACACTGCCATTCTTCGGAATCAGAATGGCTGTGTGCAGACTCGTAGCAAAATGATACAAGAGCCAACTGGAACAATAATGGCCAGATCGGCTTGACAAGTGGCAGGGCGTGGTGTTTGTTTAACGCTCTGAGAACATAAGAATAACCCTGAACCAAACAGGACAGAACCTATTATGACAACTTCAGTAAAAAAACTCGTAACTGCTATTGGTGCAACCTTGGCGTTGATGGCTGCCGGTCAGGCTGCTGCTGATATCAAGATTGGCATTGCCGGCCCGATGACTGGCCCCGTGGCCCAGTATGGTGACATGCAGTTTTCCGGTGCACGTATGGCCATTCAGCAGATAAATGCAAACGGCGGCGTGATGGGTGAAAAGCTCGTCGGTGTGGAGTACGACGACGTCTGTGACCCCAAGCAGGCTGTCACCGTTGCTAACCGACTGGTTAACGATGGCGTTCGTTTTGTTGTTGGTCACCTGTGCTCGAGTTCCACTCAGCCTGCATCCGACATTTACGAAGATGAAGGCGTACTGATGATTACTCCGGCCTCTACCAGCCCTGAGATCAACAGCCGGGGTTACGAACTGGTATTCCGTACCATTGGCCTGGACAGCATGCAGGGCCCGGTAGCTGGCAAGTATCTTGCCAGCCTCAACCCCAAGCGCGTGGCCATCATTCATGATAAGCAGCAATACGGTGAAGGTATTGCAACAGCCGTTCGCGATACGCTCAAAGACAAAGGCATTGAGATTGCCATGTTTGAAGGCATAACCGCAGGTGATAAAGACTTCTCGTCACTGATCACCAAGCTGAAGCGGGCAGACGTGGATTACGTCTATTACGGTGGTTATCACCCAGAGCTGGGTCTGATCCTTCGTCAGGCTCGCCAGGCCAAACTGGATGCAACGTTCATGGGCCCGGAAGGTGTGGGTAACAAAGATATCAACACCATCGCCGGTGAAGCCTCTGAAGGACTGCTGGTAACACTGCCACCCGCTTTTGAGCAGAAAGATTCAAACAAGGAACTGGTAGCGGCATTCAACGCTAAGGGTGAAGACCCCTCTGGCCCATTCGTTCTCACCTCCTATGCAGCCGTTCAACTGATTGCAGAGGGTATTGAGAAGGCGAAATCAACAGAGCCGGAGAAAGTGGCAGAAGCTCTTCGTAGCGGCACTTTCGAGACTCCAATCGGCACTGTGGAATACGATAAAGCTGGCGATATGAAGTCATTTGAGTTTGTTGTGTACGAATGGCATTCAGATGGAAGCAAAACTCCGGTAAACTGAGCCCGAATCGTTAACTAACGGTAATTATGAGAACACCTTCTCACCGCGATCCGGGAGAAGGTGTTTTTCTAGGCTCCTGTTGATCCTGTCCATTGTCGGTGCGGATATCCCGTTTCGACAATGAGGCTGTGAAGGGGGCAGGCTTTCGGAGTCCCAAAACAATGCAAGACCTCCTGTACTTCTCTCAACAGCTCATTAACGGGCTGACGATCGGGAGCGCATACGCCCTGATCGCCATCGGTTACACGATGGTTTACGGCATCATTGGCATGATTAACTTTGCCCATGGTGAAATCTACATGATTGGTGCCTACACCTCGCTTATTACGATTACTGGCCTTGCCAGTCTCGGTGTTACCTGGCTACCACTGATACTTGTTATTGCCCTTGTCTGTGCAATGATCGTATCTGCCTCTATGGGCTGGGCCGTAGAACGGGTTGCCTACCGGCCGGTTCGTGGACGGCATCGCCTGATCCCACTGATTTCTGCCATTGGCATGTCCATTTTCCTGCAGAACTATGTGCATCTCGCCCAGGGTTCACGGAATATAGGCTTTCCGGCACTGATCGACGGCGGTTTTCGGTTTGGCGAAATTGGTTCGTTCCGAATGTCTCTGTCCTATATGCAGATCACCATATTTATCACCACACTGATTTGCATGTCGGCACTTTCCCTGTTCATTTCACGCTCCCGTATTGGCCGTGCCTGCCGGGCTGTTTCCCAGGATCTGGGCATGGCCAGCCTGCTGGGTATCGACACCAACCGGATTATTTCAGCGACCTTTATTATCGGTGCTGCCCTGGCTGCCGTAGCAGGTCTGTTACTGGGTATGTATTACGGTTCGATCGATCCACTGTTCGGTTTTATCGCTGGCCTTAAAGCATTTACCGCGGCAGTGCTCGGCGGTATAGGCAGCATTCCGGGCGCCATGCTGGGTGGACTGATCCTTGGCATTTCTGAAAGTATGACTTCGGGCTATCTCAGCGGAGAATACAAAGACGTTGTGTCTTTCGGTCTGCTGATCCTTATTCTGTTGTTCAAACCCACCGGCCTGCTTGGCAAACCGGAGGTTGAGAAGATCTGATGCCTGCTCACAACCTTAAACACGCACTCTTTTGTGCGTTTATCACGCTCATCATTGCCTACCCTATCGTTGGTCTTGATCTCGAAGCTGAGGGTGTCAACATCATCCTTAACAGCGCCGATGCATTCACGGTTGCCATGATTCTGCTGGCCGTTGTCATTGTTTTCCTGTTTCAGTTATTCCGGGACAACGTCATGGCCATTTTGCAAAAAATCCCCAGACCACTGCCAAAGGTTGAAAAAGAGCCTATGGCAGAGAACAGGCGGGCAAAAATTGAGTCCTGGGTGCTATTGGGATTTGTTGTATTTGCTCTGTTCTGGCCATTTTTCGTCTCACGCGGCTCCGTCGACCTCGCCACACTGGTGCTGATCTACGTCATGCTGGCTTTGGGATTGAACGTAGTCGTCGGCCTGGCCGGCTTGCTGGATCTTGGCTACGTAGCTTTTTATGCCGTCGGCGCTTACACCTTTGCCCTGCTGTCCCAGTACACTGGCATATCTTTCTGGATGGCCTTGCCAATAGGCGCGCTGCTTGCAGGCCTGACCGGCATGATACTTGGCTTCCCGGTGCTTCGGTTACGAGGTGATTATCTGGCCATCGTTACCCTTGGCTTTGGTGAGATTATTCGAATTCTTCTGAATAACTGGACCAGCCTGACAGGCGGCCCTAACGGCATCGGAAACATTCCCGATCCAACCCTGTTCGGCATGGAATTCGGTCGCAGAGTCAAAGAGCCAGGCAACACGTCCTTCCACGAAACCTTTGGCATTGCATACAATAGCGAACATAAGGTTATTTTCCTGTACATGATCGCTCTTGTTCTGGCTGTGTTCACTGCCCTGGTTATTCGCCGGTTTATGCGCATGCCTGTAGGGCGCGCGTGGGAGGCACTGCGGGATGACGAAATCGCATCTCGCTCGCTGGGCTTAAGCCGCACTGCGGTAAAACTTTCCGCGTTTACTATTGGCGCATTCTTTGCCGGATTCGCAGGCACTGTGTTCGCATCCAAACAGGGCTTTATCAGCCCTGAGTCGTTTGTCTTCCTTGAGTCGGCCATCGTTCTTGCTATCGTGGTTCTCGGCGGCATGGGCTCTCAGGTTGGCGTGGTGCTGGCAGCTATCGCGGTTACCATCCTGCCCGAGCTGGCCCGGGAATTCTCTGAATACCGCATGCTGATATTCGGTGCTGCGATGGTACTGATGATGGTTTGGCGGCCCCAGGGCCTCATGCCAATGCGCCGCATACATATCACACTCAAAAAGCAGGAGTGACGGACGATGCTTGAAGTACAGAATCTGTCCATGCGCTTTGGCGGCCTGCTCGCAGTAGATCAAGTGTCTCTGGACGTAAAAGAACGGGAAATTGTTTCTATTATTGGCCCTAATGGCGCCGGAAAAACCACCGTGTTCAACTGCATGAGCGGTTTTTATAAACCTACCCGTGGCAAAATTCTTTTTCAGGGAAAGGAAATACAGGGCAAGCCGGATCATAAAATCTCCCTCATGGGCATGGTGAGAACCTTTCAGCATGTTCGGCTGTTCACTCAGATGACGGTTGTGGAAAATTTACTGGTAGCCCAGCACCGCCACCTGAACACAAACCTGATTTCCGGCTTGCTGAAAACACCTGACTATCGGGAGCGGGAACAAAAAGCACTGGAGAGGGCAGCCTACTGGCTGGATCGAATTGGTCTGATGGACACGGCCAATCGGGAAGCAGGCAACCTCGCCTATGGCCAGCAACGCAGGCTGGAGATTGCCCGCTGCATGGTTACGGAACCCAAACTGCTGATGCTGGACGAACCGGCAGCGGGTCTTAATCCGGCGGAAACCAAAGATCTCAACCAGTTGATTGTCAGTCTGAAAGAGGATTACAACGTTTCCGTGGTGTTGATTGAGCACGACATGAGCCTGGTTATGGACATTTCCGACAGAATTAATGTCATTAACCAGGGCCGTCCGCTAGCGTGCGGCACTCCGGATGAAATCCGACAGAACGACGACGTGATCAAAGCCTACCTGGGCGAGGCCTGAGGAAAAATCATGCTAGTACTAGAAGATGTCCACACCCACTACGGTAAGATCGAGGCGTTGCACGGGGTATCTATTGAGATAAACAAAGGGGAAATCGTATCCCTTATTGGCGCCAACGGGGCAGGCAAAACAACACTGCTGATGACCGTATGCGGTACGCCGCAAGCCAGTTCCGGACGCATTATTCTGGAAGGTCGTGATATTACCCGTGTTCCCACTGCCGAGATCATGCGTTCGGGTATTGCTATTGTTCCTGAAGGTCGCCGGATTTTTTCAGGGCTGACGGTAGAAGAAAACCTGCACATGGGTGGTTTTTTCAACACCAAAGCTGAAGTCCGCAAAAGCCAGGACCGTGCCTACGCACTTTTTCCACGCCTGAAAGAACGTGAAAATCAGCGTGCTGGCACCATGTCTGGTGGCGAACAACAGATGCTTGCCATTGGCAGGGCTTTGATGAGCAAACCACGCATGATTATCCTGGATGAGCCCTCATTGGGCCTTGCACCACTCATCATCAAACAGATATTCGACATTATTGGTCATCTTCGGGACGAAGGCATTACGGTATTCCTCGTGGAGCAAAATGCCCACCAGGCGCTGAATCTGGCCGACCGGGGATACGTTCTGGAAACTGGCAAGATTCGCCTACACGACACAGGTAAAAACTTACTGAACAATCCACAAGTGCGAGAGGCCTATCTGGGCGGCTGAAAAATGCCTGCACTGGAATGAAGCGTTTTCAAACCTTATAGATAATTAAGAAAAATAAATATGTAACTATTTGCTGCACCATGCAATTACTTGGAAAAACAACACACAAGATTCGCGACAAACTTTCATATTGATCTATACTCAGCGAGACGGTCATCCTGCTTCCATAAAATGGTCAGGGCCGTGCCCACGTTATTAAGCGCCATCAACGGCCAACGTGGTATGCGACGACAGCTATTACCACAAAAAGGAGTGGATAATGAAAAAACTGATCGCAGGTGCGATTTTACTCAGTGCTTCCTCTTTAGTTTTTGCACAGCCAGGATGTGGCGTTGGCGCCATGATCTGGAAAGGACAATCAGGAATTGCTCCCCACGTATTAGCAGCCACCACTAACGGTACTTTTGGTAATCAGACCTTTGGTATGACTACTGGTACTCTGGGTTGCCAGACTAACCAGTCTGTTCAGTCCATGGCTCTGTACATGAATGGCAACGTCGACAAAGTAGCTCGTGACATGTCTCGTGGCGCTGGCGAAAACCTCGACACCCTGGCCGTACTTCTTGGCGTAGACTCTGCCGACAAGGACGCCTTCCGCAAGCTTCTTCAGGATAATTTTGCCACTATCTTCCCTAGCTCTGATACCACATCAGGTGAAGCGGTAGACGCAATTGTTGCCCTGCTGGAGAAAAATGATTCTCTGAGCAAGTACGTCGCTGCCTAATAACCAGCTTCATGCAAAGGAATGCTTATGCGCCATGTACGGCGCATTACTTTCTTTAACTTTTCGTTAAATATCGGGCGCATTAACCACTCATGGGCTACTCGCTTCGTATTGGGCCTGCCCTACTCTGGCTTGCCTTTACCGTATCTGTTCATGCTGCTTCTCCTTCGCATTCACCGGCACCGGATACACTTCACCAGCAACCGGTGTGGCTTGAACTTGGCCATTATCGCGCGAATGTTTTCGGCAGCGGTTTCACCAGCCAGGCAGATGATTCTGCATTTTTTTTAAGTGATAACGGGAAACACTCTCCAAAAGCCGAGCTGGACGCAACCCTCGAGTCTATTCAGCAACCAGGAGGTGGAGATCAGCACGCCCGCTGCCGGTTCCCGGCCAGAACCTTGTGGCTGCAGGAGAAGCTAGGGCTAACCCTGCCTCCTATAGACTGCCCGGCGTATGAGGATTGGGTTCAGACACTGAATACCGAAACGGTTACTCTGGTGTTTGCGGCCTCCTATCTTAATAGTCCGTCTTCCATGTTTGGGCACACCTTTTTGCGGCTGGACCCACCCCAGGATGACGAAGAAACCAATCTGTTGCTGGCCAGCACTATCTCTTATGCCGCTGACGCTTCCGCCCACGAAAATGAATTGATGTTTGCCTACAAAGGTATTTTTGGCGGTTATCCCGGCATTACTTCCGTCCAGCCCTACTACGAGAAAATCCGCTTGTACTCCGATATTGAGCATCGCGATCTTTGGGAATACACGCTGAACCTGAGTTCCGAAGAGGTTGGCATGATGCTCGCCCACGCCTGGGAAATTCGTGAGCGGAATTTTGACTATTACTTTCTGGATGAAAACTGCGCCTATCGGTTGCTTGCGCTGATAGACGTGGCCCGCCCTGGCACCAACCTTCTCGATGAAGTCGGCACCCATGCCATACCCTCAGATACGGTTCGCTGGGTTGTTGATAAAGGTCTGGTCAGCAGCGTTAACTATCGACCCTCTGCCACTACATCCGTTGCCTACAGCCTCTCACAACTGTCCGATGAACAGCGGACGCTGGCAGCAGCCATTGCCAACGGCTATGTGAAACCAGACGACAGCAAACTCCGTAAACTCGGTGCGGAGGAGCGAGCACATGTGCTGGATGCGACCTACGATTACGTACGCTACCAGAGTGAAGCGGAAGGCTGGCCCCGGGAAACAGCAGCGCCATTATCCTATGGCCTGCTCAGCGAACGCAGCAAAATTGACGGTATCGCTCCCCCCGGAACTCCACCTGCCCCGACGATTCGGGATGATCAGGGACACGACACCTTCCGGCTAAGCGTGGGGGCAGGCCAGCAGGCTCACCAGGAATTTATCCAACTGACTATCCGGCCAGCCTATCATGACCTGCTCGACCCACCAGACGGTTACCGGAAAGGTGCGCAACTTCAGTTTCTGAGACTGGATGCCCGCTACTACACTGACGCTCATAAGCTACAGCTTGAGCAGCTCACAGGAGTAGAAATCCGCTCCCTGAGCCCCAGAGATCAGTTTTTCTCGCCCTTGTCATGGCAGGTCGGGTTCGGGGGGCGCCGAACAGACACAGGCACCAGGCGCGTTCTCACCCCCTACCTTGAAGGTGGTGCCGGCGGTAGCTGGGAGCTTGGCAGCCAGGTACAAATATTCGCCCTTGCTACCGCTGATCTGGAAATTGATAACGACCTGAACAGGGGCTACGACGCTGCTCCGGGTGCAGACTTTGGTTTACTGCATCAAAGCAGCCACTTCAGTCTTATGGCAGGAGCAAAAACCAAAGCGTGGATTGTTAGTAGCCAGCACCGTCAGGATCAGGCCTATCTTAAGGCAGACTGGCATATCGGTAGGGAGTTCAGCCTGTTTGCCGAATTTACCCGGGAAGATCACTACGACAAGTATCAAAGCATATGGCACGCAGGACTCCACGCATATTTTTGAGCTGGACACGGCTAAAGCACACGTTCATCGCACTCTTGCTGGCGACCACTCTGCCTTTATTGGGTGGTTGTAGTGGGCTGTTCTTCTTTCCAGACAAGGTCACCTACATCACCCCTGACCGCCTCAACATGAGCTATGAAGACATCTACCTGGACACGATAGATGGCGAAACTCTTAACGGCTGGTGGTTACCGGCAGACGAAACATCAGGTCCTGTCAAAGGAACCGTTTATTACCTGCACGGTAACGCCCAAAACATCAGTAGCCATATTCTGAACGTTGCGTGGCTGCCAGCAGAAGGCTACAACGTATTCACCCTTGATTATCGTGGCTTCGGTAAATCTACCGGCGCGCCTGATATTGAGGGAGCCCTTCTCGATGTTGAAACCGGTATGCGCTGGCTCGCACAACAACCAGACGCTCAGAACACACCTATCATCCTGCTTGGTCAAAGCCTGGGCGGCGCACTTGGTTTAACCTTGGCAAGCGAATGGCAAAAACGAGCTAAACAGCCACCATTTAGCGCCGTAGTCCTCGACGGAACCTTTTCTGGTTTCCGCTCAATTGCACGGGAGAAACTTGGAGATTTCTGGCTAACCTGGGCTTTCCAGATTCCTCTGAGCTGGACCATTACCGATAATTACGAAGGCGTGAATGAAATTGCCTATATCAGTCCGGTACCGGTTATGATCATTCATAGTGTAAGAGATGGTGTTATCCCCTTTCACCATGGACAGGCGTTGTATAAAGCAGCAAAAGAGCCAAAGCAATTTCTGCGAACAGACACTCCTCATGCCGCTACTTTCATACTCCCTGCGCACAAAGAATCTGTCTTGAAATTTATCGATCAAAACTGAAACTTCAGACCGCCGGTATTGGGGCAAAGCCTTTCAAAACTGTGCGAAGCCATGGATGGCGTAGCCCAAGCGTCACATGGATGTGCTCGAGCGTGTTTTGAAAGGCTTTGCCCCAATATCGACCAGCCCCGAATTAAAATCAAAAAAACCCGCCAATCTATAAGAAAGGCGGGTTTCCTTTAAGGCTGTCTAGCGCTTAGCTATCAGTCTGCGAAGTCAGTCGGCTGCTCGCCTTCCTTAACTTCTTTCATAGACAGCTTCACACGGCCACGGTTATCAACATCAAGAACCTTAACCAGAACTTCCTGACCTTCGCTCAGCTCGTCAGTCACATTCTCTACGCGGTGATCTGCAATCTGGGAAATGTGCACAAGCCCATCCTTACCAGGCAGAATGTTCACAAACGCACCAAAATCTACAATACGCTCAACCCGGCCTTTGTAGATAGCGCCGACTTCAATCTCTGCAGTGATTTCCTTAACCCGGTTAGCAGCCGCCTGGGCCGATTCCAGATTATCTGCGTAGATCTTCACAATACCATCGTCATCCAGATCAATAGATGCACCGGTCTCTTCACAAATAGCGCGGATAGTGGCGCCACCCTTGCCGATAACATCGCGGATTTTTTCAGGATTAATCTTGATGGTTGTGATGCTCGGTGCACGGGCAGAAAGCTCTGAACGCGACTCTGCAATCAGCTTGTTCATCTCACCAAGAATATGCTGACGCGCACCATGGGCCTGCTCCAGAGCCGCTTCCATAATCTCGTCGGTAATACCCTGAATTTTGATGTCCATCTGCAGGGCAGTAATCCCGTCTTTGGTACCCGCCACCTTGAAGTCCATATCACCCAGATGATCTTCGTCGCCCAGGATATCCGTGAGGATGGCAAACTTGTCGCCTTCCTTCACCAGGCCCATGGCAATACCGGCAACCGGTGCCTTTAGCGGCACGCCAGCATCCATCAGGGCGAGACTGGAACCACACACGGAAGCCATTGAGCTTGAGCCGTTGGATTCAGTAATCTCGGAAACCACACGAACGGTATACGGGAAATCTTCGATCGTTGGCATAACAGCCGCTACACCACGCTTTGCCAGACGGCCATGACCAATCTCACGACGTCCGGGAGCGCCCATGCGACCTGCCTCACCTACGGAATAGGGAGGAAAGTTGTAGTGGAACAGGAACGGATCTTTGTGCTCACCTTCCAGGGCATCAATAATCTGCATATCCCGGGAAGTACCCAGAGTAACGGCTACGATTGCCTGGGTCTCACCACGGGTGAACAGGGCGGAACCATGAGTGCTTGGCAAAATGCCTACTTCAACCTCAATCGGGCGAACGGTTTTGTTATCCCGGCCATCAATACGCGGCTTTCCCTCCAGAACTTGCTGACGAACAACGGTTTTTTCGATGCTCGCGAAGCACTTTTTTACATCTTCCGCTGAGGACTGGCCCTCGTTTTCGCCAGCAAACTTTTCTACAGCCGCGCTCTTGATTTCACCAAGACGGGCGTAACGATCCATCTTGTCGTGGATGCTATAAGCTTCTCCAATGGCTGAAGCAAATTCACCCTTGATGGCATTCAACAGCTCAGTATTCTCGGCTTCAGGCTGCCACTCCCAGCGTGGCTTACCATTTTCAGCAGCGAATTCTTTGATGGCGGTGATTGCAACCTGCATTTCTTGGTGCGCATACAATACGCCACCCAGCATCTGATCTTCTGACAAACCTTTGGCTTCTGATTCAACCATCAGCACCGCATCATCGGTACCGGCAACGACCATATCCAGAAGCGAGGTTTCCAACTCTTCAAAGGTCGGGTTCAGGAAGTAACCACGCTCATTGGTGAAGCCAACGCGTGCCGCACCGATAGGGCCATCAAAAGGAATGCCGGAAATAGCCAGAGCTGCAGAAGCTGCCAGCATTCCGGCAATATCCGGATCCTGTGTTTTATTGGCAGACATCACCGTCAATACAACCTGAACTTCGTTCATGTAACCAGCCGGGAACAGTGGACGAATTGGCCGGTCAATCAGGCGGGAAGTCAGGGTTGCTTTCTCGGAAGGACGAGATTCGCGCTTGAAGAACCCGCCCGGAATTTTGCCTACGGCGTAGGTTTTCTCGATATAGTTAACGGTCAGCGGAAAGAAGTCCTGGCCGGGTTTAGCCTCTTTAGCACCAACCACGGTACCCAGTACGGATACGTCATCAATGGTGACAAGAACCGCGCCTGTTGCCTGGCGGGCAATGCGGCCAGTTTCCAGAGTGACGGTTTTTCCGCCTAGCTCAAACGATTTTCTGATAGGTTTCAGTTCCACAAAAAACTCCTGGTAACTTTTTAGATTTCCCAAACTTGGCCAGCCAATACGCCCATGCGCAAAGACCGTTATTCATCAGGTGGTTCTCATGTGTTTCAAAAGGCTACTCGTCTGAAAGCTAACAGGCTGTTGCAAAATTCCGGGCGCATCCGGGCACTTCGCCCCACCCGAACCTTTCAACAACCTGCTATCAATTTCAGCTTTCCAATGCAACGGGACTTCCTTCAAAACCACTGACAAACCAGCTGCGGTACTTATAGAGAGAGCTACAACCGGATGAACCAATATCGATTCCTCCGGTTGTTGGAAAGCCCCGTAACAACGAGGCTTTTCTCACACAATCAATAGCAGATCAGCGACGCAGACCCAAACGCTTGATCAGTTCAAGGTAACGGTCAGCACTTTTCCGCTTCAGGTAGTCCAGCAGTTTACGACGCTGGTTTACCATCCGGATCAAACCACGACGAGAGTGGTGATCCTTCTTGTTGGTCTTAAAATGATCTTGCAACTTGATAATGTTAGCGCTCAACAGGGCAACCTGAACTTCCGGGGAGCCTGTATCGCCTTCAGCTTGCTGATAATCCTGAACAATCTGTGATTTCTCGCTGGCAGAAAGTGCCATGTTTCACCTCATAGTTTGCGATGCAATCGAATACAGCCGAACCGTGCATCTCTACAGCCCGGCTAATCAACAACACACTTATCGGGTGCTGTTGGTTTTTACCAGTCGACGAGGAACCAAATGGGTCATCTCGCCTTCCGGGAACGCTTCTGCCAATCCCACAAAGTCTCTTTTACTTTCACCTTTTGCATAGAGGCGAATCAGACCTTCATGGGCCAGGCTGGGTATTCTAACCGGTTGCCCATTTAATATCGACATCAGTGGGGCATCCGAAAGTTCGGCCTCGGGAAACATTGAAAGTGCTGCATCCGGCGCCACAAGCAAGCCATCAAGGCTTTCTCCGCGCTCCCGCATAGTTTCAAGATCCGGAATCTTTTGAGTATTTTCGAGTGTAAACCCTGCCGCCAGCGTGCGACGCAAGGCAACAACATGAGCGCCGCAGCCCAGTGCCTCGCCGATATCCTCAATCAGTGAGCGAATGTACGTACCTTTAGTGCAACTGACAGCCACATCCAGTTCGTTTTCACGCACATCAAGCAGGGTCAGTTCATAGATGGTAACCGGCCGTGCCGGACGCTCTACCTCAATGCCTTGCCGGGCATATTCATAAAGCGGCCGGCCCTTATGTTTAAGTGCTGAATACATAGAGGGGACTTGCTGTATATCGCCTCGAAACTGATTCAGTATCGGCTCGATCATTTCTGCACTAAGATTTTCGGGAATTGGCCGTTCCTCAACCTTAGCGCCCTCACTGTCACCGGTTTCTGTTCGAATGCCCAAACGGGCAGTAGCAATATACGCTTTGTCGCTTTCGAGCATCATCTGCGAAAACTTGGTTGCTTCCCCAAAGCACAACGGCAACACGCCGGTGGCCAGAGGATCAAGTGCGCCGGTATGTCCGGCTTTCGCAGCGCCATACAAGCGTTTGACCTGCTGTAAAATACCGTTAGAGGTAATACCTGCTGGTTTATCGATCACCAGAATTCCGTTGACGTTACGACCTTTGTGTCTGCGGCTCAAGTGTTGCGCTCCGGATCATCCGGGCCACGCCCTTCACTTTCACCGGCAGAAACAGCCGGCGCATTGCCAACGGCTTTGCGGATAAGGTTATCCATTTTTCGGGTATATCCCTGCAACTCATCAAAATGAAAGCGCAAGAGCGGAATGACCCGAAGTTTCATGGCTTTACCAACCTGCCCCCGAAGGAATCCGGCCGCTCTGTTCAGAACGGCAAGAGACTCTTTCACTTCCGGAGATTCCCCGGTGAAATCTTCCGTAGAGAGCAGTGAAACGTAAATGTCGGCATAGCCAAGATCACGACTTACTTTTACAGCATTAACGGTAACCATGCCGATCCGCGGGTCTTTAATCTCCCGCTGGATCAGCAAGGCCAGTTCTCGCTGCATTTGATCGCCAATTCGATCAATACGACTGAACTCTCTAGCCATTAGGCCCCCGTTGATTCAAGCTTGCGCTCGACACGGACGCGTTCAAACACCTCGATCTGATCGCCGACTTTCACGTCATAGCCCTTAACACCGATACCACATTCCATACCGTTACGGACCTCAGCGACGTCATCTTTGAATCGACGCAGGGATTCCAGCTCGCCCTCAAAGATAACGACGTTATCCCGCAGTACCCGAATCGGTTTGTTTCTGTGCACCAGACCTTCGGTAACCATACAGCCAGCCACCTGACCGTATTTGGGCGAGCGGAACACATCCCGTACATCGGCGATACCAATGATATCTTCCCTGAATTCGGGAGCCAGCATGCCGGTCAGCGCGGCCCTGACATCATCAATCAGATTATAGATGATGCTGTAGTACCGCAGATCCAGCCCTTCCTGCTCAACCAGACGCTTGGCGGATGTGTCGGCGCGCACGTTAAAGCCAAAGATAACCGCATTGGTTGCCATTGCCAGACTAACGTCTGTTTCGGCAATACCACCAACACCAGAGGACACTATTTTCACCTGGACCTCTTCGTTACCCATATCTCGCAAAGACTTGGTAATCGCTTCCAGCGTGCCACGCACATCCGTTTTAAGAACCAGATTGAGCGTTTTCACTTCGTCCTTGCCCATATTCTCAAACAGATTTTCGAGCTTGGCCGCTTGCTGGCGCTGTAACCGCAGTTCACGCTCGCGAACCTGACGGAACTCGGCGAGCTCTTTGGCTTTCTTCTCATCACTAACAGCAAAGAATTCATCACCGGCATTCGGGGTACCGTTCAATCCCAGAATTTCCACCGGAATGGATGGCCCTGCTTCCTTACTCGGCTTGCCAGCTTCGTCGGTCATGGCCCGGACTTTACCGTAGAAGGAGCCCGCTACAACCATATCGCCTTTGTGCAACGTACCATTCTGAACGAGCACAGTAGCCACAGAACCACGGCCACGCTCAAGGCTGGACTCAATGACCACGCCTTTAGCCGGCACATCAGGAGACGCTTCCAGTTCAAGTATTTCAGCCTGCAAAATCAACGCTTCAAGCAGGCTGTCAATGCCCTCACCCGTATGCGCAGAGATTGGCACGAACTGGACGTCACCACCCCAGTCTTCCGGGATAACTTCCATACCCGCCAGCTCTGTTTTGATTCGATCCGGATCAGCCTGCTCCTTGTCCATCTTGTTGATAGCAACAACGATGGGCACACCTGCAGAGCGGGCATGTTCAACCGCTTCTCTTGTTTGCGGCATAACGCCGTCGTCGGCAGCCACAACCAGAATAACGATGTCTGTACACTGTGCGCCCCGTGCCCGCATAGCAGTAAATGCAGCGTGGCCCGGCGTATCCAGGAAGGACACCATACCCTGAGCAGTTTTTACATGATAAGCGCCAATGTGCTGGGTAATGCCTCCCGACTCACCAGATCTGACCTTGGTGCGACGGATATAATCCAGCAAGGAGGTTTTACCATGATCAACGTGCCCCATAACACTTACCACCGGCGCGCGCTTGACCTTTTTGCCACCTTCACTTTCAACAGAAAACTTGCTGAGAACATCTACTTCAAACGCATCGTCGCTGACCGCTGTCGCCTTGTGGCCCAATTCTTCAGTCACCAGTACCGCTGTTTCCTGGTCCAGTGCCTGATTGATGGTGGCCATTACGCCCATGCCCATCAGTGCCTTGATGACATCGGCAGCCTTCACCGCCATGCGCTGAGCGAGATCGCCAACCGTAATTACCTCAGGAACTTCTATCTCCCTGACCATTGGCTTGGTTGGCCTTTCGAAGGCATGACGTTTTTCTTTAGGTTTCTTTTTCGCACGCAATGGCTTACGCAGGGTAGTGTCTTCCTCATCTTCAGAAATCACCAACTGCTCTTCTGCTGGACGACTGC
>Ga0079223_10000153_pt1 | contig 27797 bp, 21 predicted proteins | sample Stecom2011_FD_75072 | JGI IMG/M metagenome (GOLD analysis project Ga0079223, IMG submission 75072) | Agricultural soil microbial communities from Utah to study Nitrogen management - Steer compost 2011 | ecosystem: Environmental > Terrestrial > Soil > Agricultural land | place: USA: Utah...
CATGGAATCATGCCACTGTCACAGTAGGCAAAATCCCGAAAGTAGTGATGAGCGCTCATTTCACCACCATACACCGCATCTTCGTCGCGCATGCGCTGCTTGATAAAAGCATGGCCGGTTTTACTTTCGATGGCTTCACCACCGGCTGCTTTTACCAAATCGAGTGTGTTCCAGGTCAGGCGTGGGTCGTGGATAACTTTGCCACCACCGTTTTTGCGCAAGAACTGATCCGCCAGCAAGCCAACAATGTAATAGCCTTCAATAAAGCGGCCATTTTCATCGAAAAAGAAGCAGCGATCAAAGTCGCCATCCCAGGCAATACCCATGGCAGCGCCGTGCTCAATGACTGCATTGGCGGTAACAGCCCGGTTTTCCGTGAGAATCGGGTTGGGCACGCCGTTTGGAAAGTGCCCGTCGGGCCGGTGGTGCAGCTTCACAAACTCAAATGGCAGGTGCAGCTCAATTTCATCAATAACCATACCCGCACCACCGTTACCGGCGTTGGTAACAATGGTCATTGGCTTGAGCGTGGCCGCATCTATATAGCCAAGCAGGTGATCTATGTAGGCACTCATTACTTCCAGGGGCTCATATTTACCCTGTACCGGCGCATTGGCAAAAGGCTCCGGAACCCGGTCACGAATGTCGTTCAGGCCATTATCAGAGCTGATCGGGCGAGACTCGGGGCCAACCATTTTCATACCATTATTGTCTTTCGGATTATGACTGGCCGTAACCATAATGCCGCCGTCCATTTTGTAATGGCTGGTAGCAAAATAAACATGCTCGGTACCACACAGGCCGATATCGAACACATCGGCACCCGCTGCCATCAGGCCGGAGCAGAGTGCTGTGGTAATTTCCGGGCTGGACAGCCGAATGTCGTAACCGACAATAACCTTTTTGGCACCGGTTATTTCCACGTAGGCGCGACCAATGCGCTCGGCCAGGCTCGGATTCAGTTGATCCGGCACCCGGCCCCGCAGGTCATAGGCTTTAAAACAGGACAGATCCATTGTCTGGGTTTACTCCGCAGCCGATGATTGTAGTTGTATGTAGTTCTGGATACCCATCCGTGCAATCAGAACCAGCTGGGTTTCCAGCCAATCAATGTGTTCTTCTTCACTATCGAGAATGCTCTGAAACAGTGCGCGGGTGGTGAAATCCTGAACTTCTTCGCAGTAAACGATAGCTTCTTTAAGATCAGCAACCGCAATCTGTTCTAACTTCAGATCGCAGGAAATCATTTCTTCCACGTTTTCGCCGATCAGCAGTTTGTTCAGATCCTGGAGGTTGGGCAGGCCTTCCAGAAACAGAATCCGCTCGATCAACTGATCGGCGTGCTTCATTTCATCAATGGATTCTTCGTACTCTTTTTTCGCCAGCTTGGTGATTCCCCAGTCTTTGTACATCCGGGAATGCAGGAAATACTGGTTGATTGCAGTCAGTTCGTTGCCAAGCGCTTTGTTCAGGTACTGAATGACCTTCTTGTCGCCTTTCATAGCAGGGCTCCTTTATGAGGCATGAACACCAACATCAAGGATAGCGGGTTATCACCCAATAAAAAATTAGCGTATGGAAATGAAGCGACATAAAGCATGAAGGGGCATGCGCCCGGAATGCTTATTCAGGCAGGCTGAGCAAGCATAGTCGCCAATGCCAGGAAATCAGGGGACTGATTCTCTCTCAGAATCTCACGGGCTGTGCAGGCGCAGCGGCCACACTGGCGACCGACACCCAGCTCATTGCCGAGCTCACGCATGAAAGTAACACCGTTTTCAGCCGCTTTACGAATCTGGCTGTCTGTAACCGCGTTGCAGATGCATACGTACATAAGACTTTCTCACTAACGATAGTAAACTTAGTGATAATTATTATTATTCGCGTCTGTAATTGCAAGCATGTTGTGTGGAATTTGTGCAACAATCTGTTTCAGGCCTCTGCAGCACGGGTGAGGTTATGCCTCCCGGTTGGTGTTACAACCACATTATCTTCGATACGAATACCGCCACAGCCGCGCAGTTCTTCAATCAGCAGGCGGTTAAGATGTCTGCCCAGTGGGCCGGCGAGCAGTGGATCCAGAAGCGACGGAATAAAATAGATTCCGGGCTCGACTGTTACCACCATGCCGGCTTCAAGTGTTCGGGTCAGGCGCAGAAAAGGTGCATCTTCAGGTGGTGGTACGGGCTTTCCGGCCACATCGTGAACCTGCACACCCAGAAAGTGGCCAATACCATGGGGGAAAAACACCCGGGTAATGCCTTTATCAACCAAAGCCTCATCACTCAGCCCGGTGGCCAGTCCCGCCGCATTCAGCAGCGTGGCAATGCCTGCGTGAGCCTTGCGATGAATAGCGACGTAATCAACGCCCGGAGCGACCATGTCGCACAGACGGCGCTGTAACTGTTCCATACCCTGTATCAGTGCAGCAAACCCCCCTTCGCCGGGGCCTGCTGTGGTTCGGGTAATGTCTGAACCATAGCCCCGAAAGCGCACACCCGCATCAATCAGCAGGCTGCGGGCCTTAGCCGGTGCCTCGACTGCATAATATTGATAGTGCAGGGTTCCGGCATGCTCATTTATTCCGATAATGCTGTGGTAAGGGGCATCTACCTCCCGTTGCCGGGTCGCCTGCTGGTAGGCCAGGCTGATATCAAACTCACTGGCTCCGGCCAGAAAGGCTTCACGGGCCACTGTGTGGCCCTTCATGGCCAATGCACTGGCCTTCTTCAGACAGGCAATTTCATAATCGGTTTTATGCACTCGGGTTTCATTCAGTGCTGCCACGAGATTGTCCGGGTTATGGTCACCGGGTACCTCTTTGAGGCTTGCCGGATCACCGAGCACCGCCAGCTTCTCAGGCAGGCCGGCAACGGGTGCCGTCACCTGCAGACAAAACCGCACGTCGATAACGTTTTGCCAGGGTTCTTCTGCCAGCTCCAGATTTGCATGCCAGAAATCCTCCGGCTGATATAACCACAAGGTCGGTTTCTGACTGGGGCGAATCAGCAGCCAGCCGTGTTCCTGGCCTGTCAGTCCGGTCCAGTGCAAAAATGGGCCATACCCCTGAAAGTGCCAGGCCTGATCATCACCATAGTGTTGAGGCGCAGCTCCTGAACTGATCAGCAGCGCGTGATAACCCTGCTCCCTGAGCACCAACTCATAGCGCTGCTGAAGAATACGAATGTGGTCTGTCTGGAGGTGTAATAATTCAATATCAGGCATGTTGGCTTTCCAGTGTATTCCAGAGAGTTAAAAGCTCATCGGTACGTGGCTCCCGCAACCGGATCAGGCGAATGTCTACGCCAACGTTCCAGTGGTCATCGCCAGCTCGCATCAGGTCGCCATACTGTTCGCTGCGCGAGGCCAGCCGTTGTGGCAACCAGCCCATCCCAAATCCTTGCTTGACCAGATCTTTGATACTGACGGACTGGGTATTCTCAATCAGCGGCAACAGATTGGCGGGCACCTGCGCTCTGTTCAGGTGAGCTTCAATCGCCGAATGTAAAAATCCGCGTGGATGATAGGCAATGAGGGGAACCGGTTGGGCGCTGGTCCCCGGCAAAACAAAACGGGCCTGTCCGGAATCGTCGCCAACCGTGACCGGCACCAACAGTTCTTCTGCCAGATTAAGCCATTGATATTTTTCCCGGCTAAGGCGATATCCCCAGGACAAGTCCCGGTGCCAGTAACAAAGCACCAGATCGCAATCCCCGCTATCCAGTGCATCCAGAAACTGCTCACCTACCCAATTAACCGCTTTCAGGTTCAGTTGCAGCCTGTTTTCTATCCCGGCCTGTTCGACCCACTCCCGATAGAAGTGAGACAGAAGCCCCTGAGTGGTGCCAACACTGATTCTTGCTGACGCCTCCGCTTCCATGGTGTCGATACGATCGCGGGTTTCCCGGACATCCCGGGTTACACGCTCGCAAAGCGCCACAAACGCTTCACCCGCCGGTGTCAGTGACAACGGCAAGGTCTGACGGTTCACCAAGGTTGTACCCATTGCATCTTCGAGCAATCGGATACGGCGGCTGAACGTAGGCTGGCTCACATGCTGCTGTTCGGCTGCACGGGAGAAATGGCGCGTCCGGGCAAGGGCCATAAAGTCTTCAAGCCAACGTATTTCCATGAACTCCCCGGAGCTGAAGGTTTCTTGCAGGCATCATGACCTGCCGCGACAAATCCATTATAGCCGCCCTTCTTCTACCGCGTGACAGGCCACCTGTGTGCCATCATCGGTAACGATCAGCTTCGGTATTTCCTGCCGGCAACGGTCATTTGCGTACGGGCAACGACTATGAAACACACACCCTGATGGCAGCTCTACCGGTGTTGGCACTTCGCCCTGCAGACGGATATGGCTAGGCCGGTCATCCTCCAGTCTGGGAATGGCCGAGAGCAAAGCCTGGGTGTAAGGGTGCCGGGGGGTACTGAACAGGGTTTTGGTGTTTGCCAGTTCACATACGCGCCCCAGATACATCACCGCGACCCGGGTGCCAAAATGTTCGACCACTGCCAGATCGTGGGTAATGAACAGATACGTCAGATTGCGGGTTTTCTGAGCATCCACCAACAGGTTCAGAACCTGCGCCTGAATAGATACGTCCAGCGCCGAGATGGGCTCATCGGCAACAATAAACTCAGGGTCTACAGCCAAAGCCCGGGCAATGGCAATACGCTGGCGCTGGCCACCTGAGAACTCATGCCCAAAACGGCCTCCCCAGTCTGCATCAATACCTACAGAGGTCATCACCTCCTGAATTTTGTTATCGATAGCCATCCGGGACCAGTCAGGATGATGAAAGCGTATGGGCTCCTCCAGTGTTTGCCGGATCGTCATACGTGGATTCAGAGAGGCATAGGGATTTTGGAAAATCATCTGCATCTTGCGACGATAGGGCAGCAATTCCTTGCCACGCAACTGATCAATACGCCGCCCCTCATAATAAATTTCGCCAGCAGTGGGCGTGAGCAGCCCCATGACTGTGCGGGCAATGGTGGACTTTCCACAGCCCGACTCGCCAACGATACACAGTGCTTCACCTTTTTGTATCTGCAGATCCACGCCATTAATGGCGTGCACGGCTTCCTGTTTACGATGCAAGCGGCCGCCTTCAAACGACAGCTGTTCAAGGAAATTACCAGACAAATCAAACTTCTTTTCCAGCCCGCGAATGTCTACAAGGGGAGTAGATTTTGATGTCATGAATCCTGCTCCTGGATGCGTATGAGCCGTTCCTGCTCAATCAGATTGCTCACCTCATAACAGGCCACATCAACATTGCCAGACCGCACATACCCGGGCATGGCTTGCCGGCACTGGTCAGTCGCAAACTCACAGCGTGGATGGAACGGGCATCCTGAGGGCACATTATTCAACGATGGCATAGAGCCGGGAATCTGAAACAGACGGGCGCCTGGTTCACCCATTTGCGGCAAGGCTTTGATCAACCCCTGGGTGTACGGATGCTGAGCATCGTTAATAATTTCCCGGGTAGGGCCCTGCTCAATAATCCGGCCGGAGTACATCACCAACATACGCTGGGTAACCTGAGAGACCACACCAAGATCGTGACTGATCAGCATCAGCGCAACGTTGTCTTGCTCGCACAACTCCAGAAGCAATGCCATGATTTCAGCCTGAATGGTGACATCCAGCGCCGTTGTCGGCTCATCCGCAATGATAATTTCCGGTTCCAGCAATAAGGCGATCGCAATAATAACCCGTTGGCGCATACCACCCGACAGTTCATGGGGATATTGATCCAAGCGCTTTTCCGGCGACGGTAGCTGTACTTTGCGCAACTTGGTTAAGGCGATTTCCCGTGCCGCGCGGGTACTGATCCGGCGGTGTGCTTTAAGTGCTTCCACCATCTGGGTACCGATAGACAACACGGGGTTTAGCGTCATCATCGGATCCTGAAATATCATCGCGATACGATTTCCCCGAATCTTTCGCAGTTCCCGCTCGCTCATTGCCGCCAGATTTTTACCTTCCAGTAAAATCTCCCCACCCGCAATATAACCGGGCCGGGCGATCAGGTTGAGGATAGAGAAGGCTGCCACGGATTTTCCCGCACCAGACTCGCCTACCAGCCCCAAGCGCTCGCCTCTGTCCAGACTAAAGCTGATGCCGCGCAAGGCTTTGAGGTCGCCACCGCGCACGGCAAACCGCACATCCAGATCTTTTACTTCCAGTAATGCCATGGTGCTTACCCCTTATACAGCCGTGGGTTCATAACATCCCGTAACCAGTCACCCAACAGATTAATGACCAGCACAAGCACCACCAGCACCAGACCGGGTACCAGGGTAATCCACCAGGAACCGCTTTGAATATAGTCAAACCCGGATTTGATTAGTGACCCCAGAGACGGCTGGGTTTCCGGCATACCAAGACCAAGAAACGACAGCGCCGCCTCGGAAATAATGGCATTGGCAATCTGTACCGTGGCAATAACAAAGATGGGTGACAGGGTATTGGGCAGAATATGGCGAAACATAATACGCCGTGTGCCAAAGCCCATTACTTTGGCGGCATCAACATATTCTTTCTTTTTCTCTGCCAGTACCGACGCACGCACCGTTCGCGCAATCTGGGGCCATTCCGCAACACCGATAATGAAAATGAGCATATAAACGGCAATTTCGCCATACATCAGGTTGCCAAAACTGGCTTTAAATACGGCACCAACAATAATGGCAACCATCAGGGTGGAGAAAGACAATTGCACATCCGCAATGCGCATCAGAATGGCATCGACCCTGCCGCCCATATACCCGGCCATCAGTCCAAACAGAATACCTAGGGCGGCTTGCAGGATAACTGCACCAAACCCGATCAGCAGCGATACCCGGGTGCCATACAGTATTGTCGACAGCATGTCTCTGCCCTGGGCGTCCGTGCCCAGTGGGAAGGCAGGATCTGCGCCGGTTATCCACACCGGCGGTAATTCTGAATCCATTATGCTGATCGTCGCCAGATCGTAGGGATCGGTTGGCGCCAGCCACGGTGCAAATACTGCGGCCAGAACCATAGCCAGCAATACCATAAAGCTGGCTATGGCTACTTTGTCGCGTTTGAAGCTATACCAGAGAAAGGAGTCGCGAAAGCGATTCCAGCGTGAAAGAGTCGCTGTTGTCATGCTTTCTTACCGGTCAGTTTTACGGTGGGATTCACCAGGCCGTAGATCAAATCCACAAGCGTGTTGGTGATCACAAAAATCAGGCCTACAACCATGAGATAGGCCACTATCAGCGGGATATCGCTTCGGGTTATGGCTTCCAGAAACATCAGCCCGACACCGGGCCACTGGAATACCGTTTCCGTAAGAATGGTATAGGCCACCATGATGCCAATTTGCACACCCCCAACGGTAATCACCGGCAGCATGGTATTTTTCAAGGCATGCAGAAAGTTAACCCGCATGGCACTAAGGCCCTTGGCCCGGGCATAACGAATATAGTCGCTTTGCAGCACTTCCATCATTTCTGCGCGTATCAAGCGAATAAACAGCGGCAGCATGATAGAAGCCAGAGATACAGCAGGCAGAACCAGATGCAGCAGGCCATCTTTGGTAAAAAAGCCAGACCACCAACTGCCAAACAGATGAACCAGGTCCTCACCGCGGCCATAAGAGGGCATGCCTCCGTTGGTGCTCAAGGCATCGTTCAGCCACTGCCCCCACCCGGTATCAGCAGGAAACATATTGATGGTGATACCAATGGAAAAAATCTGAATCAGCACAATAGCCGTGAGAAACACTGGAATTGAAATACCAACCGTACTTATGCCCATAAAAAATTTTGCCAGCCAGGCCTGGGGCCGTATTGCGGCATAAACTCCTATGGGAACGGAAAACACCAGAATAAGCAGGCTCGCACCAATCACCATTTCCAGCGTCGCGGGAAGATGATCAGCAATAACTTCCAGTGCCGGTTTGCTGAAAAAGTAGGAGTTGCCCAAATCCCCCTGAATGGCCTTACCGGCAAAACGCAGGTACTGCATAACCATGGGATCGTTTAATCCCAGCTCTTCACGAATGGCTTCTCTGTCTGCAGCCGAGACAGACATGCCCACCATTTCCTGAAGGGGGTCACCCAGGCCATCCTGAATGGCAAATGCGATTATGCTGATAACAAACATAACCAGGAATGCCTGAGATATCCGTTGAACCAAGAACGCTAACATGAAAAATGCCCGGATAAAGCGGATAACAAAAGGCCGGCCTGGGGATCACCCAACGCCGGCCTGCCCGGAAAGGTTATTACTCTACAACCAGGTCGCCCAGGTATGGGAAGTCCATAACGTTAAGAACTGGTTCAATCTTCACATTGGTCTTACTTGCCCAGGCCAGATCCTGCCAGTGCAGAGGTACAAAGGCAGCATCGTCGTAAAGACGTTTTTCAACGTCTTGCAGCATCGCCGCCCGCTTGTCCAGATCGGTTTCCACATTGGCCTTCTTCACAATCGCGTCGATTTCCGGATTGCAGTAATTGCCACCGTTGTATTGGCCGGCACCAGTATCGGTATCCGGGCAGAAGGTCAGGAATTCGAAAAAGTTAGCAGAGTCTTCGGTATCTGCGTGCCAGCCGATCATCATAATACCCGCTGATCGTGCATCAAATGCCGGCCAGTACTGCGCCTTCGGCAACGTTTTCAGATCCACTTTGATATTGATCCGCGCCAGCATGGCCGCCACTGCCTGTGCGATTTTGTCATCATTCACGTAGCGATTATTCGGGGCGATCATAGTGACAGTGAAGCCATCTTCATAACCGGCTTCCTTCATCAACTGCCTGGCTTTGTCTACGTCAAAGCGTGGTTTCAGAGTGTCGTTATGGCCCTGATACCCCTTGGGAGACAGTTGAGCAGCCGGGGTGGCAAAACCTTTCATTATCTTGGCGGCTATGCCTTCCTGGTTGATCACATAGTTAACGGCCTGGCGGACCTTTGGATTTTTGAACGCCTCAACAAGGTCCTGATTCAGATTAAGAATGATAACCCGGGTGCCACTCATGGTGACCAGATTAACTTTCTTGTCCCGGCGGATACGCTCAAGGTCATTTGGCGGTACCGGAGCAATGAAATCTACATCCCCTGAAAGAAGCGCAGATACCCGGGTATTATTTTCTTTGATCGGGGTCAGTACGATTTTGCCGACATTACCCGGGGAGTCTGTATCCCAGTAATCCCTGAAGCGCTCGAACTCCATGCGCACACCCTGCTGGCGCTTGGTAACGATATACGGCCCGGTACCTGACAGGTGTGTAGAAGCGTAGGAGCTGCCATTTTTGATAATGGCACTCTTGTCTTTGCCATCGCTGGTGGTACCGCTGTAGAACTTGCTGTCCAGCGGGAAAATGTAGGTCGCGGTATTCAGTAGTAACGGGTACGGCTCTTTTGTTACCAGATCAAAGGTGTAATCATCAATCACCTTGATGTCACTGAACGGCTGAAAGATCGCCTTGAAATCCTGGCTTTGCTGCAAGCGCTCAAACGTAAACACAACATCCTTCGTGGTCAGTTCGTTGCCACTATGAAACTTTACGCCTTTGCGCAGGTTAAAGCGCATGGTGTTGTCATCAATACGCTCCCAGCTTGTTGCCAGACGCGGCTCGAATCCGAAGTCTTTGGTCCAGCGCAACAAGGGGTCAAAGGCCATATGGCTTAACTGCAGGATGCCACCTGAGAGTTGTTCATGGATATCCAGAGTTACCGGATCGGCGTCGTACGCCACCCTTAGTTCCTTGGTCGCTTCAGCCGACATCGCCACCGGCGCGGCCACCAGAATCAGGGAACCAACAAATGCTGTCAGTAATTTTCTCATCGCATTTTCCGTCATTGTTATAAGAATTTTACGGTACACCGGCACAGCTCAGATGCCAGTGTGTGCATTAGAAGCTAGTCGTCGAAGCGCTGAACAGCAATCGAAATAACAACATGGCATTATTCGTGATATGAATAACTCACCATTTCCAGTGAAGATTCATTGCCGGGTTTGCACTAGACTGGACCACCGATTCCACTTTCCCACGGACACTCCATGGCACTTAAAGCAACCATCCTTAAAGCAACACTTTCCATCGCGGATATGGATCGACACTATTATGCAGACCATCAGTTGACGGTTGCCCAGCACCCATCAGAAACCGAAGAGCGGATGATGGTCCGGTTACTCGCCTTCGCACTGAACGCCAGCGACCGGCTGGAGTTCACTAAAGGCCTGAGTACAGACGATGAGCCTGAGCTGTGGGAAAAAAGCCTGAGCAATGAGATTGAGTTGTGGATTGAATTAGGATTGCCGGAAGAGAGCAGGCTTCGCAAAGCCTGCAATCGTTCGAGACAGGTTATTCTGTATACCTACGCCGGGCGAGCGGTACCTTTATGGATGGAAAAGCATAAGAGCAAGCTGAGCCGCTTTGATAATCTGACCATTATCAACCTTCCCCAGGAATCCGTGCTTGCTCTTGGGGCGCTGGCCCAGCGCGCCATGTCACTCCAGGTCACCATTCAGGATGGTGCCATCGGCATAGCAGATGACACACACCATGTGCAGATAGAGCCCGAACTTCAAAGCCTAGCGTAAGACTTCGGGGTTACCCTTGCCGGCAACCGCAGCGGCTTCTTCAGCGGTCAGTAATTTCGTATCTGGCAAACCATGCAAATGTGCACAAGCCTCAAGCACATGGCCCCAGCACGCCTGGTTTACAAACTGCATACCGAACTCATCCAGAGTACCACCGCGGTTACGGTAGCCCAGCACACGCGTACTGCTGGCCTCTGGCAGGATTGGCCACAGGTGGCCACGAACCACCTCCGGGCGCATGTGAGAGACCAGCACACGCATGCGCAGGCGGCTCGGAAATAACTGTCCGGCCAGCTCATCACTTGCCACATACTCCGATTCCCAGCGATCGCGCGGTGCACGGAAACGCCCCGGCTCTTGCAGATAGACGACGCGATAACCCTTCTCCGCCTCCCTCAGGCGCTGTGCCGCGCGCAATACCTGCTCCAACTGGTAGCTGCCATTGGCAATTAACAATAGCGGATCGATACCGTCATCGGCACCTTCGTAGTCATCAACAATGATCGCGCCGTTTTTGGCTAATTTTTCAGCCTGCTTTTGGGTGAAGAACGACGGCCGGTTACGTTTGGCAGCAACTATGCAGGCGATTTGCCCCCGTGCACTGTAAATCTGCGGCAATAACGCCAGCATACTGTTGTGGTCTGCCGGGAATAACACCCGAGAAACATCATTCATTTCGCCCAACAAGGCTTCACAGAATGTCGTGTCTTGATGCGATTGTTGATTTTTACCGTTTTCCCAGGTGTGGGAGGTGGCAACCAACGGCCAGCCCAGCCACCCCGCTGGACGGCCAATTTCTTTTTGCTGACGGGCATAAATCAGATTTTGGCGCACCGCACCAAGCATTTTTACGCAAAAGGCCTCATAGCTGGCAACCAGATTCAAACCTGCCTGGTTGGCCAGACACGCCGACACCACCGCCTCTTCGTTCAGCACGGTAATGATTTTGCCATCCACGGCTTCCAAATCACTTTCTGGCTCACTGACCCGGTGGCGCAAGGTTTTTAACACGTCTGTCAGCCGGTTACTGGCCAGCTCATCCGGGTTACCCACTCGTGGGCGCAAATCAGGGTTGGCGGCAACAAGATCAACAAAGTAGCGATCAAGCGCGCTCATGGTTGAACAAGCATCATCACGATAATGCAACTCGGGCTGCACCGGTGTTTTTGGGTAACGGTTAGCCAGCGGATTATCGCGCTCTAATAAACGATTTTGCGCTTTGTGGGTCTTAAGCAGTGCCAGCGCCTCGCGCATATCGTCAGGGCTGACATACAACGGCTTGATATGTTTATTAAATAGCTCGCGGGACTGTTTATCTACACGGGGATTACCTGGCAGGGGCAGATTGTGTGCTTTGTTTTCATCGGCACCATAAAAGCCAAAGCCTTTAATGGTTTCTGCAATACCGTAAGGAATCGGCAGTGGGTAGGATAAATTGCCACGGTTCTTTTCCTGCACGCTGCGCTCTAAACGCTGCTCCATTTCCCAGATTGTGCAAACAAAAGCGGCCGGATCGCGGCCATCAAATTCAATAGGGTCAAAACCACAACTGCGCAAATGACGCTGGAAACCCTTTAAACCCTCTAAAGTACCAAGTTCTGTGCGCTGCTCAATTCTGCGGCCGTTAGCAATCATAATTGGCAAGGCTGGGCCGCAGTCTTCAGCGCGCCACCAGCGTGGAATCCAGTCGCTGCCGCGCTGCTCTTCTGCTGCACCGTCGGATAGAAACGCCACCAGTTTTTCACCTGGCAATGGCATATGGGCATACTGAAGTTCTGCAAAACCCAGGTAGCCGCCTTCAATGATACCGCCAGCTGTGTGTGGGTTAACATGGCTACCCAAGGGCGCAGCCATGGAGCCGTCAGAAGCCATTTCATAACTGTAAAAATCCTGCAGCAAGCGGTTGATGCCTTCCTCGCCATCGCCATAGGCCTCTGCTTGCTCAGGGTGCAGATTGCCCAGCAAAACGTTCAATACCTCAACGGCCGCGACACTATGCCCCTGCCCCATCAGCCAAGCACGGGTTTCACCGGTTAAGGCATTGAGCGCCATATAAGCGGCATAGCCAGGCACCATATTTAATGCGCCACCAGTATGGCCTTCCGGTTGTGCTTTAAACTCTTCGGCTGCCAGATCACTGCCGTCCAGATGCACTTTATTGGCATAGGTCATATGCACAACCAGTGACATTCCGGCGGCCGTGATTTTATCCAGCGCACCAAGCATGCGGTACACAGTAGCCACGTCAGGCTGCTTACCCGCTTGCACAAGTTGATGAGCAAAGCGATACACAGCAGCCTGCGTTTCAGGATTATGCTGGATAGGGCCATAGCCCTTTTGCCACTGGGCAAACGCTGGCTCAGTTTTGGCGTGTTTATTCAGCTCATCCAAACCTGGCAATATCTGCTGCATTTCAATACCCCTTAAACTCAAGTGTGGTGCCACGCACAGATAACAGATCATAGCCTACATTGGCACACGGAACTTGTATTCAGGATCTGATCTGGTGTCTGCACCAGTCTCGCACCCACCATTAGCCTGGCCACTATCCATGCTGATCGGACGCGGCTGGGGCGATACTTTCTGCAAGCTCCTGATTTAACTGACCAGAAGGCACTTTTCTTTGCTGAGCCAGGATTTTGGGCACTTTTGCGCGCCCATAACGATCGTCGAGCCGTTCAATATCATCTTCCCCCAGATAGGCTCCAGACTGAACTTCAATTAATTCCAGCAGAATTTTCCCAGGATTATAGAGCCGGTGAACGGCGCCTATCGGAATATAAGCAGATTCATTTTCTGACAGGAGAAAGGTTTCGTCATTACGAGTAACTTCTGCGGTACCACTGACGATGATCCAATGCTCTGCACGGTGATGGTGCTTCTGCAGAGACAGCCTTTCACCTGGTTTAACGGTAATTCTCTTAACCTGAAACCGGTTGCCGCTATCAATGCTGTCATAACTGCCCCACGGCCGGAATACTTCCCGGTGGACACAGGTTTCTGTGCGTTTTTGCGCGTTCAGCCGCGTTACTATGTTTTTCACCTCCTGAACCCTGTCCCGGCGCGCAATCATTAACGCATCCTTGGTATCAACTACCACCAGATCGTCTACGCCAATCATAGCTACCAGCTTGTCCGGCGCATGAACCAGGCAACCGGAACTGTCCTCCATGCAGACATCACCGTACACTGCGTTGTGACGCTCGTCTTTATCGCTGACGTCCCAGATGGAAGACCATGCACCAAGATCGCTCCAGCCTGCATCCAGCGGTACCAGCGCAGCCCGGCTGGTCTTTTCCATAACGGCATAGTCAATAGAGTCGTTCGGGCAATGCTCAAAAATTTCTGCGGGAATCCGGGTAAAGCCCATATCCTCTTCAAGGTTACGTGCTGCCAGTAGTACGGTGTCGTAAATATCACGGCTGTGCATTTTCAGTTCACGCAGATAGGCATCGGCGCGGAACATAAACATGCCGCTATTCCAGAAATAGCCGCCTTCCTCCAGCAACCGTTGCGCAGTCGCCTGGTCCGGTTTTTCAATAAACTTCTGTACCGGCCGTGATGCGGAGAGGTCATGGCCTGTGGCAGCCGCAGCAATATAGCCATAGCCGGTTTCGGGCCGGTCTGGTGTAGTACCAAACAAAACAAGACCACCCTCACTGGCAACATCCAGGCCTTTCGCTATAGCCTGGTGAAACACCTCAGCCTGGGTAATCGAATGGTCCGTCGGCAGAACGAGCATGATGTCTGCCGGATTTTTCCGGGCAACCAGAATAGCCGCCATTGCTACAGCCGGAGCGGTATTGCGACCAAAGGGTTCCAATACAATTGCCTGCGGCTTCTGGCCAACCATGTTCAGCTGCTCCCGAACCAGAAACCTGTGCTCTTCGTTTGCAACAACAATTGGTGGCTCAACATCAACTTTGGGTAATCTCGCCAGAGTTTGTTGAAACATGCTGTCTTTGCTCAGCAATGGCAGAAACTGTTTGGGGTAGGCTTGCCGTGATAATGGCCAAAGCCGGGAACCTGAACCGCCTGACAGTATGACTGGAATCATAACTCTGCTCCTTTCGTTCTTTGATTAGACTCCCGGTGCTGCTGCACCAGGGGTTTGGCAATCCATGCAATGGCATGGCAAGGTTTTCTTTCAGTCTTCAAAGTGAACGTCTTTTGGTGGGTGCGGTGCATATTCCGCTGTCCATCGAGGACCAATTCTGTACAGGAACTCGATATCACCACCCAGCCGGGTACTGGTCATCGGGCCATACTCATCCAGAAATCCTTCCATCCCCTCAAGGCTGCCCCAGGTCTTAGTCCAGGGCCGCATCCAGGCCAGTCCCCACTCGGTATAAAGCCCTTTGGTAATCTGTGGGTATCCGGTAATAGCTTCAATCTTTGACGGGTCTTCCAACCCATCCACGACGTTCTGGGCCAGTTTGTTGAATGCCATCCAATCCTGTTCAGGGACAGACACACCATTTACTTCCGCGAATATCGCCATCATTGTTAGTGGCTGCATGGCGTAATTCAGATACTCCAGCGCTCTGTCGCGGCGACTAAGCTCTTTTGGGAGATATCCGTCAGTGGTTATCTGTGCCATCGCTTCGTCAAATTTTTGCAGTGACCAGGCCCAGTCGTCACAATTTCCAGTCGCGACGGCAGTAACCATGACTGCCCAGGCTGCCCAATAATCATGATTGTTGACTTTTTTGGGGTCCCGGTTGGAGTAATAGTCGCGCACACCCTTCGCTACCTGCAGAAACCAGGCTTCAATTCTGGCGGTTTTTTTCGGATCGAGGCTGTCAGGGGGAGAAATAAGCTTTACTCTTAAATAGGCATTCGCCGCAGCCGCCAGCCCCCACTTCCGGACAGCCTGACCGACTTGATTAATGTCCTCGGGAAGAAGGGCATTAGCCTGGGCCCAGCCGTTCAGATTATTAAGTACGCAGTCCCGGGCTTCTGGTCCGTCACCATCTATCTGGTAGTCGTCGGCCGAAGAAATCACTTCTTTTTCAAGCCTGCGAACTGTTTTTGATGCCTCGAGATAAGCCTCACGAGCCTTTTCATTAAGCTCGTTGCGAGCACTATCACTGCCCTTGTATTTGCTGGTGAAATTCATGGCTCCCACGCTGGGTGGGATGACTTCGCAGTGATAGGACCCTGACCCCTCTGATTTCGGAGGCTGATAGTATCCAATGGGTGCACGAAGTCCCGACTGAGAGCACTGTGCCGCCTGAACCGAAGCCACGGCGACTGATGTCGCCAGCACTGTAAACAACATAATGTGCATCGCCCGGTTGGGAATCGTTATACGGCGGTTGTTCATATCACCTCCCTATTGCGATCGCAGGTAATTCATATGTCCTGACGACGACAAACCTTTGCAGTCACCGTCAGCCCGTCGCTGAGCTGTTCTGGCTTTAGCTCCAGATCCAGCGACATAAACTGTTGATCATCCCAGCTAAGTCCGGTTGGCAGCTCAAACATGAAGCGCCCATTGGTTTCGATACGTGATGGATAGTCAGGGTCTACGCGATCTTTCCGGCCAAAAACAAACCAGATAAATGCGTCGATTTCCTTTATGGACGGATCGCTGAACTGCAAGTCAATCATGTACTGACTGCTTGGCAACTCAATAAACTGCCCGCCACCGTTGTAAAGCACTTCATTTATGCCGGCTTTAATGCGGCTGGTTTTTTCCAGTACTGCTGGCTGTCCCTCGCAGCCATTACTCACCATCGGAACAATCTGCCGGTAAAACTCTTTACTATCGAGGGCGTGATAAGCCGGCACCTCCCAGATCAGGATTTTGGGTGGGGAATTCTGGAAGCTGTCTGACATCAGATACTCAAACATAGAGCCGTCGTAGCTCCCGCCAGCGACAGCGGCATTGAGTATGTCGACACCGAGAAATTCTTCCAGCGAGCCGACAAAATTAAAGTCTTCGGCGCCTTTACTGTTACTGGTGCCCACCAGTGTGATTGGAGGCAGAGCTTCTTCACCAAACAGCGCACCTTCTTCCTGCCCGGAGACATCGCCTTTAATTTCCGTCCGGTATTCATCCACGTACTGGGTTGGCCATGCCTGGCCGCAGATGCGACGTGCGGCATCCTGCAAGGTTCCATCCCGGTCAATAAGACCAATTCGCCGGGTCTCGAATTCCTTCTTCGGCAAAGACTGGTATACATCCATTTGCTTAATGCGGTCTGCCACCAGACGGGCTGTGCGACGGGCTCCGTAGGGTGTCCAGTGATGGTCCCGCTTGAAATAATAGGCCTTCTTCTGATCTGGCTCGTTGAGCAGGGGGCCAAGATCTGGCACCACTAATCCCGCTTGACGGAACTTTGCGAGTGAATCCAGATAGTTGCTTCTGGCATAGGTCCAGGAAAATGGTACGGACAGGTGTTCCGGTAGTTTGTTCGGGTGCACCAGGCCTTTTGTAGGCTGATAGACCAAAACCAGCTCTGTACCGGCTGCCTGCTTCAGATAACGGGCAAACCGTTCCAGATCATGCAACCCCTCAGGGCCTGGCCCGAACTGTTCGGGCAATTCTGCCTCAGACCGGAACAACCAGCCATCGCGCCCCTGCACAAGCATTTTAAAATTCTTCAGATAGTTGGAATCGTATGCCTCTGGCTGAGAGGCGAGCGGACATAACTGGCTTCGGATCTGCACGTTGTATTCCGGCAACCTGATTTCCGGGGCGGCACCCACTGTGATACTGCCCGTCAGCAAAGCGAGTCCGACACTAACGTGCAAAGCAAGGCGGCGTAATGCCGCATAACACCGAATCATGACCACTCTCTCCACCAAGGTTCTGTTCGTGGGTTCAGGTGCGAATTTCACGTTGCCATCACGCCGATGTGTCCACACGGTTCTCAGTCACGATCAACCTGGGGCTACCACCGGTGTCTACGATGAAAAAACTGAATACCTTGCCACGCTGAAGACTGACAGGAGACGCCTGTGCAATAGGCTCACCATTGCTAAACGCACCCAGGGACACCTTCACTGCGTTAATTTCACGGCTGGAAACCTCCAGAGAGCCGACAGGATCGATCACCGACACCTTGCCATCGGATGTCTTCAGGCCAATGCCACTTTCATCGGTCAGGTTATAAAATGAAACCAACGCCTTACGGGGATTTTTAAACGCTTTATCTTTCAGGATTTTCAGTTCGCCAGTGCTCAGTACAATGGCGGTATAAAACTGATTTTTTTCCATCGTCAGTGGCTCGGCTTTATCGCCAACGGTCAGTTTGTAGCTGCCTTCCGGAAGGTAAATATAAGAGCTTGCAGTTACTGGCTCGATATCGCTGATTGATTTGCCTCCAACCCGGACCTCCGGGAGACTACCTCTGACAGAGGCATTTACCACCCGTATAAAGGCCGCACCATCCGGCGCTTCCGCTGCATACAAAGCATCTTCGCCGGCCTGCGCCCACATGGGCATTACCAGACAGGCCAACATAACGAACGCTGCTTTTACCGATACTCTCGCCGTCTCTTTCATGGCTTTGCTCCTTCATGTGTTGCGTGATATTCCTGGCTTGCCATGCGGGCAACCAGGTTCTTATGGTGGTCGAACCACGCCAGTGTTTCGTCTGCATCCACTGGCTGTGCGAGATAACGCTCGGGGAATTCCCATACCAGAAGCTCTGGAGAATGACTGCGGAACTCATCTGATTGCAGGTAATCAACCATTGGTTGAAACGGCCCCTGTCCTTCGTGGGACACATTAATCAGATCACGGCCAAGGTAGTGCTTCAGGGCTCCCGGGAAGTTCCAGAGAGCATTGGCGCTGTAACTGGTTCCGACCAGGACCAGATCGGTTGAAGTATCTGAAAACAGGTTCTGCTCGGTGTCTCCACCGGTATTCGTGGCGCTTGTTGAGCGTTCTATAAGCTGATCGGGTAACGGTCCGAGAGTGGGGAATAACGGAGTCAGTGGGACGTAGTTCAACAGGTCGCCCCGGTGCACTCGTGTGTCGCCAAGCGTTGTTACAAACTCGGTTTCATCCCAGCGCTGGTCTTTGAAGGCAGTTCTTATTTTGTCTGCCGCACTACGGGCAAACACATCCGCACCCCGTGGGGTCCAGTGCGTGTCGGTACGCAGAAAGATCCCGGCGCCCTGATCCCGGGCCTCCAGAAGTTCCGGTAGCAGGTCCGGAGCCATAACACCGGCTGAGTGCATTCGTTTCAGGAACTGGGGATACAAAGACGCCATCAATGGAGTGGGTGCGTGATCGCCCAGCTTTTCTCCGTAAACCCGGGTTTTGGCCGGCACAACCAACAACACAACCGGAATACCTTTGGCCTTGAGGTAGTTCGTAACGGACACAACCCGATTCAGGTTTGTTTCAACAATCTGAGGGTCTTCAACCCCCGGATAGAGCTCTTCATCAGAAAATAGCCAGCCCTGCTCCCCAATAGTGACGCCAGGCCGCCCTTCCCTGAACAGCAGGTAGTTAATAGCCGCCCAGAGGTTGGTACCAAGATTCCGAACCGGAAAATCATCGTCGTAATGGCTTTCGACATCGCGAGCCAACTCTCCGGTAACCGGGTTCAGCCCGTCGCTTATGTTATAGCTGGAAAACGACTGAAGCGACAACAGACCAAGCCCGAGAATAATCAGGATGAACACGCAAGCGGTCAGTTTTCGGGATATTCTAATCATGAAACTCCCTCAGAACTGGAAGTAGAGAAAGGGTGAAAAACTTTCTGCAGACAGTTTCAGAACCGCCAGCAGAAATACAGGAACCAGCAAGCCAGGCACGGAGGCACGCACGCCGCCTGCGAGTGTTCCGTCAAACTGCCACTGGAACCGGTCTTTCAGACCCATAATCAGTAGCACTCGATAGGCCAGCACCAGAATCACCAGGTTCAGTTCACGAATTTCCTGAAGGTAAGTTGCGCTAAGGCTGAGGCTGTCAAAGCTGAACATTGCCTGATAGAAACGGAATGCATCGCTGATGCTCGCCGCACGGAATGTTACCCAGCCCAGCATGATAAACAGGAAAGTCATAAGCCAGCGGCCTACGCGGAATGTACGTGCGTTGCCAGACACGCCAAGGGCACGCTCCACAGACAGTATGCCGCCATGCCATGCACCCCAGAGCAGGAAGGTCCAGTTGGCACCGTGCCAAAGCCCACCCAGCAACATGGTCAGCAACAGGTTTCGGTAGGTGAAGAAGGTGCCACCGCGGTTACCCCCCAGCGGGATGTACAGGTAATCTCGCAGCCAGCTCGACAAGCTGATATGCCAGCGTCGCCAGAACTCCGTAATACTCTGACTGATGTACGGTTGATTGAAGTTTTCCGGAAAGCGGAAGCCCATCATCAGCCCAAGCCCGATTGCCATATCGGAATAGCCTGAGAAATCAAAATACAGTTGTGCCGTGTAGGCCAGAGTGCCCAGCCAGGCATCGGCAGACGAGGGATCTGCCAGCGCAAAAGCACCATTGGCCAGTGGTGCAATGGAATCAGCAATAAAAACCTTTTTGACAAAGCCCTGCATGAACCGGATGGCGCCTTCACCAAATTTATCGAGGGTATGAGTTCGGTAAGTGAACTGATCGGCCAGATCTTTGTACCGAAGCACCGGGCCGGCAATCAGTTGCGGGAACAGGGCAATAAAAGCTGCAAAATCTACAAAACGGCGTGTCGGCTCAGTATCCCCCCGGTACACATCAACCACATAAGAAATCGCCTGAAAAATATAAAATGAAATGCCGATTGGCAGAATAATGTTCGCCAGCTCAAGAGGCTCGTAGCCTAGTGAAATAAATATCTGGTTCAGGCTACCGATACCGAAATCGGCATATTTGAAATAAGCCAGCGTTGCCAGATCACCAACAACACCAATACCTACCCATGTGCGTGCCCGCGCAGTCCCTTGCCCAGCCCGATGTATGCACAGGCCTGCCAGATAGTTCCAAAGCGTAACGGCGATAAATAACAGCAAAAAATCGACCCGCCACCAGGCATAAAAGCCATAGCTGCCGAGCAGAATCACCAGTGAGCGATACCGGAACGGCGTCAGGTAATACACCCCCAGAAACGCCGGTAAAAACAGAAACAGGAAAATGTTAGATGAGAAAACCATAGTCAGACTCCAGCGCAGTCCCTGCGCATTTCAATTCACAACCACCGGCGCGATACGAACGGCACGATGCTGGTTCAGCAACCCATCAAAAATCTCAGTCTGGTAGGTGCCCAGAACCCCATTAAAATGAATACCAGCCTTTGAACGGGGGAATCGCATTTCGATGTCATACAAGTCTATGTACTGGGGATTGTCTGTATACAGAGGGCCACTGGCGTTGGCGGCCAGCTTGCCGCCAACAACCGACATGGAAACCTCTTGATCATAGACATCTTCTTCTATGTTTCGCCCGGTATCAGACAAGTCTTTGACCTGCCCAAGCACGCCAAAGGTGCCGTTCAGAATGGCAATATTGTGATAAACACCAACGTTGGTACTGTTCCGTATCCGGATGCCATTACGCAGATTGTTAACCAGCCGGTTGCCCCACAACAGATTGTCCGGCGACTCATAAAGCCCGATACCATCGCCGTGATTGTCTTGTACAACGTTGTAAGCCACGACATTGTTTCTGCTCTGACGATCGAGGACGATGCCAGACAAGGCGTTGTTATGGCTTCGGTTGTTGATGATCCAGCTATCATTTACCTGTCGGGAAATAATGATCCCGTGTTTTTTTCGGGTGCCGAACACATCATTTCCGGCAATCAGCAGTCGGCTTGAATAATCATGGGGATCAATACCGTAGGTGATATTGTCTTGATAAACGTTATCGACAATCGCGACATCCCTGGCTTCGTAACAATAAAACCCGTAATAGATGTCTTTGAACACAGACTCAATAAGCCAGGCACTGGGGGGCTCACGTTGCAGTTTTTGGTTATCGTACGCGGAATACTGCGCCACGGTGAAGCCGTAGGATTTGCTCTGGTTATAACCAAGATTGGAAAATGTGGAGCCGAGAACGAAGGTTTTGCTGCCTCCCCAACCGACAAAAAACGGACGGAAGCTTGCTGCAGACTGATAAGTGGCCGGCCCGTTATCCCGCTCTCGCCAACCAAGAACCGTACTGTCGATAACAAACAGCGAGCTGTCGTTGGCAATAAAGGCGCCACGCTCCTCAGACAACCGAAGGGTTTCGTCCCGGATAACCAGCGTTGCGCCCGGCCGCACTGCAATTGGCAAACGAACAAGGTAAGAGCCGTCGTCATTCCTCTGCAGATAACGGGCATCGTTCACTTGCCGGAAAACATCATCCAACGTAGCTTTGCCACTATTAACCAGTATTGCTTGCGGGTGCGAAAACTGACGTACAATCCACTCGCGCGCACGGCCTTCATCAACAAAATCGCCCAGTGCACTGATACCGGAAATTCGCTGAACACTTATATTCGGCGGCTCGGAAGGCAGGGCAGACAACCGCTCTTCAACCGCAGTGCGGTTGTACTGCGACACGTCTGGCAAGGCCGGCTTTGCCATTGTGATGGTTTCGCTGGCCGGTGATTCCAGACCGTAGTCGCTGATTTCATACTGCTGCGTCTGCACAGATTGTTTCTGATCCGAACCGTTTGCAACCCGGGCCGAAGCAGACAACGTCCAACCGGCGGGTAGTGTCGCCAACAACAATGTCAGGACCCAATGGTGCTTCATGGTTTCTCCCTAGAACCGCTTCGTGATATCGAGAATCACACGATGTCGCGCGCTGTCTGCACTATCGCCATAAGCATCACCAAAAAGGAACACACCAGCACGTAACCGGGCATCAAACGAAGTCCAGTTGCTCACACTCTGGTTTCCGTAATAGCCCAGAACCAGATCCACAGACTCGCCAAGATCTTTACTGGTGCCGACAAACTCCGGGTCAACCAGATCGGAGTAAATGGTTCCGCCGGCATCACTTATCCAGTAGCGGTGATACAGCAGATTGGCATCCCAGGTATCCCGGTCTGACAGGGCGGTGTAAACGGTTGCCACCTTGATATTGCTCCACTCTGGCTGGAAGGCTTCACCAAAGCGCGAAATCAGAGATCGGGTACCGGTAAACCGAGAACGATTACTTTCCATCTGAGTCTGGCGGAACGCATCAGATTTACCTTTTTCATCCCCACCCGAAGCGACTGCGCCTTGCATGCCGACAACCCAGCGCGGGCTGTCTGCCAACTGCGCCCGAAGGCCTAAATCTGCAGCCCAGCCTGCAACATCGCGCTCTTCACTGGTAAATCCACCGGGAGCACTGGGGTTTCCGGTAATACGGGTATCTTCACCAGCAACTGCGCCCACCGAGGCAAGGTACTGGACGGGACTGCGCGAGTGCCAGTCGAAGTACGCCTGATCTGCCCTGATACCAACCCAGGTCAGCGACTTTACGACACGATCCGGAAGTCCATCCTCAGGATGCCTGGCCAGATCGTTCTCATCGCCATAACGCTCGGCATGCGTAACCAGAAAGCTGAGATAGTGGTCTTTGCGCCATTGCCAGCGAGTACTGGCGAATACCCGGGCAATGTCCTGTTCATCTTTATTGAGTTCACTGATATCGGTACGCGCTTCCGATAATTTATTAGCGAATCCAACGGTGGTATCCAGCAATGTGGTATTGAAAATCCAGCGCACCAAAGCAAGATCATCGTCCCACCACAGGCCGGTATCTTCCTTAATGCGCTCCCGCCCAAAGCGGATCGATTCCCCCGGATAGCTACTCAGGCCGTTGTAGTCGAGCCACACCTCCCGAAGGGCAAAAAAACCGTCAGTAGTTGTTCCGCTTCCGCCAATCTCATCACTGACATCCACCTTGCCGGTGGCACCGAATGCCTGCAGTCTCAGCTTTGACCGCCAGTGTGGCGACAACTGCCAAACCCACTCAGGTTTGATATCAAGACTGAATTCATCAGAACTGGTGTCTTTCCCTGGTGTTAGCCCGAGCGTGCGGTCGCCCTCACTGATTGCACCGAGTTTGGCGTCGGCGGAAAAGTCCACCAAATATGGATAATTCAACGCCGCCAGGTCATCTGCCTGGCTCTGCGCCAGAACAGGTATTGAGGCCATGCAGCCGACAGCAGCCAGTAAAACCCGTAACCTATTTATCGCTTCCCGTGTCATGCGTGCTATCCCCCCTGGATGGTATAAGAGCCGGAATTGGTTACCGACGTTGCAGCCAGCTTCTGACGGGCAGCCTTTTCAATATTCGCAATCTCTTCTGCCTTTAACTCCAGCGAGTGCGGCATAACGGGCACCATTTCCAGCAAAAGATCTTTGGCTCTCGCAACGCCACTGTCGTAAGCCAGCAATGCAAATGCCCAGGCATATTCCTTATCAACTTCAATCCCCTTCCCTTCCCAGAACATCACTGCCATCAGGTAGTCCGCTTTCGGAAACCCTCTTCTGGCTGCACTCAGCAAATACTCTTTTGCCTTTTCAGGTTCTGCTTCTCCCAGATAACCACGCTGATAAATGCGCCCTAGCAGGTAGTCTGCAGACGGGTATTTTTCTCTGGCTTCCAGAGCGTACTTAATGGCTTTTTCCGGACTCAGAGGCACCATACGACCGCGCTCGTAAAGACGCGCAAGCGTTAGTGAGGCTTTCAAATCACCTTTAGCCCGAGATGCTTCAAGCAGGCCAATCACTTCACTGGCATCCGCCAGATAGGGGTTGTCCATAATCAGACGCGCGCGCGCTGTCATGGCCGGGGCGTAATCCGGAATCAGCAACTGGTACAGATTATTGGAGACCGCCACCTGCTTCACGGGAGATTCATCACTCGAAGCCCAGCGTGCGAACAGATAGAGATCGCGATCACTGATACTGCCGTCTTTCCAGGCGTTTCGCGCGTCATTAACCAGCGCGTCAAATTCCTTTTTCCGGTGCTGGGCCAGATAAACCCGGCCGAGAATACTCAAACAACCAGGCTGAGTTTTAACAATGGGCTCACACAGGGAAATAACTTCTCCACCACGGCCGTCAAGTTGCCCTGTTATGAGGTAGTACCTCGCCAGGGCAAGATCCCCTTCCGGAATTCCCTCAAACCTGGCGCGGGCAATCCACTTTTCTGGTTCGGCTTCTGGAAACTCCGGCGCATAATCCAGATACAAAGTAATCAGGGGCATCAGTGCACTGTTGTTACCCTCCACCAGTGCTTTTTTCAGATACTGTTCACCCTGCCTGCGCTGCCGGTGAGTTTTCCCTGAACGGGCGAGAAACTTTCCCAGCCTCAGCCAGGCCTGGTCACTACCCTGCTGTGCAGCCTGCCGGCACCAATGCAATGCCTTCGCCTGCTCTGTTTCAGAATCCTCATCGGCGTACAGGTCACCCAGTTCAATTTGAGCATCGGCAATTCCGAACCTCGCCAACTCTTCCAGTTGCGTTTTAGCCGCAGCAATATTTCCCGACGTGGCATCCTGCCGGGCACGCCTGATATCAGGAATGCCACTGCAACCCGCCAGAGCAACAATCAGGATTCCAGATATGAGCGCTTTGCCGAACATTACCCAACCCTGCTCAGTTGCCAGTGATTCGATTAACCAGACCACCCAAAGCGTCCATTTGTATGGTGTCCACGGTGACACCGATTGGACGGCCTACCGACGACATCGGCAGTGGCTTATCGGCCTGAATAAGAGCATTAATGGACGTGCCCGGCTTATTTGGCTGCTCTGCATCCACGTAGAGCGACTCAATCTGCCCAGGCTGGGTTTCACCACCAGGCAGGCGTAACGTTACTGACTGGCCTTCCTCCAGCTTTTCACCATCGGCAAAACTGAAGCGTGCAATAACGTGCGCGGAAGCGTCTGCCGGCATCATTATCGCCAGTTGCTCGCCTTTGCTCATATACTGATCACGGGCTGGCAGAAGGTTGAGAACTTTACAGTTGCAAGGGCTGGTCAGTGTGCCCCGCACACTCTGCCCGAGCAGCTCTTCTATCTGTTCAATGCTATAACTCCCATTGCCTACAAGGTCGTTAACGTAGGTCAGCATGGGCGCATCAAACGTAGCAATAGGCTGTCCGGCCTCAACCTGCTGGCCTGCTTCAACGAGGGTGGTGACTTTAGCGTCCTTGGGAATCCGCACAGGGATGTTCTCTGAAGCCACCATGGCGGATTCGGCGGTTGTTACAAACCAGAGTTGCCAAAGCTGGTAGCCGATAAAAGCAACTGCAACAACACCAAGCCCCATAACCACAAGGCTCATAACCACTGCTCTGATGCTGGCGAAAAAGCCCAGTGGTTCGCTGGACTTGCCCTTGCGGGCTTTCATGAAATTCTCTCGCGAGAGCGTATTGAGCACATCACCGGCGGAGATCAGCTCACCACTGAGAAATGCGGTAATCAGATAACGCAGCGCTGATATCTCGTTAGCACCCAGGTTCTGGAATTCACAACCACACCGGCCACTGGCACCACCGAGATTCTTCGGTATAAAGTCCACATCAACGGAAAAATCAAAGCCATCAATCTTGAACACCAACCGGCCATTATGAATTTTTCCCTGACGCAGGGATTCGTTGCCAAGATGGATACAAACGCCGCCGGCGGAGACATCGGCTACCTGGAACTTCATCATCGTGCCATCAATTCTGACGAACAGTTTTGCTGGCATGCGAGCCCGGGCGAACTGCCTCTGAGCTTCAGACTCGTGGACAAATTTGGGTGCAATTGCTGCGGTATTCATGCGTTATATCCTTGAATTATTTAACATCCCCATGAATTTCCTGTCCCTGACGCATAGCATTTCAGACAATGAACAAAACGGTCGCCAAAAAGACACTGATCGCCGAGAAGGTCATCATTCGGGAAGACCATCGGTTCAATCGCTGCTGAAAGGACGCGGAATCTGTGCTGTAGCTGGTTTTCTGTCGGGTCCATGACTGCCGGTCAAGCCGGAAGAAAACATAAATTTTCATCAGCGAACCGAATATCTGGTTGAAGTAGAGAATCACCGGATACGCCGGCCCTACCGGATGCCCCGTTGCCATCAACAGTACCGTGAGCAGCAAACGGGTAAGCCCGATCCACAACAGATAAGCCAGCAGAATGACCCCGGAGTATTTGATTGCCGCGAAAATAGCGGCCGTTAGCCCCAGAATACTGGTCCACATTGAAATTCGCTGATCCCAAAGGATGTACCAGGTAAACCAGCCCAACTGGCGCGGCCCCAGTTTGGTGGCACGGGTATTTTGCCGAAGTGAATTGCCATACCACCGGAACATCAACTGCCGGGCAGACCGGAAAAAACTCGGATCGGGTGGATGCTCCACCGTACAAATTGAGGCATCAGACACATAAAACGTGTCATAACCGAGACGCATGGTGCTAAACCAGCTGGATTTATCGTCACCGGTCAAAAACCGGAATTGCCCCAGCCGCCAATGCCTGAGAGCGTCGTATTCAACATCACTAATAAACTCGGGCCGAGTGATCAGGCTGGCCCGAAACACCGACATTCGCCCGGTTAACGTAAGAACACGACGAGAGAGTGCCATCGAACACATGTTTATATGGCGTTGAGCGAACCTCAGCTTGTGCCACTCTGACATCAGATAGCTGCCCTGCACCTCGCAGAACTCATTCGTTGTAAGCGCACCAACATCAGGCATAAGCCGAAAATACGGGGCGGTGGCGCGCACCACACCGGGATTCAGCACCGTATCGCCATCAATGACGGCCACAATGGCTCTGTCATCCGGCACATCCCGCGAGATGGTGCGGAACCCATAGGCCAGGCCATCTCGCTCGCCTGTTCCCGGTATTCTTACCAGCCGCACCGTGATATGCGCGGGCGGGTTGATGCGGCGCCACAAAGCCCGCATCAACATTTTATCCGACAACTCCACAATTGACGCGACAACTGTGGCCGGCCAGCCGCAGTTCATTGCTTCGCGAATGATGGATTCGTACACTTTGGCTGTTGTTCCCGCATCAATCCGAAAACTGGTTACCATCAGATAAACATGCGATGGATTCGCATCATTACCCAGTTTTTTTGCCTGAGCGCGAAGCCTGGGATAGGCGATATGCAGGAAGTACATTCCCCGCACAAAATGAACAATACCGACGGAATAGCGCCAGAGCCCAATACCCCCAATCAGCAGAATGAACTGAGCGCTGCCAGGTATGAAGAATTCTTGCGGCAGTGATACCGCAAGAGCACCAAGTACCGCCAGATACA